>Ga0209107_10002360_pt1 | contig 10468 bp, 8 predicted proteins | sample LakErihyJuly2011_2_FD_187460 | JGI IMG/M metagenome (GOLD analysis project Ga0209107, IMG submission 187460) | Freshwater microbial communities from dead zone in Lake Erie, Canada - CCB hypolimnion July 2011 (SPAdes) (version 2) | ecosystem: Environmental > Aquatic > Freshwater > Lentic >... | reverse complement strand
AAACGATTCTTTCCATTCCCCGCGATAGTCGACTTGTTTACGAAACAACCCTTCTCCGCTGCAAGGCGCATCCACCGCCACAACATCGAAGCAATGGGTGAATGGAATTTTATTTGGATACATTCCCAGCGTGAAGACATTCGGAATACCCCATTTATCAAGGTTTTCACGAAGGATGCTCAATCGCTGAGACACGACTTCGTTTGAAACCAAAACGCCTTTTTCTCCGAGCAGTGTTGCGTAAATTAAACTCTTTCCTCCAGGCGCTGCGCAGAGATCAAGCACTGCAGGATTTTCAATTTGTTGAATGGCTTGCTGAAACAAATGGCCAATGAGCATGGAATTCGCTTCTTGCGAATAATAAGCCCCAGCATGATAGTGCGGATCGAAGGTGAATTTGGGACGTTCTTCCAACAACAATCCGAACGAGTTCCAAGCAACAGGATTACCTTGAATGGAAGTGTCTTTAAATTTTGTTGGATGAGTGAGTACAGAAGTTTGAATTTCACGGTCGTAAGCCGGAATCATAGCTTCCCATTCTTTTGGAAATTGTATTTTTAGTCGATTAACAAAGGCTTCAGGTAACGTCATTCTTCTTCTTCTTCTTCGTATTCTTGTTTTTCTTGAAGCCATTTCGGGGTCTTCTTCTCTTTTTCAGCTTTCGCTTCAGGAGATACATTATCTTTTATATACGGAGCAAGCCGCTCCTGAATCGGCGGTTTTACGACCGAGGGTTCATTCGGTTTTTCATTTCGAAGATTAGGAAATAAAGGTTCTCTGGGAGTTTCTCGATCCTTCCGCCACGAAAAGGCATTCGAAAAGAGACGACGTAGTTTTTCCTTTTGAACAAGCTTTGCTGAAATCCGATCACTTCTGAGGGCCTCTTTGTCTAACCCGAATTCTAAATTGTCAATAGGCCCTCGCATATAAATATAGATCTGTCTTCCACTTTTACTACCAGCAGTGCTCGAGGCATTCATGAGCACCTCTTTCAAGTCGAATCCAATTCTATAATCGAGCACATTTTCGAAGGAATGTGTTCCTTCCATTGTTATAGACATGGCGCTTGATTCAATATCCATTAGTGGGAATGTTATGACTGAATTTTCAATATGAATTGAATTTTGCAGGGTTGAGAATTTTATATGCCGAAGCTTCTCTGCGAATTCATCTTCCTTCACCAACGGTGCTATCCACTTGTTTCCTTTGATATAGCTAATGAGGTATTGGAAAGATGAAACATCATTCAACTCCCCGTTTTCAATGTTTACTTGTAAATCAGATTTAATGCTACCTGGAAGTACAGATAAATCGGCACCTAATAAGGTTTGAAAATCAATGAGTATAGTTGCATTTCCTTTGATGTTTTTTTGTGTTAAATAATCTTGTCCGAAGTTCTCAAAGAGCGAGAATACTTCTTGAATATCGATGCTATTTAAAGCCCCAGAACACGTCACTCCAAACTGGCCATTGGCAGAAGGAAATAGATTGAAATCAGCCGCGATGTTTCCGCTTGCGAGATTCATACTGAGGGGTGAAATTCGAAGATGACCATCCGAATAATCCACTGTTCCGCTTATGTTGGATGCATTAAATGATTTGAATAAAAACTGGTCTATCTGTGCTGTTAAGTGAAGTTCAATAGAAGAGGGCAGAGCAAGTTGCGGTTCATTTTCATCGCTTCCCGCGGCAGTTAGAAGTTTTTCAAGATTGAGTTTATTCGAATACAAATGGGCGCTAATTTTCAAATCTTCATGGCCGTTCATGAAGTAGGGTATTAGCGACTGGAAATCGCCAGAAAAACTACAATTATTGTCATTTATATTGAAGTTCAATTCCTCTACGCTCGCGTCTGAACCCTTCAGTAGAAAAACACCATTTATATTTTTAAAGAGTCCTTTTGATGTAGCCCATTGAAAGCTTCCCTCAGATACTTGTGCTCTTCCGTTTAGGTGCAATTGCGACCAATCGAAAGTGCTATCGGCTTCTTGAAAGGCTATCTTCCCTATGATAGTCGAATGCGCCGATATTTGCCCGTCGCAAACCGCGAGTGAGTCCCAACCAAAGAATCCTTTCACGTCGCTCAAATTGGTTTCAGCATTCACTGAAAGATTTAAAACAGGATCATTGAAATTTCGAATACTTCCTTTTCCACTTAGCGTGCCTATACCCAAAACGGATTGGAAATTCGATATTGTGACGCTATCCATTCCTTCTTTTAATACATAGCTTGCTTCGAGTTCAATGGAGTGCAAATCAACTCCGGAATTTATTTCTACCAACTCGCCGTCTTTCACCGAAAATTTGGAAGCGATTGAAAGATTTTCGAATGGACCATTCATGTCAAAATTGAAATGTACATTTCCCGAAGGAGCATAGGGCTTCAACTGCATTTGCATGGCATTGGGAAGCAATGAAATTCCTTCTTTCAACTCAAGTTCTGTTTCGGCAATGTGCAAGTCTATACTGGGATGCTCCCCGTAATTTAGGCTACCCGTCACATTTAAAGGCACTTCTTCCAAGAACAATTCTGCTGTTTGTATCTCGAACGAATTGCTGTCGAGGTTCACTTGCATTTTAGAATCAAGTCCAATATTTCGTTTTCGAAGCATTTCCGTCTCTCCGGTATACAGCGCGTTCATAAATGCTTTCGTTTCAATGTCTAGAAGAAATTGTTTTTCAGTGAAATTCCCCGCAGCCTTTAGTTCGTTCAATTTCACATCAATAAATGTTTTTTCTTGCTCGTCTTCGTAGAGGTAAGATATGTTTTCCCCTACAATATTTTCCAAATGAATCTTGAATTTTTCATTCTGTGTAGAAGAGGTGTCCGTCTTCCAAACGTCCCAGTTCATCTGTCCTTTGCGATCAACTCGCATGTTGAATGAACCGTCTTTCGCTTCAATTTCATCAATGTTGTATTTCCCGCTGAAGAGGTCAAAGATGTCGAACGATAAATACAATTCTTTAGCGAAAAGTAAGGTGTCATGCGATTTCGAATTTTCTTCCACATATACCTCTTTGAAGCGAATAGAAACGGAAGGAAAATTATTCCAAAGGGTTAAGTCAGCTTCTTTGATACTCGACTTCGTTTTTAAGTTTTCTTGAACGGTTTGAAGCGCATAGGTTACTATTTCATCCTCATAAACGGTAACCGCGATCGCTAATGCGGAGAAGAGCAATGCCATCAAAGAGATGACGCCAATCAGGATACGTTTCAGCCACTTTCGTCGCGCTGAAATTGGTTTCTTTTCCTGAAGAACTGGTCCGCCTTCTATTTCTTTTACTTCTTCCATTCTTAGTTTAAAAGTACTTGGTGTATGAACTACATTTGACTGGGATTTGTGAAGTAACTCACAACCCATTGTTTGAACGAATCAATAACGAAGACTATGAAAAATTTGTTGCTTGCGGGGGTGTTTCTTTTTATTGGAGTTTCTGTTTTTGCGCAGGACTGGACAGTCCCTGAATTGCCATACGCCTATGAGGCCTTGGAAATCGCTATAGATGCTGAGACCATGCACATTCATCACGATAAGCACCACTTGGCTTATGTAACAAATTTGAATGCGGCCATGAAGCTTGAAGCGAATCAGAAATATGCAAAGTTGAATATTGAGCAATTGTGTGCCGCTACTGAACCGAAGGACATGGCAGTTCGCAACAACGGGGGTGGACATTTCAACCATACGTTTTTCTGGAATTGTATGGCAGCGCCAGCAACAGTCGGTGAGCCGAGCAAAGAATTGGAAGCAGCCATTCAGCGCGATTTCGGTGGCATGGAGAACCTCAAAAAACTCATGACCGACGAAGGCAAATCTCGTTTCGGAAGCGGATGGGTGTGGTTGTGCAAAGACGCAAAGGGCGTTCTTTTCCTCACTTCAACTCCGAATCAAGACAATCCGTTAATGTCGAAAGTAGTAGACAAACCAGGCACTCCAATCCTCGGAATAGATGTTTGGGAACACGCTTACTACTTGAAATATCAGAACAAACGCGCTGATTATCTGACGGCTATTTTCACGGTTGTGAACTGGAGTTTTGTTAACGAACGTTACGCGAATTAAGATTTGTTTCAAGATGCCGGAGGCAAGGTTCTGCGAAAGGTGCTTCGCAAGAAACTGAGATCGTTATCGTTTGAAGAGAGGCACAGTAGAACAAGGTTCACCGTACATGATACGGTTGGAGACAGTATGCAGTTTTTGAGAAAGTTGAATATAAACTTCCTCTGTTAGTCGAAGTGAAGTGCAGCCCTTAACGACTACATTTTTATCTTGAAAATTCGAAAGATCCAATTGTTGAATAAAGGCTAGTGCTCTTAGTGTGTCTAAATTTTCTGGCAATGAAAAATGACACTGGGCATTTACTTCGGCAAGTTTCAATGCCAATAGCATGTAGGCCCAAACGGGTATAACGGCGTCTACCGAACAGTAAATAGCTACTATTTTATTCTCGAAAACGGAAGTGTCTAATGCAGAAACAAAGTCACGAAAGTCCTTTTCCTTCAGCGCTATTCCTTGCCACAATTGCGGGGCAATATCAATCGTCGCACCTGCAAACGCCTCTACTTCCTCAGCTATATCAAGCGTAATGAGTTTACTATTTGCAACCTTGTTTTCAATCATGATTCAAAAATACTCGATTCTGGTGAAAGATTCTGCGAAAGCTCTTGCGAAGCACCTTTCGCAGAACCTTGCCTCGGCACCTTGTAACACACCTTTCGCAGAACCTTGCTCCTTGCGAAGCATCTTTCACTCCGTGAATCATGCTATATTTGTACAGTGACCTACATAATCGGAGAAATAGGACAAAACCACAATGGCTCGGTTGAATTGGCGAAGCAAATCATTGATCTTGCTGCTTCACCGGTGGTGGAGGATTTTTTTCAGCTCGAACTGAAACCCATGAATGCGGTGAAGCTCACCAAGCGAGACCTGAGCGAAGAACTCAGTCAGTCGCAGATGAATGCGCCCTACAACAGTCCACATTCCTTCGGTGCAACTTACGGTGAACACCGCGCTTTTCTTGAATTGAACGACGAGCAACACGAAGAATTGTTTCATTATTCTAAATCAAAAGGTTTAGATTTTGTGGAAACACTTTGCGCAACTGGATGTCTTTCGTTGTTGAAACGAATCACCCCCGATTATCTGAAAGTTGCAAGTCGCGACCTCACGAACCTCCCGCTGTTGGCGGCCCTTGCCGAAACAGGAATTCCGATGATTCTTTCAACTGGAATGGCCGGAAAGGAAGAACTCGATCACGCGTTAGATACCATTTCGCATTACCATTCAAATATTAGCATTCTTCATTGCACTTCGGAATACCCTACGCAGCCAAAGAATGTGAACCTCAATACCATTCGCTTTTTACAGACGAATTACCCCAATTACAACATTGGTTTCAGTGACCACACATTAGGCATTTTCACACCCGTTGCTGCGGTTGCAATGGGGGCCACCATCATTGAAAAGCACATCACCACAGATCGTAATTTGAAGGGAACCGACCAGCGCGGATCCCTCGGCCCAGAAGGCATTCGACGCATGGTGCGCGACATTCGTGAACTTGAATTGTCTATGGGTGAAGTGGAAATGAAGATTGAAGATTCTGTTGGTTCCGCTCGCTTGAAATTGGAAAGAAGCATTGCCGCTGTTCGTGAAATTCCATCTGGAAAAATTATTGAAGAATCAGACTTGTGCATGCTCTCTCCTGGAGATGGTTTCAAATGGGCACAACGAAATTTTGTTGTTGGAAAACGCACCACTTCGTCCATTCCTGCGAATGAAATTATTTACCCCATTCACCTGGAAGACTAAAGTATGGAAGCCACTGAAAATCATGCGGTCATCTTTGTTGCCGGAGGCACCGGAACCCGCATGGGAAGCGCCCTTCCGAAACAATTTCTTACGCTGAACAACACGCCCATTCTTATTCATACGCTTCGAAATTTCTTTTCGTTCAATCGGAATTTCGAAATGATCGTGGTTATGCATCTCGACTATATTTCATTCTGGAAAGACTTGTGTCTTCAGTTTGAAGATGTTCCTGAACACGCCGTGGTTGCTGGCGGAGGGGAACGCTTTCACAGCGTGAAAAACGGCATTGAAGCCGTTTCTTCCGACGTTCAACACATTGCAATTCACGACGCAGTGCGTCCACTTGTGTCGCACGAAACACTTACGCGGTGCTTCAACGCATTGCACGATCACAACGCTGTAGTACCCGCCATTCCTATCAACGATTCCATTCGTGAAGTGCATGGTGCAGAGAATAAGAGCGTCGATCGATCGTTATACAAACGCATTCAAACACCACAGTGCTTTGAATCAACAATGCTGAAAGAGGCGTATAGCAAGCCTTTCAGCCCATTGTTCACCGACGATGCTTCTGTAGTGGAAGCGAACGGTCATTCGGTTTTTTTGGTGGAAGGAAATTTGGAAAACATTAAAATAACATCGCCCATTGATTTAATCGTGGGCGAATCACTAACTGCAAAATAGAATATTATGAATACACCGCGTGCAAAGAAGATAGAGAAAGAATTGGTGGAACACGGACATACCCGTGTTGACAATTACTATTGGATGCGTCTTTCTGACGAGCAGAAAAACGCGGCTACTCCAGACGAACAAACTGCCGATGTCTTGGCTTATCTGAAAGAAGAGAATGAACACGTAGACGCGGGAATGAAGCACACTGAAGAACTTCAAAAATTATTATTTGAAGAAATGAAGGGGCGAATTAAAGAAGACGATTCTTCTGTTCCGGTGAAGCAAAACGGATATTGGTATTTCACGCGTTTTGAAATTGGACAAGACTACGCCTTCAACTGCCGAAAGAAAGACAGCATGGAAACCGGAGAAGAAGAAATTCTCATCAACGGTCCGGAAATGGGGAAAGGAAAAGACTACTGGGCGCTTGGCGGATTAAGCATTTCAGAGAACAACCGCTTCATGGTTTATGGAATAGATGAAGTAAGCAGAAGAGTCTATACGCTGCACGTTCGCGATCTTCAAACGGGAGAAATGTTCAAAGAAGTTATTGAAGGAACGTCGGGTTCTGCCACTTGGGCTTCAGATAATTTGCATTTTTTCTACACGAAGAAAGACCCGCAAACCCTGCGCGATTGCCAAGTGTGGCGACACGAATTAGGAACCGATCCGTCTACAGATGTCTTGGTTTTTGAAGAAAAAGATGAAGAATTTTCGTGCTTCGTTTTCAAAACGAAAACAAAAAAATATTTAATGATTGGAAGTTCTCAGACCGTTTCAGACGAATACTGGGTGTTGGAATCAAACAATCCAAAGGGAGAGTTTCGCTTGTTTCAAAAACGCGAGCGCGACTTGGAATACAGCATAACGCATTACGAAGATAAGTTCTACGTCCTTACGAATTTAGAGGCGAAGAACTTCCGACTGATGTCGTGCTCCCTTCATTCAACCGAAAAAGAAAGTTGGGAAGAAGTCATTCCACATCGCGAAAATACGCTGTTGGAATCGGTTGAAATGTTCAAAGAATATTTGGTATTGGAAGAGCGCACGGAAGGGTTGGCACACATTCGCGTAACCCGATGGGATAAGGCAGAAGAGCACTACCTCGAGTTTCCAGATCCCACGTACAGCGCTGGAGTGGGAGCGAATCCAGAATTCGATACCGAGACGCTTCGCTTCGGATATTCATCTATGACTACCCCGGGGAGTGTGTTCGATTACAACATGAAAACGCGTACCCGTGAGTTGAAAAAACAACAGCCGGTATTGGGCGAATTCAACGCGAGCGATTACACGAGTGAGCGCATTTTTGCAACGGCACAAGACGGAGTGAAGGTTCCGATTTCATTGGTTTATAAAAAAGGATTCGAGCGAAACGGCAGCGCACCTTGTTTGCTTTATGCTTACGGAAGCTACGGACACAGCATAGACGCTGGATTCAGTAGTTCAAGACTTTCGTTGTTAAATAGAGGATTTGTATTTGCCATTGCACACATTCGCGGAGGTAGCGACATGGGCCGCAATTGGTACGATGATGGAAAATTATTGAAGAAGCGAAACACCTTCACCGACTTCATTGCGTGTGGAGAATTTTTGGTGAACGAAAATTACACAGCGAGCAATCACTTGTTCGCCATGGGCGGAAGCGCAGGCGGATTACTCATGGGTGCAGTGGCCAACATGGCTCCAGCACTGTTCAACGGAATCATAAGCGCAGTGCCGTTTGTAGACGTAGTAACGACTATGTTAGACGAAAGTATTCCACTTACGACCTTCGAATTCGACGAGTGGGGAAATCCGAAAGACAAAGCCTATTACGATTATATGCTCAGCTATTCGCCTATCGATAACATTGAAGCGAAAGACTATCCGCACACCTTGGTAACCACAGGATATTGGGACAGTCAAGTCCAATATTGGGAGCCTGCGAAATACGTAGCGAAGTTGCGTGAGATGAAGACCGGTACGAATAAATTGTTCTTCAAGTGCACCATGGAAGCCGGACACGGCGGGAAGTCTGGACGTTTTGAAGCGTTGAGGGAAGTGGCGTTGGAGTATGCATTTTTGTTAGACCTTGCACACAAATCATAGGAGAAGAACATGGCAGTCTTGCAAAATAAACAACGTTGGAAAGTTATGTTGTTGCTTCTAGCAGCAACTATTGCGGGCGTTACTTTGTGGTATACAAACAGCATTGCAAGTCGCATTCGCGACGAAGAAAAAGCGAAGGTCGAGTTGTGGCACAGTGCCATTCGTAAGAAGGAAGAATTGGTGAAGCTCACGCAAGTGTTGTTCGACAGTTTACGTTCCGAAGAAACACGTAAAGCTGAGATCTTAGGAAGAGCCATGAACACCATTTCGAATCCGCAAGGCGATCTCACTTTTGCGGTAGATGTATTGGCTCAGAATAAGACTATTCCTTTTTTGGTTTGTAACACGAAAAATGAATTCCAATTGTCGCGGAACATCGATTCGGTGTATATTAAAGATCCTGTTCGCATAGAAGAATTGCGTCTTCAATTTGAACAAGAGTACAAGCCCATTCCTTTTCCAGATGCCGACATTGTAGTTTATTACAGCAACAGCTACATGTACAAAGAGTTGAAGCAAACCATCGACGATTTGGTTTCTTCCTTTTTCAATGAAACAGTGATCAACACAGCGTCTGTTCCTGTAATTGTAACGGATAGCACTAGGATGAATGTTGTCCAGGTTGGAAAGATAGACACGCTGAAATGCAATGTGAATAAGGTGTTGGCGGAAATGAAGGAAGGGTACGAGCCCATTGAAATCAAGATTCCTGGAAGATCTACGCAATACATTTTTTACGACGACTCTGCCACCATTCAGCAGCTGAAGTTGTTTCCGTATTTACAGTTGTCGCTCATTGGTGTATTCCTGTTCGTGGCCTACATCCTCTTCTCAACTTTTCGCAGATCAGAGCAGAATTTGGTGTGGGTGGGTATGGCTAAGGAGACGGCGCATCAGTTGGGCACTCCCCTTTCTGCGCTTATGGCTTGGCGCGATTTGTTCGAGCAACAAGGCGTTTCGAAAGCGTTGATTGAAGAGTTCAACAAAGACATTGAGCGACTTTCAACCATCACCGAACGCTTCTCGAAAATCGGCTCAGAAGCAGCCCTCACTCCAATCGGAGCAAAAGACTTGGTGGAAGAAATTCTCGATTATTTGCGCGTCCGTATTTCTTCTGAGGTGAACATTGAAGTGAAGTCAGACGGCAATCCGCAAGTGAATGTGAACGTCGCATTATTCAGTTGGGTCATCGAAAACCTAATCAAGAACAGCGTAGACGCCATGGACGCAAAAGGACAGTTAACCGTCTCCATTCATGAAGCCAACGGCAAAGTTTACATTGATGTTAAGGACAGCGGCAAGGGCATCCCCAAACGCAAATGGAAAACCATCTTCGAGCCCGGCTATACCACTAAGCTCCGCGGTTGGGGTCTCGGACTTTCCCTTGCCAAGCGCATTGTGAAGAATTACCATAAGGGGAGTATTTATGTGCTTTCGAGTTCAGCCGGGGAAGGAACAATCTTCAGAATTGCGCTTAAACGATGAAATCGTTTATTTAATCACGAAGTGATTTTTTCCTCCTCTCGAAATTTCTTGTTTCTTTAGAATTTTTCCCCCCACCTTTCAGTGGGGGCAATACATATGCCGCTCGCAGAGCGAGCTCGGACTACGCTAGGAAATATCCAAATTCTTATTTATATCGTCGCAGACATTCGCCGTAGGCATTCGTTGAAAACATTCGTCGAAGACATCAGTTCCCATTACGTAGTAGGAATAAAATCTTCGATTTTCAAATTACGCAGTAGGAATAAAACCGCAGGCTTTCCTGATGTTATGCTTGAAAATCTCAACAATAACAAGCCTTTCAGAAGATTCAACGCATAAGCGTTTCTTGACTTCTTAGTTTCCATTTCTTCTTTTTGCGGAATGGAAGGACAAGAAACTTA
>Ga0209107_10002359_pt1 | contig 10469 bp, 12 predicted proteins | sample LakErihyJuly2011_2_FD_187460 | JGI IMG/M metagenome (GOLD analysis project Ga0209107, IMG submission 187460) | Freshwater microbial communities from dead zone in Lake Erie, Canada - CCB hypolimnion July 2011 (SPAdes) (version 2) | ecosystem: Environmental > Aquatic > Freshwater > Lentic >... | reverse complement strand
AACTTCAAGATGCCCGCTTTCTGATGCGAAGATAATTGGCGTAACGCCATTTTCATCTGCCTTATTAGGATTTGCCTTTGCTTTCAGTAGTTCTTTCACGACTTTGATAGTCCCGGTTCCTGCAGCATGAAATAAATTCATTAATAATAAACAATAAAATATTAACAGAAGTGCTCGAGACGTAAAGACAATTCATAGATATTTAATTGGGTATTCCACTTGAATATTCTGAGATATCCGTTTGCCGGACTCCGTTCAAATTTAAATGACCCAACAGAATTTGGAGCTCCCATATACATCACATTATGAATTGTTGCATCAGTAGTATTAACACTATTCATAAAATACCCAGTACTACCAACAACTATATTACCAGTCGTTCCTAAATTTGCAGGGACATTTGAAACTCCTATACTATTTCCTGATGTTACTCCTATAAATACATTCCCATTTATATCAAAATTTCCTCTCGATATTACGTTTCCAGAAATAGACAAAGCTATATTTTGATTATCCGCATTCAAATTAATTCTCGCAATGTCGAAGGTATCTGTATCTGTGAGCAAAGATGCCGAATCTGACGGACCAACCAAAAGCTGGGGATTTCCTTCATTGACCATTATTACTGTAACTTAATATTATTTCATTTTTTTATTATTGTAATATATAAATGGACAGTACGTTGACTCCAGAAAACCTAAACAAACTAGACGTGGCTACGCTGAAAAAGACACTACAGCGTCATAATTTGTCTACTGCAGGGAAAAAGGCAGACCTTATTGCCAGGATTCATGATTTGATATCTGTCAAGCCTCGGGGAAATAACGAAGCACCTAAGAAGTCCGTTGTTAAAAAGAGTATCAGTACAACTAATTCGGAATTCGTAAATTTTATCCAAAAAGAATTCAAAGACTACAGATTAAATCCAGAGACTATAAATCCCTGCTTGGATAAGGATGCAAATGTAGTCCGCACTATTCTGGACCATCAAAAATTCTTGGTAGAATATTTTAGATGGTTAAATGGCCAAAAAGAGACTGTCGTAAATTCCAGAGGACTATTACTTTACCATGCATTAGGTTCTGGTAAAAGTTCCAGTGCCGTATTGATGGCCAAAGCTATCAAGACACCAGAAACAAAGATAATTGTACTCATTCCAGCAAGTCTGCGGGATTCTCCATGGGTTGCCGAATTTAAACTAGGATTTCCAGAAGCAACATCACAGGCTCAACTACAGGCATTGGGTATTCATATTCTTCATTACAATGCTCCAAATTTTATGGATAACCTAAAAGCTCTTGGAAGGAAACCATTCGACAATTCGGTAGTTATAATTGACGAAGTTCATAATATACTCAATACATTAGTAAACAACGCCGGTTCTAAGCGTCACATATTATACGATAATTTACTCACAGCTAAAAACGCAAAATTCATAATGTTGTCAGGAACACCAATTTCAAACGAACCGTTTGAATTGTGTTATGCCATAAATGTGTTGAGAGGGTTTGAAACATTTAATGTATCCCTTGGTATAGATCATTTCAATAGTGTATATTTCAATGGTTCCAAAGTTTTTCAGCCAGAAAGATTCCTAAAGAAAATTCAGGGGCTGGTAAGTTACTACTCGGGTCTGAGTGATGATGTCTTTCCAAAACAGATTGATAAAGTCGTCGCTGTTCCAATGTCAGAGTATCAATGGGACCTCCAACTAAAGTTATACGCCATTGAAAAGGAACAGCAACTAAAAAAAGATAAAGCCGAAATAGGTGTTGCTGGAAGTGATATTCCATCTCAGCAAAGTACTTTGGCCCGAGCAAAGGCGTTAAAAGTTAAAGGTTCGTTGGCAAAGGTATTGACCATAGCAAGTGCATTAGATAACCATGACCCAGACGATACCGTGAATGGTTTCGTATATTCTCGACAAAATTCAAATTTCAGTTATCCAGCCGTTATTCTTAAGGATTACCAACTACCAAAGAATCAATTCATTGCTAATAACGAACAATTTGATAAAATATCAAGTGAAATAAAATTAATTCCTAAGAATCTATCAGAATATTCTCCAAAGATGTGGGAAATCCTTAAGAGTATTATGAAATCTCCCGGACCCTGTGTTGTGTATAGTAATTTTGAAGGTGCTTATGGTGTATCAATTTTCGTAGAAATTCTTAAACAGAATGGGATAAGTCATCGTGTATGGTCTGGAAAGACTTCGCAAACAGAACGTGAAGAAATTTTAGAGGGATATAACGCAAAGGCAAATTCACATGGTGGAAAAATTAAAGTATTGTGTATTACAAGCGCTGGTAAAGAAGGTATCTCACTTAGAGGTGTTCGTGAAGTTCATGTAATGGAACCATGGTGGAATTTTAATCAGACACTTCAAGTTATCGGAAGGTCTGTCCGAATTTGTAGTCATTTCCATCTACCTGAAAACGAACGAAATGTTAGTGTGTATCGTTATATTAGTATTCCACCAAAGTCATATAAAGTGCCTGCAAAAGGATTCCCAGAAGAAGCCATTGAGATGCGAGTCGCCAAACGGGCTAAAGCAAAGATGGAAAAGGGAGCTGGTATTCTAGAATTGCTAAAGAAGGGTAGTGTCGATTGTGTATTGAATAAAGCGCGGACGAATGTACCAAGTTGTTCCAATTTCTCTGGGAAAAATATGGACGATTCTAATACAATGAACGATCTTATTATCGGTACATATCGCAGAATGAAATTTAATGACACAGAATACTTTATGAGTAATACTAATCAGCTATACACGGTCCAGGAAGAACCTGTGTTGGTTGGCATGGCATCCCTAAATCTCCGGGATAACACAATTCAAGAAATTGTCGAAGTCACTACTGGGTATACCGAGGTAATAGTTGATTCCGTTAGACTTTTACAAAAGGGTGACAAATTATTCCAATGGATGACGCAGGCAGATCGTGACATAGGGTTATTGCCGTTACCCCTTTAAAAAACTGAAAATATAAATACAAATGTCCAGTGCTGCTAAAATTAAGTATCTTACAGCATTTAACAGTACCCTTAGGCAGTTTATTGACGAATTGCATAAACTATTCCCACAAACCGAACTCTTCGAAACTGCCAAGAATTTATTCCATACTGGTTTGGTTATGAACAAGGAAACGTATATCTCTGAATTTCATGAAAAGGTCTACTTAACACATTCCGAACAATTAAAGAACCAAAACTCGGATTTCTTTGCGGCTCTTAAAGATTTCGATATGTTTCCAGAGACAGCTGAAGTCAGAGAATTATATAAAACAATGAACTCAGTACAGATTGCGGCTTGTTGGAAATTTGTGGCGTTGCTAACTAAATTAACTGGGAAATACTACGCGTAAAATAAACGTATTCTAAATTACACCACACAATAGGTCATTTACGTTTCAATGTAATTTATCGGCCCGTGCTACCAAATCCACCAGAACCACGTGTAGTGTCTCGTAGAGTTTCGACCAATTCAATAGAAATTGGTCCAAGATCTGCTCTTGCTAATTGAACATACCGTTCCCCACGTTTAATTGTAAAGTCTTCTGTTGATAGATTTCGTAGGGCTGCGAATAAAGGCCCCGTGTATGATGCATCACAAAGGCCGACACCATTTGCAAGCATCAATGGAGTCTTTGAAATACTACTACGAGAATACATATTATAGCTATGATATTCTTGCGAAACATCACTACGAAGTAATTGACAACTAATTTCCAAGTTAACTAGGACCATTTGTCCTGCTGGAATTACGGTATCATTAGGGACAAACAGATCGAGGCCTGAGTCACCTTCATGAAATGTCGAATGATTAGTGTACATTTCTTTGGTCGTTTCTGTGAGCGGTTTAATAAGGAACTTCATTTGATATTATCGCTTTCAGTTTTTTTACTCGGTCTTCTTACCAGTTGGACCAGGCCAGTGTTTAAATTTTTTCCCAGCTGTCTTTTGAACAATTGGCGAAGGGGATGGTGCTGTTGGTATAGTATGAGATGGTATAACAAGATGTAGCCGTCTCTTTATTATAGCTCGTGCCATTTTTTCTTTTGTATCATCCTTATTAGCCTGTTTGTTAAATATATCCGAATAATTCTCTCGTAAAATGTCGATTGACAAATTTAATAATTGGTCATACACCAGTACATCCCGTACCATATTTTTAAATTGATGTAATCGTACGTTTTCAACGGTAGATAGATTATCAACCGATACTTTTGGTGTCTTTGATATATTTTTATGTGAAGTATTTCTGGTAGACAATATAATTTCAACCAAAACACCTTTTTGCTTTGATTCGTTCATTGTATCGTCTGTAATAAGTGTTAAACTATTCCGTCGCCTACGTATACCTAAGCTGGTTGGGGCAATCGGGAAGTCGTAATCTGGGTCTACAATTGATATAACAATGTCACGTAATAATTCAAGTGGTAAATTTTTCATTTGTGATTTAGTAAACACATCAACTATTATTCTATAGTATTCATATATTTGTGATAAAATAACTTCCTTTGTTGGCCTGACTATGTAGTCAACGATCCCATAGGAGGCCGCTTTAGCCAGCAGATAATTTTTAGTATTTTTAAGAAAATCTGGATGTTCGATTCGTAGTTGATTAGCCTTGTTTATAACATAACCAGCAGTGGCTATCATGGCAACTGCTATAATTACATTAGAAGTATCCTTTTTTTTAGTTGGCATTATTTTATATTAATAAAATAGTTATATGTGTTTAGATAAATGAGTTTTACATTGTTTATAAAATTCATTGGTCGTTCAGGTGCCCCCAAGGTTGCTCCTATTCTTTTAACTATCTCCGAGGTACTCCCATTTATAGATACAGATAGTAATGGTTTAATTCATTTAATTACTAAAAAACTTTCAGGATGAATTACCAAGGAAGATGATCAAACATATTTTCGTCATAGACATGTGGTTTGTCTGCACCAAGATTGTTGATATTTCTCTCAGTATTGGGGTCGCTCAAACGATTACCTCGAACACCAGTTTGAATTGGTGGTGCTTGGAGTTGGAACCCTCGGTCTCTATCTGCAATATATTTTTGTTGAGCTTTGATATTTTTAATTACGGCTACGACAGATTTCTCAACGAGGATATCGTTTAAACGATTGACTTCCTTCTGAATATTTTCTGCTGTATCTATTTGTGGGTATTCGGAATATTGGCGATAAACTTCACGTAGTACAATACCTAGTTCTTGATCCGATTGTCGAGAAATCTGGAACTTTTCTTCCGAAAAGGTATAGACATTCTTGATAATAGAGGCTTGAATGGCGTCCATGTTTTCAGTAGAGAAAAAGGTACTATTGAGAGCGTTGATACTTTGACCAAGGTCCCTGATTAAATTTCTTTGTAAAACCATATTGGTATTAGGCAAGAAAAATTAATTGTGTGATAAATGTGCTATCAAACCAATTAGAACATCTGCTACCAAAATTGCTGGAGCATACTGATGATTCCTTAGTACACTGAATAATAGGTACATAATAGCATGAACAGGCCGAAGGTGATTCCACCATATCGGTTTTCCACCAGTTTCTAGACCAGTTTTACGCAATCCAAAGAAGTATATAACCAGAAAACCAATTGCTGGGATTAATATAAGATTGCCGATTGCATCCGGGTATTGAGAACCGAGAAATGCGAGTAATAGCCGAGAGCCAATACAACCAATTAAAAATGTCAAGTTCATTAGTATACGTCTATATAATAATAATGATTTATTGTAACATAAAAAAATGAAAGTATATTACATAAATGGATGAAATACTGAAAGTACTTACAGCAGAATACACCGAACGTATGACTTGTCATGAAGCCTTTATTAAAAATAATGCCTTCGTTATGCACAACGTAAAGGTGTCTAGGAAACTTAGTTCATTTCTGGTGATTCCAAGTAGTTCTCAAATTACTAGAATCGAAATTTATCGAAAATTGTATCTATATGGAATGAAAAATAAATTAATTCAATCAGATTCTACTATGATTATCAACGACTCTCTAAGACTTTTATTTAAAGCAACTGATAGTAAAAGTATTTCACTATCAGTATTACCAGAAATGATTGAGCATCACATCAAAGACCTTTAAAGCGTCTCTGTTGTATTTAAAAAGGCGAGTCGTATTTAGAGTTGTTATTCCAAGGATTTCCGAATATAGATTCATCGCTAAAGGACAGTGGTGTAGTATTTTGTGTTGGAAGAGTTTCAATAAAATTGGCGAGTTCCTGTTCCATTGCAGGGTCTCGTACATTTTCAAGTTTCTTTAGTTTTTCGGAAAGGTTTAAATCGACCGGTTGAGGGTAAGAGCTTTCCTGTGCTGGTTCCCTTATATCAGCAAAATTTTGTTTACGTTTTAGGTTTTGTAGCTCTATAATCAAATTTTCCATCAATTGTTTCATTATTAAGAATTGTTGGACGCCCGCATGAATTAATAAAACGACGATGATACACACTAATAGAACTAATAGATTCGACATTACTATAATATATCAAAATAAATAAATAAAAAATTTAGATTGTATTACGTCTTGGGGCTGATAAATTCATAGATGGCAAAATTTGGACGGACGCTGATCGTACCCGGTTGATAATTGCGACAGTTCCACTAGACACAGCACCAAATAATTTCATTATTTCAGATTTAAATAAAAGTCCTATAACGACAAATGCTAATGTGATTATAACGATATTGATAGTCATTAAATTGTGTGTAAAAAAGTTATATAAACGTGTTCCAAGTGGTAGGTCCTTATTGTAACCAGCGAGATCTGGCCATGTACAATCTCTTACCGTAACTTTTGTCATCGGAGAGTCCACAAGTCCTTTTATGCCCGGCGTAGTTATTTTCCATGTTGATGTAAAGATGTCTGGTCCAGAAGATTGTGCATAAATTTCATCGTCTGGGTTAACGATTATTTCCCACAAATTATTCTCCTTATTTTGGATTATTTTTGGAACGAATTTAGTAAATTTATTATAACCAGTATACTCTGTCGGCGAAGACTTGAAATAAAACCCGGACGGTAATACGAAACCCTGTGGGTCCTCACCCATAGAAAATACAATGTCTGTTGAATTACATGGAGGAGGTTTTGATTTTGCGGCACATTGTTTGCTGTATGCCTTGTTGTTAATATTCTGTACATCCGAAATAGAATATCCTTTACGCATACCAATTTTTCCAGTAGTGACCGGCACGATAGGTTCCATAGTTTTTCCATTTCCATTTCCATTTGTAAATGCGTATAAGTTGTAAATCATATTGGATGTAAAGTCAAAATCACCAATTGTCAATACATCGGATTTGTCATATTGGCTGATTGTTGTTGTATTATCCATACTTTGTTTCATATTCTCTGGGTTAATCTTGACATATTGATCACGGTCATTACGACTCATAGTATGTTTTAGACCAAGAGCATGTCCAATTTCGTGTGTAACTGCATATTTATCACAATATTGACTTATAATTATTTCATGAACATTTGTCTTTACTTTGCCGAATTGGTTCATTCCCCTACCAAGACTTGTATAACAACCTAATCCATCTTTAAATAACATGTACACCGATTCATCTGTACGTTGTTTAAATGTGTAGTCGGTTACTAAATTGACGTAATCAATACCTTCTTTTACTATTTCCGGATATTTGATTGAAGAGTCTATTACATACGGAATCACACAGTCCCATTCGATTGGTATTATATGACCGGCGTCAGCCAAAGAAACAGCATTTTGACCGGATGGTGTTTCCAAAGGTGGCGGTATATCACGAGCAAGATTTTGATATTCAATTGTCATTACTTTAAACAAGTAAATAAATGTTAAAGACAAAATAATACAAATATAAATATGCCGAAGATTGTAGAATACTTTTGTAACTGGGGAGTATACGATAGAAACTATTTTGTAAAGGATCTTCCTATTGACTATATCAATGATATTGCGTATGCGTTTTTCAATATTCAGCAAGTAAATGGACGGTGGTCTGTTGTAGTTTCGGATCCGTGGAGTGATACCGACAGAGTATATTCCGACGGAATTCCACCACAGGGTAGTTGGAACGACCCCGCTGGTACAGTTCAGGGATGCTTCAGACAATTTAGAAATCTACGGGCTTCTGGAAAACAATTTGGTATGAAGATGGCTATTGGTGGATGGACCTGGAGCGCTAATTTCAGTAATGCATTTGCAACACCCCAAGACAGAACTTCTATGGTTCAAAGTATTGTAAAAATTAATACTGACCATCCTGGCTTGTTCACAGGAATTAGTATAGATTGGGAGTACCTTAGTAATAATGGAGTCAATTATGGACTTGGTGGAAATTCAGTAAGTGTAAATGACGAAACAAACTTTGTCTTATTTCTTCAGGAACTTCGTAGAAGCATTCCTAGTAGTTGGTCAATCGCTATGTGTGTTGCTGCAGACCCTGACAAGGTCAAGATGAATGTTTTGGCTGTTTCAGAGTTACTTTCAGAAATTCATATCATGACATACGATCTACATTCTAGTAGTTGGGGAGAAACTGTTACGGCACATCAAACCAATCCTAGGAAGTCCAGCCATGGTAAGATGAGTTGCGAAGAAGCAGCCGACTACTTTATTCAACAGGGGGTCCCAAGTACAAAGTTATACATTGGTGCTGCATATTACTCCCGTGGGTTTGCAAATACAGATGGTCTCGGACGTTCGGGTGGTGGGTTAGTAACCGACAAGTCTTGGGAAGATGGTATCTGTGATTACAAGAGTCTTCCTAGGAATGGATTTGTTGAAATGTGGGATGACGAGGCAAAGTGTCACTACGCCTATAATGCTGCCAAACGTGAATTTATTAGTTATGACACACCAGAATCAGTAAAAGAAAAATGTAAAATTATCCAGGAAAAGAATCTAGGCGGAATAATTTGCTGGGAATCTAGTGGCGATCTTCCTGTTAGTAATCCTGGGAGTCTTCGGAGGGCTATGCGCGAAGCTCTTGGTGGAACTCAGTCAGTTCCTTCTGCTCCAGTCGTAGTTCCTGTAACACCGGTCGTTGTACCCGTACAGCCCCCAGTAGTAACTCCCCCAACACCAGTCTTTGTCCCTTCGGCCCCAGTCGTAGTTCCTGTAACACCTTCGGTTCCTGTAACACAGCCATCATCAACTGATTGGGCAGCTGGTCGTAGATATTCTCCTGGTGATACGGTTAGTTATCAAAACAACTATTATACATGCAGACAACCGCATACATCAATCATTAGTTGGGAACCATCTGGTACGTTAAGTTTGTGGTTACCAAGCGCCGGTCCCTCGGTCCCGGTAACGCCTTCGGTTCCTGTCGTTGTTCCTTCGGTTCCTGTCGTTGTTCCTTCGGTTCCTGTCGTTGTTCCTTCGGCACCTGTTACTACACAGCAGACAAATGACTTTTTAGATGGTATTAGTAATGTAAATATTTCTGGAAATTCTGTTAATAATCTAGTTTGTGAAATTACTAGTAATGGGGTTACACATAAGTACCGTGTAAATTTATCAAGAATTAATTAAATATCACCTCTTTATATTTTTGTCTGTTTGTAAATAGTTATCATTATATAACTCATTCTTATTTTTTTGGGTTGCGAATAGATTTCCTTGTGGTGCTCGGTCATTAAATACTAATCTGCTGTATGTTGTCAGACTAATTTTCTTCTTCTGTGAAAAATATGCTTTTATCTTCTTTACAACTGCTGATAAAATTTTTGATTGATGTGGTTCATTATCTTCATATTTATTACCGTTATTAATGAACATAGAATATGGTAAATTTGGACGTTGTGTTATTATTCGAACAAATATTATACCATCATCTGGATATTGCCGTGCAATGCGTTTTTCTCGGTTAGCGTCCTTTTCTTTTTCTCCCTTTTTGGAATGTCCGGCTTCATCTATTTCTATATAAATTCTATTTTTATTAGCATAAAATACGAGATCTGGGCGCCCCCCTATGTTAGGGTCTCCAGTATCATGTATTACAGCAAGTGGGTCTGTCATATTAGCCGGCAGTAATAGTAATAATTTATTTAATAAAATTGGTTCCTGGCGTTCGAATATAATAGCATCACATTCTTCTCTAGACTTCCTAGTCATATGAACTAAACAGTGATTGGATCGTATATTCGTTGTTTTAGAAACACAAAATGGAATAGCTGCTTTGGTACACGTATGTGATTTTTCAGGACCGTGTTGGAACCCACATTTCTTGTTTGTGTTTTTCCCATTTTTGATGTGTTTATTCATTATTATAAGAAACTATTTTTTTTGATTACTTATAATAATGACATTAGGTATCCATAAAACTAAGAATTCTATGACTATATATATACCATCCAGTGAAAAAGAAATTGATAATAAAACGGTTTTTAAATCGTTTAAGGATATAATTATTCCAAAGAATGTTAAAAAAGTAATATTTAATGA
>Ga0209107_10002351_pt1 | contig 10504 bp, 3 predicted proteins | sample LakErihyJuly2011_2_FD_187460 | JGI IMG/M metagenome (GOLD analysis project Ga0209107, IMG submission 187460) | Freshwater microbial communities from dead zone in Lake Erie, Canada - CCB hypolimnion July 2011 (SPAdes) (version 2) | ecosystem: Environmental > Aquatic > Freshwater > Lentic >... | reverse complement strand
TACGACCTTATCAATGGCACTAAAGATCGGACCAAACGCGCATTAACGCCGGAAACACCGGCAGCGAACTTCTTCATGTGGGCAAGTGCCGCACTATGCAAAATCGAGGATAGCCCAGCCCCCCCGAATTCGAGTGACGAGTACGCCGTCATAGCCAAGGCACTTCGAACTGAAGAGTCCAGGTTCATCCTGAATAAACTCGAAAGCGCAGCAGATGCAGCAGTAGGAATTGCTCAGGCAAAGCGAAAAGTAGGACGAAACGGATTGGTCTTAGTCTGGCTTAAGCGCAATAGCGAAGGCAGGCTGGACAGGCATGTCGAAGACTTCTTCTCGACCGAGGAAGCCCTCGCGCTAAACAGATTGGTCGAAGAAGAGTCCACGGGCGACAACGATGCGGCCGTACTGATTAGGCTTCAGGACGTAGAGCAAGCAGGAGAAGCGCTTCTGGGATATTACATGAACACCCAAGAATTCCGCGACATACTCGAATCTTTTTGCAGAAAAAACGCGTAACTTAAATACGACTTCTTAAGTCAGTCGGTGATTTCAGATACCTCAACCCATCTGAGGTTATACTACGTCCGTTTGTGCTAGTTGCAACCAGACCAAGTCGTTCAAGATATTCAATCAATTCATCGAAATCAGCGTCGTTTGTGATCTGAAGACCCTTTCGAAGCTTATCCCTAGAAACTGAGTCAGATTTCTCAAGATACCTCAGCACGCCAACAGACGCCTGATCGAGCCCGTTGAGGTCAACACCCTGGCTTTCATAATATTCAGAGACGGCATGCCTGGTCATCAGCCTACCAGCCTCCATCAGTGCATCCTCCCTAGACAGCCCTTCCGGAACCAAGGCAAATAAGTGCGACAGCATATCATTCTCCAAACTTCTAACCGACTTGCGTGGATTACAACGATTCCTTGCAGCAACCTCTTCACAGACGTCGCGTGATAATTCATATCCGCCAAATACCCTCTTGCCATGTATACATAAAATTCCTGCGAGTTCAGCTATTGAGTAAGGATTGAGCTGAATGATATCCATTCGACTAATGAACGCACGTGTAAGACGGCCCTGATCAGTAGTTGCACCTAGGAAAACTACGTCACTAAAATCATACTCAACCCCCCCTTCCGTCGCCAAACGCGCGTCATCGAGCGCACTAAGAAGAAATACGGATGTTTTCTTAGATAAGGCATGGATCTCATCGATGAAAACGATGCATTTACCTATTTTCGTCTTAGTTTTAGAAGGCGACACTTTACCACGAGAAACGAGAAGTGAGATAAAATCACCAGGCGTCGCTACATCTGAGCCGGAAGAGAATATAGGCTCTTCATTGAGAACCGCAGAAGCAATCGAACGGGCGAAGCTGGACTTCCCTACACCAGCAGGGCCAACAAAAAGTGTGTCCGCGAATCGCCTACCTAGGCCCAAACACATATTAGCCTTATTCTTGACCTTAGCAGAAGCAGCATCTTGTCCGATAAGCCCGAGTGCATTTTTTTTCGGAGGCCAACTTAGGTCAACAGCAACTGGAGTATGAATGTCACTTAGCCCTTCTCCAGGGCGGCTTACATCAACACGTAAAGGTGCTGTCGGGGTAATCTGTGGCGGATCAGGAACCTCATCGAGTGGATTAATTGGCCCATCGTCAGGATCTTCAGGGTTAGACATATGCCAAAGAGGGATGAATGAGGCATCCTTAATCACCTCATTGGCATCCTTTTGGCTCATGACTCCAACTAATCCTGAACGGTCCTTTAACTTAAATAACTTATTAACATTTAAGGATTTGTGACCCGAAACGCAAATTAGTGTCGGACTATCTCCAAAAGTAATCTTCACATTGCCCTTAAGCAGGGCATCCGTGACAGCTAGAGACTTAGCTGCACCGATTTCACCAGAAAAACTTGAATCTCCAGTGCTACTTTCACGCAACTTAATAGCAGATGTGATTAACTCAGAAATGAAGATTACTGCACTCATTCGTTTCTGGGCATTTCCATCTAACAAAAACCATTCGCCCATGTCCTCAACGAAGCTTGTGCACTGGCTCTTATGCATCTCGGAGAGCTTACCATACTGAGGCCAATCCGTTCGCCATTTTGCCTCCAAGACATCAATATTTATCTCGAAACTGCCGTCCGTGAGCTGACAGACTTCAATTACGAGGAAGTCAGGTCTAGAACCTCTTCTATTAAGCTGCTCGAGCAGTCTAGCGAATGAATCCAGAGGCATGACAAGCACCGGCCAAGCACCTTCGGTGCATTTCGGTTTATCTCTTGGTATCGATTCATAGGATCGCATAACCGCAACAGAGGAAAGAGCACCGAGCAGCACTTTCTCGTTATCGGAGAGAGTGTGAAGAGTATTGATACCGGCACGCCCCATGTAGCGAAGCAAAGATTCAATCTCGCCGACTCCATCGAGATTAAACTCATAAGCCCTGGATATATATGACATACGCTGGTGGAGCATCTCCAGCTTCTTAGTCAGAATAACATGCCCTGAAGTCGAATCCGTGACACCAAACTCTGTATGTTCGAACTTCCAAACCGCGGAGTCTGAATCAATTGCAGAAACAGCCTGAATTATCGAGCTAGTGGAAACAGGAATTGCGACGAACTTGGAATTCTCTAAGGCCCGACTTACAGGCATCTCACTGTAGGAATATGGTTTGTGATTACGACGTAACACGAGATTCCATCTCTCGTAAAGAGAAGCGACTTTGGCGCCGGACTCAGAAGGAAGGTTATAACTCTCTGAAAGATAACCCGAACCATATGTCTCAACATAATTCTTTCCCGCTGGTTGCAGCAAAAAATCCTGCCTGAAGCTGACGCCTAGTCGATATAGACTTAACGAGGGGACAACCCCGCGCCCCTCACCGATATCATCAAGGCTCTCCCCACAGCTAAGTTCGCCTAGAATAGAGAAGTTCATACCGGAGAGTTCATGCTGAAATCCCTTATACCAAGAAAGACGACGTGGTCCCGTTTCCGAACAATTAGCAACGCGCCCTTCGACCTCCCAATCTTCAATCACCTGAGACGAGGAATAAACGTTCAGATGCATTGGAAAACAACCGAGCCAGTCCTTGCATTCGGGAGACTTCAGCTCTTGCTCCTCAGTTTGGCTAGGCCTAAACCAGGAAAAAATCCCATCACAGACCGATCCGGAAGGATCCGACACAATCCCGACCTGGAAACTACTCATTGCTGGATTCAGCGCACATACGTCATCCAGGACAGAGACAACATCCCGAGTACCAAGTGCCAGCGATATAGTTGGCAACCCAAGCGAAAAGTTGGACTTTAAAAAATCACGTACATCGTCGTTAACAGATCCCGTCCTTTCATAGACCTTGAACATGTGCTCGTTTGGAGTAGCCAATCTGAACACCTCATGAGTTGAATCAGCCCCCCTTAATACCCAAGATCTTGGTCCGGCCATGCCGTAAAGCCGTGAAAGTGGAGGATAAAAATCCAGGCCATCGCCCTGGTTAGAACGTGAGGGTGAAAGTAGATCACTCAGTCCGATTATCCCCATCAATGAGAGAGGGTGAGTGGGCAAGACTATCAAAGCAGAAGTCTGAGGACCTGCGTTCGTACTAGAAACAACATGAATCGTGTCCATCCATGACAATGCGTCATAAGCGGCATCAGCGTCTAAATTAATCCAGGCATCAAAAGCAGCAATATAGCGACCGCACACTGCAACTAATTGGGAGTTTGTAAAATCGATACTTGAAAACGCACTATCACCAGAAAGCCGCTGCAACAAGCTCCAGAGAGAATGACGAGCTTCCTTAACGGCTTCAGGTAATTTCCAATTGGTACATCTTGATATAGCGCGGACATCTGCACCTATCTTCATCGCCCGATCGTCTAGAATTACTCCGTTAGAAAGCACCCTAAAGTCACGTGGCAATCCTTCGTCACAGTCAGGCATTACTCCAATAAAAAGCGGCTTACCTTCACCTCCCAACTGTTCGAATGCCTTAACTAGAGGAGCGAGCTTCTCACAGAATTTATTACTAAATTTAGCAGGATACCTCCTTCTATCGGCATGCGAAGCGGCCCATAGGTGCAAATATGACGCATACTCGCCTTCAGGAACTCCAGAACACGATACGGATACCTTGAGGAGAATATCCTTCCCATTACTGATATCACGGAAAAAAAATGAAATATCCTGATGGACGCCATCTGACTCGGCACCTGTAACATCAATCCTCAAGGAGCCATCCGAGCTTTGATTAGATTGATAATACAACTCCCTTTCGTGAACTTTTATACCATTTGCAACTAACTCAATCCGATGCTGGTCGATTAAAAGAGTAATAGAGAAAGGCCCCGGAGACTTCAGGACCATCGAGGCAACTAATTCAGGGGCATTATCTTCAGTAGAGTCATTTAACTGCGGCTGAACTATTTCTTCGCCAAGCTGGGCACCATTAGAAAAAAGGAATATGCCAAGCTCAGAAGCTGCAACATTGACGAGGGTGCCTTTGATATTCTTGTCAAGAGTCTTAGCCTGCACGAGAAGCGGTGACTTCAAAAGCCGTTTTATATTTAAATCGTCACATGAGAGTAGAATGGCTTCTTCTCCAGAATAATTCAGCTCGCGGGGCTTGACTCCAATTCTCCAATCAGCAGGTACTCGTACCCTTTGCCCCATCTGCAAGGCGGATACGCAAAGTTGAAAACTGTCAGATACCGGATAAACGCCGAATAAGCCATCATTCAGTGGAACTATAACTTCCTCGCCGATATCATGCCCGTTCCTAACTTCTAAAGTTTGCTTGGATGATTTCGCGAACGGCTTAAGCAAACGATCCCAGCACTCTCTGTCCAGAACGATACGCCAGTTCTGCTCCAAGCCTAGCATCACTGTTCCTATCGCCTTAACCCCGCGATAAACCTTACATGGCTGGTTCCAATCAGTCTGCACCCTCCAAGAACCTGTATCGACAAGCCAGGCAAAGAAGTCGGCAATTGCTTGGTTATATCTATCCTTGTTCTCGAAATAATTGTCAGCCTCAACCGCCTCTAGCAGTTGCTGCTTAGCAGCATCGGGGGACGAACGTTCTTTGATAAATGTCGAAATACGATCAAGGGTTTCGAAGTTACTAAGACTTGGCATCAATCCTCCCCCTGCCTCAGAAGGCACCCCCAGGACCGCAGCAAGTCCTAGATACTGCGCCCAACCTAAGGACATCGTTTTCTCAGAGTCCTGCAAATACCTCCATCTGGCCTCATACAGATCAGATTGGATATCGCCGCCAGTACATCTGTTGCAAAGTTTAATGTACGCTTGATGATCATGCCCTGGAAAAACGCGCAACTCGGCGTCATCGATTAGATTTGGTAAGCGCGTAAATACCTGAGTTCCGATACTGTCCTCAAGCTCTTCAAGTTGACTCGCAGAGCTCATTAAGACCAAGGGGGTCCAACGGTTACGAATAAATGTCACCCCGCTCATATCGAGTTTAGCAGATTTTCTAATTAGCCACCATCCGTCATCTAAAAGCTCCCCTCCAGTCCTTCCGCAAAATCTGATAAGCACGCCCCCCTGGAGACCAGAAGAATGCGCCTTTAAGCGCAAAGCTTCTGAAATGTCTTCAGGCAGACCTTCGACAGCGAGGCGATCAATCCCTCTTCTTTTTGCAACAGCCTCTCCTAATGATATCCAAATAATTTCGCTCAGAGTCATGGGGTTGTTTTAAAAGGATTACTCACAAGGAAACCACCAACCCCGTCAGGACTATCGATAGTAAGTCCAAGGGACTTTAGGTTAACCTGAAGTTGATCTTTGCCTGATTTAGAAACAGCGAGTCCTGCCTGCTTCATACGCATAGCAATATCCGAAAATGTACATGATGGGAGTCCACGGCAGGCTAAGCCCGCGAAAAGCAAACTTCCTACCGGGCTGATACACATCTTCCATGGGGCCGCCCTGTAATTACCAGATTTCTTCGCCCAATAACTTTGGTCAAATTCCCCATCCAATCCCTTTTCTACCATCCCTTGCTGCACCACGTATTTAAGGAACTCTTTAAAGTTCTTAAGCGCAGGCGAATTCTTGATCTTTCTGGCTTGTGTGCCGTTGTCGAAAGATGACCTCAATCGGTTTTTGATGCGATTAAAAATGGGGTCTCCGGAACGAATCTGAGAGAACCAAATTGCGATATTGGATACTGACGAGATCTTGTGACCAATGTTATAATCGTCATCGAATGAATTGAAGAAAAACCTGGCCAACTCTAACAAGTTAGCGCAGCTCTCGATTTCTTCGTTCAAATTTGCGTCACTAGATAGCGCGCACCTCTGTTGGAGCGATTTAAATTTTTCACGAATATCGTCTTCTGAATAAGACTGTTGATCTGCGCTTAACGCTAAATCAAAGAGAAGCGAGTTTGCCATCGCAAGATACCTAACCTCAGAAAAGGCGTGAAGTCTCAAAAGCGAATCAAGCAATGACGCAAAGTGAGATGACAGTAGCCTACCCTTCCACTTAGACAAAACATCTACTGAAACGAAAAACTCTGCTGCAAAAGGATACAGCAACGCACGCAGCTCAGAGTCCTCTGAAGTAAATGTTTGCTCGTGATTTTGAGGTGTTCTCGACCTACAGGTTAGACGATCTACGATATTAGCATCCTCCAAAGATAACTGAGACTTTGTTGCTAACTCATTAATCTTAAAATTAACAAAACTCGCCCAGCAATCGCCAACATCCTCAGATATTGCATTCATAACCCTATTATACTGTGCTTGATCAGGAGCGCCTCGCCTAACCATTAATGCCATTCGATCCCCGACAGCCCAGAGCTTATCGCTATCAGTTCTTACAAAATCAGTTACCATCGCAAGATTCACAGAGATTGGAATATGCCTTGCTGCCGCATTTATTTCGGCTTCATTTTTCGGCTTACGACTACCAGTAAACGGTGCACGTAGAGCTTTATCCTCCATTATCTTTTGAAGCGAAAACCCATCCTTCCAATCTGTATTGGAATCGTTTAACAGCTTAGATCTAAACTCTCTGGCGTCCCTAAACAAAGCTGCCTCTGATCTTTGACCTGAAACACAAGCTCTCATTAATGCCGCTGAAAGATGCAGGTCATACGCGACTTCAACCGCAGGACTAATGCTGAAAATCGATTTTTTATAAATCATCGCTCAAGGAAGTTATCCTCCGTCAGGCTGGCAATACGAACGTTTTTCTCGTAACCTCCTAGTTTAAGTCTAAATTTTTTCTTAGCGTGGACCTGAGAACCGTCATAACCTAACCTAAACGCGTCGATAGCGCCACGGACTGCCGCGGGGACAGAGCCAGATAAAAGTCGCCTGTCCCTCATGTCGCACACAAGAAAGTACATCAGTGGCGTAACCGGCATCTTAAATGAGACCCCGTCTTCATCGATAGCCATGACAACCCCCCCAAAACGTGGCCTGGTACTTTCAGCCCCGACCCCTACATTCTTAGGTTTACGCGATGACTCCCTGACATTCATAAACTTAATCGTTGCACTACCTGTTTCAGAATAAGGCTGGCATAGCCCCTTACCCAAATGAATTAGGTGATCTCCGTCCTCTGCCGGATCTCCAGCAAAGATGAAATTACTTATGGAGCTGACTTCACCAAGTTCCGACTGCTCAGATATGCGCATATACTCAGCGATGAGTTGTCCATTCTGAACAAGTTTATTGCCCCTCTTAATGCAGATCACCCCCAAAGATCTTTTGGCGATTGCAGCAAAGAGTCTCGAAATCCAACGACTAAACCACTGGAGCTCAAATAACTGATGATTTTCCATCAGCTCACCTATCTTAGACCTGCAATCGCACAGGTGAGTAAGAACAGCACGCGAGCCTGAGTCCACCTCAGCAGAAATCAGTGACAGTGCACGATTCGGATCAATATGACAAAGTTCCTCGATTTGTTCAAGGCTATCAATGACATCAGCAGGAGCGTCTACGAATGCAGCATCGATTACCTTTCTATCAATAGATGATAAAGCGGGGTCAACCAAGTCAGACCAGCCGGATGCAGAAGAACAAAACAAATCTGCACCAGGGATACACGACCTATCTTTAACAACTTCATTTAAACGATCAATTTCATCTGCGAGTTCGTAGATGAAGCCAAGCTCCTCGGGCGACTTTAAGTCAGTTAGCTTTTTCCTGAGAGCGACAGTCGTCGGCAGCCTAGGGAAAAAAAGGAAAGGAAGGCTGCGCGAGTAAAGGCTCCACGCCGAGCGAACTACTTTTAAAAAGTTGAGGTCTGCTCTTACGATTTTTGCAAGCTGTGATGGTTGTGGCTCATCACCGGCTCTTCCCATCGTGAGTAGATAGGAGAAACACGAGAGCATACCCCTAAATGGGATGTTCCTCCCTGCGAGAACCTCGTAAACACGAAATAAATCGGAAAGAGCCCTCCTCGAGCAATCTTGAGAAAGCAGGCTTCTTGCATACAGAAGCGGGCAATCGATAGAAATCCCATCCTGCAAAGACCATTCCTGTTCATATATAGATTTCAGCACCTGCTGGCCAACTGAGGCAACATCCCGTCCGACGTCCTCGAACAGAGAATCAATATCAAGTGGCCATACATAGAAATCATTACTCGAGTCCATAGGCCAACAGTCCTTATCTATACTTATTGGATCTAAGCACTGAACTACATTAGCCAAAAAATCTCCTACGTGCTTCAACTCGACAGTCTCTTTAGCCTTAGCAGCTGCCCCGTATAAAACACCTCGATTAACGCATATCAGAAGCACGACACCCAACGACTCCAGAGAATCTTTGATAGCGCAGATTAGAAGGTCCTCTGGAGTGCGGCCACTCGCATCAGCTTCGGATGCATCCTGAACGACCCATAGCTGATTAACCCCAACAGTTTGGCTTGAAAAAAGCGTTCGATCTGGGCCTTGAAGGTTAAATTTAACCAGGCGATCCTTAGACCTCAACTTGAACTCAGCTGCAAGCAAAGCTCTGTCATGGGCTATCTCCTCTAAAAGATGCTGAACCGCATGCGTTTTACCATTACCCGCCCCACCAGCCAGCATGACGATCTTAGGGGCAATCTTTCCATCTCTTATCTGATGGGATAGAGAATGTATTCGGCGGATAAGCTGTGTTTCATAAGCCTTCCGACATGGATTTCCGAATTTATCATCGAAGACTACTTGAACCGCTCCTGATGAGGATCCGGACCATGTCATCAAAGCATCCGGCATTCGCTTTAGGTCGGCTTGAGCCGACTGATACGAATGAATAACGATTTCTAGAGATCGGCCCACCCCGCGAAGCCCGAACTCGATGAGGTCACCTGCAGAGAGTCTGGTTAACTCCAAAGACTGCATGGGGAAACTAATGTATCCTTTGGGAAATCCGCCTCGAATACCTATAATTACCTTAAACGCTACCTGACCGTGAAACAGTTCAACCTCAAAACTCGAATCGGATGCCAAGTTTGAGAGTTCTAACTCCAAAACGTCCCCCAAAAGTGATGACAGGGACGATGTCATGGCAAATGTCGACTCCTTCAAAGCAACGGAGTCGACGTGCAAATATGCTCGTCGATGGGGCATCTTCTTTACCTACAATAGGCCGTCAAAGGCCGCAAGGGGTTATTAGTACGAAAAATATTATTTTCTCCCGGGGGCTTCCCTGAGATACCGGGCTAATCTCTTCCCGAGCTCGTAGGCCAGACGCACGGGCACGGCGTTCCCGATTTGCGTGTATTTTGGCACATCCCTGACGTAGATACCCTTGGAAGGATCCCCTGCTCGCCGCCGACCCCCTGTTGTTCTTGGCCCCCTGAACACATACCAATCAGGAAAGGTCTGAAGACGAGCCCACTCGCGGACGGTCGGTATGCGCGGCTCGCTATAATGCACGAAGTCATCAGGTAAGGAGGTCACCGTGATACCTGGGGGCTTCCCACCCCAGTTGGGCTGGAGGACTCGCTGAGCGAACTTCTTTGTCCGAAGATCGGAGGTTATGGACATACCCTTTTCAGTCAGGTTGATCATCTGCTCGAACCGGCGGCGAATCTCAGGCTTGTGAGACGTATATTGCTGCTCGGTTAGGGGCGGGATATTGCTGGGATCAAAAGCTCCCTTTAGCCAAGAAGCCTCATCAGAAAGATACCATCGCTTGACATCATCAGGGGGACCACCCCTCGAGACGCTTGCCCGATCAACGGAGAACTCTAGACGCTTTTCTCCGTCAGCACGGTCCGGAACCAGACGCTCCAATCCCTGCAGGTCGCCGATGACCTCCTTGACAGTCCAGGGTGTCTTGGTCGAGGGCGAAGGAAGCAAAGTATAGTGCTTATCCTCCAGCGCTTCAGCCTCTAGCTTTGAAAATGGCCGGGCAGGCAAGCACTTCAACTGGGCTGCGTTCGCAATATCTTCACGCAATCCCATCACAATGACACGAGGCCTATTCTGAGGAACCCCATAGTCAAAGGACTTAACCTCGCGCC
>Ga0209107_10002350_pt1 | contig 10507 bp, 9 predicted proteins | sample LakErihyJuly2011_2_FD_187460 | JGI IMG/M metagenome (GOLD analysis project Ga0209107, IMG submission 187460) | Freshwater microbial communities from dead zone in Lake Erie, Canada - CCB hypolimnion July 2011 (SPAdes) (version 2) | ecosystem: Environmental > Aquatic > Freshwater > Lentic >... | reverse complement strand
GGTCGTATTATAACGCTAGTACCTCATTCCATTGTTGTTGGGTTTACTATTGGAATAGCCATTGTTATAGCTTTTTCACAATTAGGGGAAGTATTCGGATTCAAAGAAAAAATAGGCTACGGTATAGTAGAGCAGGTGAGTAAAACGATTAAATATCTACCGGATATGAACGTGTATTCATTGTTTATCGCATTCGCTACTTTCGCCATTTGTAAAATATTAATTTCCTTTTCTAAGCTCTTACCTGCGCCAGTATTTGGTCTTGGCTTTGGTTTGTTAGCAGCAAACACGTTTTGGAAGGACAAGGCATTAGTGCTGATCAAAACAAAATATGGAAACATACCTACTGATTTTTCTGTATTAACACTTCCATCTTTACCTGAAATTAATTCGAATGTTATTGGTTCCATAATTTATTATGTAATAGCAATATACATTGTAGCCGCAATAGAAAGTTTACTTTGCTCACGTATGGCTGATCGTTTAGCCAATAATCTAGGTACTCCTTTTAATCCAAATAAAGAGTTGTGGGGGCAAGGTGTAGTAAATATATTTACACCTATATTTAATGGATTTCCTCACACGGGTGCATTGGCTCGCACTGCGGTGAATATAAAATTAGGAGCGCTTTCTCCTTTATCCGGTATTGCAAAATTTACATTTAAACTTTTACTCGCAGCATTTTTAGCATCCTATTTAGAATTAGTGCCAATGGCCTGTATTGGAGGAATTTTATTTTATGTTGCAAGCGGGATGGTAAAATGGCATGAAATAAAAGAAGTGCTGAATATGAAAAACAAATTTCATAATGGACTGATGATCTATACTGCAGCAATGGTTCCATTAATGGGTTTCTTGTGGGCGACATTATCAGCAATTGGTATTTTTATATTACTTATTATGCTAAAGCTCGTGAATAACCCTGTGAAGAAAAAAAGAGAACATAATATGGATGAAACTTTTGGATAGTAGTTATATATCCGTCGTCAAAACAATATTTTAAATCGACAGCATAAAATGGACGAAAAATAGTCAAAATTTATAGAGTCTATCAAACTATACATATAAAAAAAATAATCTAGATTCCTTTTCGTGAGTAAAACAGCCCCCCCCCTGAATTCGACTGAAATCGGTTTATTTCGGTTTTCTCAAAACATAACAACTTGCAAATCAACGCCTTAATTTTCTCAAAAAATCTTCATAACCCTAAGTTCGGCAGTTCGATCCTGCTCCCCGCTACATCAAAATCAAGGACTTACGTTAAATCGTGGGTCCTTTGTTGTTTTTTTGTGAGGTTTACATGTACTTACTTGGCTTAATAATCATAGGTGAAAAGTATCTTTTGCTGATAATTTACTAGGTAGCTTCGTAAAATAATTCATGTGTGACAATAATAATGCTGCTAATAATCCATATGATTTTAGTTTAATAAAGTACCCAGAGAAAACTGAGGTAAGTCGCAAAGAAGAACACCCAAAATAATTGGTAGAACCTTTTAACGCTTTTTTGTTCATTCAAACGAACAGTCTGAAGGTGTAATAAAAATGCAATACTCAGTACTATCAAACTATACATCAACAAATGTGCTTCTTCTTTATAACTCCAGAAAATACACCATAAGTAAGCAGCCATCACAAATGTGGCCCCTAAATACAATGCTAATTTGGGAGAATACAGTAAAGGGAATGTTCTATATCCAAAATGTGCATCACCGACTCTATCGGGTAAGTCCTTATACCATGCAATGGCTAAACTAAATGCAGAAATGAAAATAGTAAGTGGATAAATAACGGGTTGGATTTTAAAACTTTCTTGCAATAGGTATGAAAAATGCATGGCCATTCCAATATTTACCAACACACCTCGAACAATAGTTATTGATAATGCTGCTGGCAAATGATGCTGTTTAAGTTGTATTGGAGGGACTGAATACGCAATTCCTAATAGAAGTATGACTGCAATTAACAAAAGTAATACCCAATTTAAAAGTGCCGCTGTTGCAAGTGCAATTATTCCTGCAATAATCACAATTTTCTTTGCGGTATGCATAGCTAATTTTCCTGATGCTATGGGTAATTCTGGTTTGTTGATTTTATCTAGTTCAACATCTATAATCTGATTTAATCCAGTAATACATACATTACAACTTAAGGCCGATACTAGTGTAGTAACTAAAATGATGAAATGATCTTTAAGATGGCCTCCTTGTAACAGAAACAAGACCACAATACTTATTGTAGAACCAATGATGGTATGCGGGCGACTAAATTTCCAAATTGTATGCAAGTTCATGATGAGATAGGTTGTGCTATGATTAAAATAAGGTTTCCTTGTAACTGTGGTATCCTTTTTACTTCAATTGAATACTGATGGTCTGAAAGTGCACTAATTAATACTTTGTACTGTTTAAATGATTTACTTTTCAACACAGAAAGCCATCCATCCCAGGCAACAGTAATAAGCTGTATGGGTATAAGATAGGTTGTAATTATTCGGAGTACGGAGAATGGTCGGATGGCCCATGCCGTGAGAGGTTGTAGAATAAAGGCAGCCAATGTCACCTGTATAAAACAAAACAAGGAAGGTTCTAATATTTCTGCGATTATGCACCCGGCTCCTGCCTCTTTCATTTTTTTGATGAGCTGTATTTGTTGCGCTGAGGTAAAATGGTGAAAAGCGTTGAAGATGGTGTACTGTTTCCCGCTTTGTGGTTGGAAGTCGACAAGGTTCAATGATTCAAGTGTGACTACTAGCTGTTTTTTCACCACATTAGAAACAGAATAAGGATATAAATCGCTTAATGTATATTGGATTTTTGGTGATGCATTTTTTTGTATGTAAAAAGCAGGCCAACCACTGCCGCTGGCTAAGTCCACCCATTGATTTGAAGGAAACCTGCTAAACAGTTTTAGCAAAGGACGATACAATCTAAACTGAACACTAATCCAGCCCACATATTCCAATTGCATTTTTCGTAAGCAAGGGGGAAACCAAGGATAATCTTCCAATTCTTTCGGAAACATTTAATTAAATTTAGAAATAATTCTATTACATGTCTTCATTTACTCTTTTTTCTTTAGCTGGAGTAGCTATTTTAGTTATTACAATATCCATTGAATTTTCCATTAGGAAAAATTGGTTACCCTATTTTTTTGGAAGAAAGTTATTGCATGTAATTGCAATTGGAACAACAGCGAAAATCATTGACAGCGGTATTGAATCCTATAAACTCGGCATAATCCTTGTTGCAATAGGAATACTCTTGATGGGAATTCTCATAAAATTCAAATGGTGGTTACAGCAAGAACCCTCATATGGTATTGCATTTTTTCCCATTTCACTTGGTGGCTTATTGATGCTTGGTGTTCCTAGCGTACTAGTTGGAACAGCAGCTTGGATATTAGCAGTAAGTGATGCAAGTGCCGGATGGGTTGGCAGAAAATGGGGGTCACCCAAGTACATTTTTTTATCAGAATCTAAATCATACCAAGGTGCGTTAGCATTTTTTATTACTGCACTAGTTTGTATGTGTATCCGTTTTCCTGATTTGAATTTAGGTTGGTGGATCTTACTTTCATTATTACCTACATTAACCGAACTGTTTTCATGGAAGGGGAGTGATAACCTTTTTCTCCCCATTTTTACTGTAGCGTGGATTCAATTGGTGTTGACCTCACCTTATTTAGGGTCTTGGATTTGGGTATGGATTACTGCAATTTTTATCCTCTTTCTTGCATGGTGGGTCATTTATAAAAACTGGTTGGATCAAACTGGTTGGTGGGCGGCAGTATGGGTAGCAGTTATATTGTGGGTGTGTGGGGGGTGGAAAGCATTATCCGCCCCAGTTTTTCTTTTGGTGGCAGGGTCTGTTTCAGGAAGATTATTTCGCGTAACACATTCTTCTGAAAAGAGAACAGCACAACAAGTATTTTCAAATGGATTGATTGGAGTAGTATTATACATGCTGTATGGATTAACCAACCAGTTTCACTGGCAACTACTTGCTTGGTGCTCATTCGCAATCAGTATTTGCGATACAATAAGCAGTGAGGTGGGTATTGCTGTTGGCGGAAAGACATTTAATATTACTAATTTTCGTGTTATGCAACCGGGTTTATCGGGAGGTATTTCTGTTGCAGGAACAATAGGTGGCTTTGTTGCATTAATATTGTTAGCAGTTTGTTTGCATTTGCTTTTACCAGTAACGAATATTCAATTGTTGTGGGTCGTAGTAACAGGAATGGTAGGAATGTTGGTAGATAGTTTCATGGGCAGTCGTTGGCAAGCTTTGTGGAGGCAGGGAAATAAATGGATAGAATTTTCTGATATTAATACGCAGGCTCAATTAGTGAAAGGCAAATCATGGCTTGACAACCACTTAGTAAATTTTTTGAGTAATGGATTTACAATGATTTGCTCCTATTTATTATATGAGATTTTCTTCTTGTAATGTTACTTTGAGCAATTTATTGTTTTCATAACCTAGAAGATCTGAGTTCAAATCTCATTCTATCTACTTGAAAATCAAGGTATATGTTAATTTGTGAGTCTTTTCCTACCTGAGATTTGCGTAAGATTTTTTATTGTTACCAAAAAAACTAAATTTAATACTAAAATTTATACTGCAGCCAACCAAATAAAAAGTAAATTAGTATTAGCAATAGATTCTATATTGAATTTTCAAACAATTTAAATAAATAGCTATGCCAATTATTAAAGATTTATTACTTAGCAAAAGTAGAAAACTAATAACCGTTTCAAGTTCGGCAAGTATATTTGATGCTTTAAAAATAATGGCTGAATCAAATATTGGGTGTTTAATTGTTTTAGAAGGTGATAAGTATGTAGGCATCTTTACGGAAAGGGATTATGCCCGTAAAATAATTTTAGAGGGCCGATCCTCAGATACAACCACCGTGAATGAAATTATGATATCAGATGTACCTAAGTTGAATAGTAATGATACTATTGAGCTATGTAGTAAAATAATGACTGAAAAAACATTAAGGTACTTACCTGTTTTTGAAAATAACCAATTGATTAACTTAATTAGTCAAGGCGATATAATTAAATATACCATAGACTCTCAAAAGTCACTTATTGAACATTTACAGAATTACATGAATTTGAAGTAAATAAGAAGTAAGGATTTCAGTTCGATCCTGCTCCCCGCTACACCTAAATGCCTCTTCTGAGGGATTTATTTTTTGCAGCAATTCTAACCTCTAAGTTCTAAAATTAACTTATTAAAGTTTATACATTTAATTTAAAAATGCTGTATTTTGTATGGCCAACACTACACACCCGGCGCCAAAAAGCCTGGCCAAAATGAAACTAGAAAGAACCGAAAATACTGTCTTCCCGCACTCGTTCAAACACATTCTGAGCAAAGAATCGGTTATTTTAGGTATTTGGATTCTTTTAGCAACTGTAGCCACCTACAAACAATACGCAAACCAAAGCTTTAACAATTTCCTTATTTTTAAGTACAGCTACCTACATGCCAGCCAGGGCTTAAATCTTTACCAAAGCTATCCGGAGTACGGAGACATCAACCACTACGGGCCACTATTTAGCTTATTATTTACACCTTTTGCACTTTTACCTACCTTTTTAGGCATGATAGCTTGGCAACTGAGCAATGCCTTTATATTATTTACAGCCATTTACAAACTGCCCATAGCCAACCTCCAAAAAGCTGGCATTGCCTGGATTTGTACCCACGAATTACTCACTTCTCAATTTAGTTTTCAGAGCAACGCAGGCGTTGCAGGGCTCCTTATACTCACCTTTATTTGTGTAGAAAACAAAAAAGATTTCTGGGCAGGGCTATTTATTGCCTTAGGCACACTTATAAAAGTGTACGGAATAGTGGGCTTGGCCTTTTTCTTCTTATCAAAAAATAAAAAGCAGTTTACCTTTGGCGTACTATTTTGGATGAGTATGCTGATTGGTTTGCCCATGCTGCCTTTTGGCTACAGCTATATAATCCAATCGTACCAAGATTGGTTCCATGCTCTCCAAGAAAAAAATACCTTAAATGCAACGCTAAACTCATACCAAGATATTTCAGTAATGGGAATGGCACGTCGAATGAGCGGAAATGCTTCCCTATCAACTGCATGGTTTATACTACCGGCAGCGGGTTTACTCGTATACCCATACCTGCAAATTAAAAAACTTGAAAATGTACCGTATCGGCTATTATTACTGTCATCTTTACTAATTTTTACCGTAATATTTAGTTCTGGAGCCGAATCGCCAACCTATATTATTGCCTTCGCCGGACTTGCAATATGGTTTAGCCAAGAACGCACAAACACACTAGCAGTAGGCTTATTAATTTTCGCACTACTTCTTACTAGTTTCTCCCCTTCCGATCTTTTTCCGGCATACCTCAGAGAACATTATGTACGGCCATATGCATTAAAAGCACTGCCTTGTTTTATTATTTGGTGCTATATACAGTATAAACTTATATTTAACTACCAAAACACAGCCAAAGCATGAGTACTCCAGCAAAAGTTTCGATCGTTATTCCCGCACACAACGAAGCAGAAAATGTAGGCCTAATAAGTGAAAAACTAATAGAAATATTGGAAAAATTACCCTATCGCTATGAAATTTTATTTATTGACGATGGAAGCACAGACGATACCTTAGCTCAGTTGCAAAACCTTAACCAGCAATACCCACAAATTCATTACGTAGAATTATCTAGAAATTTTGGGCACCAAAATGCCTTAAAAGCAGGCTTCGATTTAGCAGACGGTGACTGTGTGATTTGTATGGATGCCGATTTACAACACCCACCCGAGCTAATTGAACAATTTTTACAAAAGTGGGAAGAAGGCTATGAAATTGTGTATTCTAAAAGACAAGACGCAGAACATATGTCAACCCACAAGAAGAAAACCTCTAAACTGTTTTATTGGCTGCTAAACAAACTATCGGAGGTAAAACTAGAAGAAGGAGCCGCCGATTTTAGACTTATAGATAGAAAAGTGGCCGATATTTTTCAGAATTTCTCCGAGTACGATCCCTTTGTAAGAGGCCTAGTAAAATGGACCGGCTTTAAAAAATTTGGCATTAATTATTATCCCAATGAACGCCATGCCGGAGAAACAAAATATACAACCTCAAAAATGCTACGTTTTGCCATTCACGGGCTCACCTCATTTAGCGTAAAACCGCTCAATGCAGCCATTTATATCGGGTTAGGATTTTCATCTATTGCATTACTCTATATTCCTTACGTTTTCTATAGCATTTATGAAGGGGAGGCTGTACTCGGCTGGGCATCCCTAATCATGACTATTACCTTTTTTTCAGGGATACAAATCATGATTCTGGGTATCATAGGTATTTATATTGGCAAAATATTTATGCAATCGAAACAGCGCCCGAACTATATTATCAGAAACACTACGTATACCAAATGATTCTCTTAAGCTTTGATATAGAGGAGTTTGATATGCCGCTACAATACCAAACCGATATTAGTTTTAATGATCAAATAAGTATTTCTATTGCCGGAACTACCCGTATTTTAGACCTATTAAAAAAACACCAGGTCAAGGCCACCTTTTTTAGTACGGTAGTTTTTGCAGAAAATGCGCCCGAAATAATTAAAAGAATAATAACTGAAGGCCACGAATTAGCCTCACACACCTATTACCACTCACGGTTTGAGGAGGAACATATCCTTCAATCGAAGCTACGCCTCGAAGAATTGAGCGGAGCAAAGGTTCTCGGTTTTAGAATGCCACGTATGGGCCCAGTAAAAAATGAACTACTTGTAGCTGCCGGATATACATACAATACCTCTCTTAACCCAACCTATTTGCCGGGCAGGTACAATCATTTAAAACAAAAACGAACGCATTTTACCAAAGAGAATGTGCTGCAAATACCAGCATCTGTTAGTCCAATAATACGATTTCCACTATTCTGGTTATCTTTTCATAACCTACCATTAAGTATCTATCAATACTTATGCGCTAAAACCTATCTAAAAGACGATTACTTAAATCTATATTTCCATCCATGGGAATTTATAGACCTAAGCGACAAAAAGCGATTTGGCCTACCTAACTACGTGAGTAGAAATTCTGGCCTAAAAATGGAAAAACGAATGGATACCTTTATTACAAACATGAAGGCTAAAAAATACGCTTTTGGTACTTTTAGCAACTTTATACATACAATTTCCTAGCGTTTATCCTTCAAAGCTTCCAAAACTGCAGTATAGGCATTTACAACACCTCCACTAATACAAACATCCGAAAAAGAAACCCGTGCCGTACGACCATATTCTGCAACTTTTACTTTCTGAGGAACCTTATAAACAGAATTTAAAATAAGTGTCTTAACCTGCAAAGCGCTTAGTTTTGGGAAATACGAACGCAATAAAGCAGCCAAACCCGAAACCATAGGAGCAGCCATACTCGTACCGTCATTATCTTCATAAACGCTACGGGGCACGGTAGAATTAATTTTTACCCCCGGAGCAAAAACATCTACATTTTTCTTGCCAAAATTAGAAAACTCAGCCACCAAACTCTCATCATTCTTCCAAGAGGATGCACCAACCTCTATCCAATTATCGGCCATACCGGTAATCAAGCCCGTACTATCAGAATAAAATCTTGAAGGATAATTTTTTGCTATGTCAATATTCTTTGCATCATTTCCAGCCGCATGTATTAACAAAACATCTTTAGACTGAGCATAACGCACTGCATCATCCACTACCTGCTTATTCCACACATACGGCTTCCCAAAACTCATATTAATCACCTTAGCGCCATTATCCACGGCATACCGAATCGCATTGGCTACATCCTTATCCCGCTCATCACCATCAGGAACCACCCGAAGAGCCATAATTTGCACCCTATCAGCCACACCGTTAATACCCAAACCATTGGTTCTGATGGCACCGATAATCCCAGCAACGTGAGAGCCATGCTCAGCATCCGGGCCCATTACATCCGCATTTCCATACACATGTTGTGAAGCATTTGTATAATCATCACCCACAATCGACCGGGGATCATACTCCAAATTCAACTGATACAATACTTTTGCTGTATAACTTGTAAACACATCCTCCAATTCTTTCATAAATTTCGAAAAATCAGCATCATCTTTCAAAGCATCTTTTACCGCCTTTAAAACTTGTTCTTCTGAGTCCGAACCTGCTTTATAGCGCTCAAAATCGGCTAAATTTGGTGTTTTAGAAGATAATTTCGATGAAATATCACCTAAAATTTGTCTAAAATAACTAACCGAAGTCAAGGTGCTCTTAGCCTCCTCCAATTGAGCCATATAATCAGTAACCAAACCTTGATAAAACTCAAACTCCTTGCGCTCCGCAGAACTAAAAGGAGTAGAATTCAATGCCGTCTCATATGTAGGTTGAAGCTTGCGTACCCAACGTACCAATTCCAAATTATCATACTGTACATTCCCCTTAGCAGACCCAATAAAATTCCAACCATGCACATCATCCACAAATCCATTCTTATCATCATCCACACCATTCCCAGCAATTTCAAGTTCATTCCGCCACAAAATAGCCTTCAAATCTTCATGAGCCGTATCAATACCACCATCAATTACCGCAACAATTACAGTCTTAGCACTTCTATTCTTCAAAAGCGAATACGCCTTTTCTGTACTTATCCCCAAAAACCCATCTTGTTGCAAATCTAAATGCTGCCAATTAGTCGGCGGAACATCCTTCTGCTGAGCAAACCCCAATAAAAAAATACCGTTCAGAAGGAAAAAAAAACTTAAAAATGTATAAAATGATCTCATAATGAAAAATAAAACAATTAATAATACCAATATACAACAAGAAAAGCCTCCAAAGAAGCCAAAAAATAATAAAAACAAAAAAGCCCAACGAAAAAATCGAAGGGCTTTTTTTGTAAAATTGGGCACCGACCTACTCTCCCACCTGTTACGGCAGTACCATTGGCTCTGGCGGGCTTAACTTCTCTGTTCGGAATGGGAAGAGGTGGACACCGCCGATATAGGCACCTGAATATCAGTAGATTGCATAAAGCAATCCTTGACGAATATTGAAAAAAACAATTGAATTAGAGAAAACAACAGGTTCTATCTGCTTGAGAAAGCTTCGGGTAATTAGTACTACTTGGCTATGACATTACTGTCTTTACACCTATAGCCTATCAACGTGGTCATCTTCCACAACCCTCAATGGAAATCTCATCTCGTGGCTAGTTTCGCACTTAGATGCTTTCAGCGCTTATCTATTCCCAACGTAGCTACTCTGCAGTACACCTGGCGGCATAACAGATTCACTAGAGGTTGGTCCATCCCGGTCCTCTCGTACTAAGGACAGCCCCACTCAAATTTCCTACGCCCACAACAGATAGGGACCGAACTGTCTCGCGACGTTCTGAACCCAGCTCGCGTGCCACTTTAATCGGCGAACAGCCGAACCCTTGGGACCTTCTCCAGCCCCAGGATGTGACGA
>Ga0209107_10002349_pt1 | contig 10508 bp, 5 predicted proteins | sample LakErihyJuly2011_2_FD_187460 | JGI IMG/M metagenome (GOLD analysis project Ga0209107, IMG submission 187460) | Freshwater microbial communities from dead zone in Lake Erie, Canada - CCB hypolimnion July 2011 (SPAdes) (version 2) | ecosystem: Environmental > Aquatic > Freshwater > Lentic >... | reverse complement strand
TAGATAATCTTGGTAGAGGAGTTATCTTTGCACTAGGACAATACGTAGATGTTGAAGCAAGAGCAAATAAAGAAGCACTACATCACGTATATGAGTGGTATCAAACAGGAAGCCCACAAGCAAGATTATTTGACATAACGTACACTGTTAGCAACCTAGGGCTTTCTCTTAATTCTACTTTTAGACAATCAAGAACTATACAGCAAGATGCAACCACTCCATTTTACAATAAAGCAAAAATAATGGAAAATGGAATACCCGTAGTTATTCGACCAAAGAAAAACTCAGTATTAAGATTTTATGAAGGTGGAGAGACTGTTTTTACTTCAAAGCCAGTTACAGTAAGAAATCCTGGAGGCAATCAGGTTGAAGGATCTTTTGAAAGAATTTTTGATGAATTTATGACAAGATACTTTACCCAAGCATTTTTAAGAGCAAGCGGTATCTCTGATTATATAAGCAATCCAGTTATATACAAAAAGAATCTTCCAGCAGGTGCAAAGCAGGGTAGACCAAAGGGCGTATCTACTGGGTATAAATGGATTACAAATGCAAAGATTGAGGTAGAATAAGACTATGGAAAATGTATTAGTAACAGGATTTCCCCCAACATTTATTAATCAATACGTTGTTGGTCAACTAGAGCGTTTTGGTATTTTAAGCGGTACAGAGCAAATGGTTCCAGTATTTCCTACTACCCCTACAAATATAGAAGATGTATTTAAAAACTACATAGCAGCCCCAGGTATATCTGACCCACTATTGATTCAGTATGAAAGATTAATTAGATTTAGGCCAAACTCTTTTTACAGAAACAAAAGAGAGCAAATGGTCTACTATTTATATTGTACAAATTTAAGTAAAATCACAGATGCTCACAGAATCATCACTGACTCCCTTGATCGTGAGGACTCTGCCGCACAAGACGTAAACGCATGGTGTGCAGAGTTTGAAGTAGACAACCTTCCGTTTAATGTCTATTTTCACAACCTTCGTGTCTACCAGGCTGATGAGACAAGAGATGTACTAGAACTGGCCTCAGCCAGAACGGTATATGCAAATAAACTAATTATTGAGTACGACTACCACACAATAGACAATATTACGGTCAACGGGGTAGCCTATGAAAACCCATACACTTAAAAATGCTGTTATACTTATTTTGAGGAAACACCCCAACAACTTAATATAGATTCTATTGAAAGTAGAGGTGAAAAAATATGGCATACACTCGTGGTACGTCTACTAACATTATTGTTGGTGCTGCAGCGTTTTTCGTCGCAGACACAACATTAACTTCTGGAACCCTACCTGCTTATGTAGCATCCGAGTCATACAGAGAGACAATCGCTGATGATTCTGATTTTACTAACGTAGGTTATACAATGAACGGCCTTGAATTGCAGTTCCAACCAGACTTCGGCGAAGTACAGGTTGACCAATTTCTTGACGTTGCTAAGTTATACAAGCAAGGAATGCAAGTGAACATGGCAACTGCTTTTGCTGAAGCCACACTTGAGAACTTGCTTCTTGCACTTGCTTACAACTCTGATCAGTTGACAGGCACAAAGAGCACATCTAACGGACAGAGACTTGATCTTTCTGCAGGCGATATTGGCGAATGTCCAGTAGAGCGTGGAATTATTGCTGTAGGTCCAGGCACAGGCGACTGTGCGGAATCAGCATACGTAGAGCGCACATACAACGCATACCGTGCACTCTCAATTGAGAATGTAACAGTATCTGCAAAGCGTGATGAGGCTTCAATGTTTGAAGTATCATTCCGTCTCCTACCAGAGGACACATCTGGTTCATACGGTAAGATCGTAGATCGTACCTGGACACCAGCAACATAATCTAGTTTTAGATTAATAACAGGCCCATCCCTTCGGGGGTGGGCTTTGTTTTTTTATGATAGAATAGATAAAATGGCTACAGAGGTATATAGTAAAAGTAATATTTATTTAATTGATGGAACAGAATTAGAAATTATCCCATTAAAGATTAAATATTTAAGAGAGTTTATGGTAGAGTTTGAAGGCATCAAGGATGCCTCAGACGATGATGAGGCAATTGGTGTTTTGTCAAAATGTGTCGGTATTTGTATGAAACAATACTATCCAGAAATAGCAAATACAGTAGAAGATAACCTTGACCTACCTACAATATATAAAGTTATAGATATTGCTGCTGGTATTAAGATAAATAAAAAATCAGAGGAACCAGTAAAAGAACAAGCAAAGACTAGCGGTTCTACCTGGGATGATCTTGATTTAGCAAAACTAGAGGCAGAAGTATTTATATTAGGAATTTGGAAAGACTATAAAGAACTAGAAGAGTCTTTATCTATGCCAGAATTAATGGTTACTCTTTCTAGTAAAAGAGAATTAGATTATGAAGAAAAAAAGTTTTTGGCAGCAATTCAGGGGGTAGATCTAGATGGTGCTACTAATTCTGATAAAGGTCAAAAAGAATGGGAAGACATGAAGGCTAGGGTATTTAGTGGCGGAGCCACTTCTGACAGCAATGATGTTCTAGCCCTTCAAGGACAAAATGCTATAAAGGCTGGATTTGGTATTGGAATGGGGCTTGATTATGAAGATGCAAGAGATCCATCCCTTATGAAAAATTAGCCTATTCATGCTATAATTAAGGTTAACCTAAAATAGGAGGCAAAATGGCAACAACAAAGTATGAGGCTCAAAAACTCACACTTATGGACGGTACAGAAATTTCTGTTCGTCCTTTAAAAATCTCTCTACTTCGTCCATTCATGGCAAAGTTTGAGGGCGTTGCGGCGGTGGCGGATAATAATGAGAAGTCAATGACACTTCTTGTTGAATGTGTTCAGATTGCTATGAAGCAGTATAAGCCAGAACTAGCCGACGACATTGATAAACTAGAAGAACTTCTAGATTTACCAACTGTCTACAAGATCGTAGAAGCAGCATCAGGTACAACACTTGCTGCAGACTCTAACGATTAATAACAAAAACTAAAAAGCGAGGTGTAACTAGATGGCTGATGTTAATGCTAATATTGGCGTTAATATTGATACGTCTGCAGCGTTAGCCCAACTAAAGGCTTTACAACGTCAGATATCTCAGTTTCATACATCTATCGCTAAAAGCAGTGAAACTGCTGCATTGGCGCAGAGGGATCTGCAGAAAAACTTTCTTAATAGCGTAAATGCTATTGGAGCGTTCTCTGCAGAACTCCGCACCGTAAAAACAACTGCTGAGTCTTTTACTGATTCACTTCAAAAAAACAAGTTCTCAATGCGAGAATATTTCCGCTTTGCAGGCGGTGCAACAAAAACATTTGGAAAATTATTTAAATCTGAGTTTGACACAATAGGCAAGGTAGCAGATGATCGTGTCAAGAGACTTCAGACTCAGTACATAAAATTAGGTCGTGATACAAGCGGTGTAATGAAGGCAATTGCCATTATGCCTAACCAACTTGATATGAGTAATTTTTCTACTCAATCACAAATTGCAGCACAGAAACAAGCAATATTTAATCAATTAGTTAAACAAGGATCTACAAATCTTTTAAACTTTGGTAAGAATACCCAGTGGGCTGGCCGCCAGTTAATGGTTGGCTTTACGCTACCACTAGCCACTTTGGGAACGGTAGCAACACGTACTTTCATGGAGATGGAAGCACAAACAATAAAGTTTAGAAAAGTCTATGGTGATTTATTTACACCAACAGAAGAAACAAACCAAGCACTTGATAATATTACAGCACTTGGCCAGATGTTTACAAAATATGGTGTTGCTGTTTCTCAAACAGTGGGTCTTGCAGCAGAGGCTGCAGCAGCAGGTTTTTCTGGAGTTGACCTACAGCGTCAAACAACAGAAGCAACTAGACTTTCTGTTCTTGGACAAATTGATTCCAATAAAGCACTTGAAACAACAATTTCATTGCAGAATGCATTTAAGATGTCTTCTGAAAACCTTGCATCATCTATCGACTTCTTAAACGCAGTAGAAAACCAAACAGTAGTATCTCTTGATGATATTACAACTGCAATTCCAAAGGTTGCTCCAGTTATCCAGCAACTAGGTGGAGATGTAAAAGACTTAGCATTCTTTATGGCTGCAATGAAAGAAGGTGGAATTAATGCATCAGAAGGTGCTAACGCATTAAAGTCAGGTCTTGCAGCATTAATTAATCCAACCACAAAAGCATCTGCAATGCTTGCAGGTTATGGAATAAATATAGACAAAATTATTGAAGGAAATCAGGGAGATCTAAAAACAACCGTTGTTGAGTTTGCTCAAGCACTTGATACACTTGATCCACTAACTCGTGCAAGAGCAATTGAACAACTATTTGGTAAGTTCCAGTTTGCTCGTCTTTCAACTTTGTTTGATAACGTAACAAATCAAAGCGGTCAGGCAGCCCGTGTACTTGAACTAGCGGGAACATCTATTGAAGACCTTTCAGCCTTGTCTGAAAAAGAATTAGGCATGACTGCAGATTCTGCAATGAATAAGTTTAGAAAGTCTGTTGAAGATTTAAAACTTTCACTTGTTCCAGTAGGACAAACATTTTTACAAGCAGTAACACCAATTGTTGAATTTATTGGCGGAATACTTGAAAGATTTAATAATTTATCTGATGGCGTAAAGAAAGCCTTAGTAGTACTAACTGTAGCAATTGGAGCAATTGGACCTATTGCACTTATGACATTTGGTTTGCTTGCAAATGGTCTTGCAAATATTGTCAAGGGTGCACTTGTATTACGTAATGGATATTTAAGACTAACTGGACAAACTCAAATACTTGGTGAACAAACAGAGTATTTAACAATGGAGCAGATTGATGCAGCAGCAGCATCTCACTCACTAGATCAGTCACACGCAAGACTAACTCAAACATTTACTGCTGAGTCAAGTGCGGTTACTCAACTTATTGCCGCATATCAACAGGCTACAGTTGCAGCAGCAAAGTTTGCAGCCATTAATCCTGGAATGATGAGAGCGCCAGGAGGCGCACCTACTAAGAGAGCAAAGGGAAAGCCTGTAGTAGTCGGCGGTACTGGAAGCCAAGACACAGAATTAGCATTACTAATGCCTGGAGAAACAGTAATTCCAGCAGACATGTCAAAGCAGTATGGTGCATTAATTAATGGAATGATTGCAGGAAATATTCCAGGGTACCAAGTTGGCAGAGGATTACCAGGAGCAACAGACTTTGCACACATAACAAACAAGGCAGAAGTACAAATTGGCTCACTTCTCAAGATGTTGGAAACTGCACCAAAAACACTTTCTCAGTCAATGATGATGACATTAAAAGAACTCGCCACTGTTTTTGGAGAACAGTTAAAAGTATTTATTTATTCTGGATTAGGATTTACACAATCAAAGCAACTAAATATTGGAATGGCTGGAGGAAAGGCTGTTCCAGCACAAGACTTCTTGTCGGATTTTGAGCAACAAGGTTTGGCAAAATGGAATAAATCTTTAAGTATTGCAGGAGTAAAGACCGATGCTGTTGCTGAAGAATTAGCAAACTATGACTCTAAGTTACAAAATGCAGTTAGGTCAATGATTGATATTGATCAAAATGCAACAATTACATCGGACCAGTTTGCTGCAATTGAAAAAGAAATAAGAAGTACTCTACCAGAATTTTCACAACTTCGTCAAGCACTTGACACTGCTCAGCAGGCACTGACAGAGGTTAGATATAACATTAATGAGCAAACTGCTGTTGGTGCTGGACTTACTCCAATACAGGTTGCAAGCAAAAAAGATCCTACACAGATGTCAAAAAAGAAGAGCGTTCAACTTCCAAGTGGAAGAAGAATTCGATTGGGTGGAGATCACCTTGTTGGTAGAGGCGCTGGAGGCCTTGGAACAATCAACACTTCTATGCTTACACAAACAGCAACTCAAGTCACTGACCAGGCAGTATTAGCAACAGCACAAGCAGCAGGAACAAACTCACCATCAAGAAAAACAATTCCAATTGGTGAAGATATTGCCCGTGGCCTTCAAGTTGGAATGGCAAATCAGCAAGATGAAGTTGCAGCATCTGGACAAGCCTTGGGTGCAGCAGCAGTTGGCGGAACACAAAGTGGCGGTAATAGACAACCTAGACGTGTAACAAGACCTCAAGGAGAACCAGCAAGAATACTGTCATCAGAAACTTCTTCTGCGGCTATATCTCCAGCAATGAAGAATGCAATAGATACAGAAGTAACAGCAAGAAAAACCTCTGCACAAAGAATTGACTCTATGAACAAGGGTCTTATGGCTGGAACCTTTGCGCTAACATCCCTTGCTGGTGCTGGATCTATGGCAGGTGGAACAATAGGAAATCTTTCTCAACAGGTAATGAAGTTTTCAGGACTATTATTTGCATTGATGTCTGTTACACAATTATTAACACAAACAAAAATAGCAGAGTTAGTAGCAAATAGAGCAGCAGTAGCAGGACTATTAGTTCAAAATGTTCAAACTAAGGCATTTAGCAAAACTCCAGGATTGTTTGCTGGTGGAATCAAAAAACTTTTGCCAAATCTTTTACGTTTTGGTGGCATGGTCTTAAGAATGCTTGGACCAATTGGCCTTGTAACAACAGGACTTGTTGGGCTTTACTCTATAACAAAAATGATAAATGCAGCAAGAGAAAAAGAAAGACAAAAACTAGAAGCATTTTCAGATGTAATAACAGTAAGCACTGATAAATTAAAGTTTTTATCTGAACAATTTAATTTTATTCCAGTTAAAGGATCTTTAGAAACTTTTGGAAAAGACCTTGAAAGAACATCTGTAGTTGTTAGAAGTGCAAGAGAAGAATTAAAGGCATCCGAAGGGTTCCAAGAAACATACGGACAGAACATAGAACAAGTTCGTGGAATGTCAGACCAACAGGCAGAAACTGCTTTATCATTTATGGGGCTTGACCTAATTTCTCAGGGTATGGCAAAAGAACAAGTTCAACTACTTATAGATACCATTAAAGAAGAAGCAGGAAAGAAAGACCTAAAGTTTGATTTTAAGAAACTTACTTTTGATGAAAAAGGCTTGAAGGGATTAAACTCTCAATTTGATGTATCTATAAAAGAATTTGCAAATACAGCAAAAAATGGTTTTGAAAAAGTTTTTCAGCAAGTAGTAGTTGGAGAAGGACGTGCTGCAAGATTACAAATTGTTGAAAGATTAGTTCCAAATGCAGAAGCAAAAGCAGCAATTAAAAATGCTGGAGCATTGATTGGTTCTTATGCGGAAAGTTTAAATAGATTAGTAACAAGTGGATCAATAGAAGCAGAAGAATTTACTAAAGTAACAGATAACATGTTTGCTAGTATTGCTAAATCAGCACCCGATGCATCACTGCAAATTAGAATTTTTAATGCAACATTAAATGCAATAGATCCAGCACTTGCTAAAACAGTAAAGGGTGTTAAAGACTTAAAGGATAATCAACTCCTACTTAAATCTGCAATTGCTGGCGTATCTGCTAATTTAATTGCTAACGCAGCACTAGCATTTAGAACAGCAGAGGCACTAAATAAAGTTGCAGAGGCAAACCTTAAAGCATTTGGAGTAAAAGATCTTACCGCCGATCAAGCAGCAACAAGAGGTTTTGCTAATAGCAATAGCGTAAATGCTAGAAAATTATTAAATGATGCAATTAAAGAATCAATTGAACTTCAAAAAGAATTAAATAAGGTTCAAGGCACTATTGGTGGAGATGGTTCAGGCACAAAAAAATCTGCATTCCAATTAGCAATTGAACAACTACAAAACCAACAACTGGAATTAAAAAACACTAGAATTGCTTACGACTTACTAAAAGAAGCAGGATTTGATGCAGCCACAGCAACAAAGTTTGCTGGAGATTCTGTTATTGCACTAGGTCTTGCAACTGGCAAGATTAGCACAAAACAGATTGAACAAGTTGCAACACTTATGAAAGATATTGAAAAAAGAGCAGGATCTGAAGCAATTAGAACATTCTTAGATTCTTTAAGTACAGAGAATACGCTAAAAGAAAATTTTTCTGGAATTCTTCCAACTTTTCAAAAATTAGGTGCAACAACAAAAGATATTGAAAATGTGTTAAATAATCCAACACTAATGCAATCATTTGTAGATCCACTAGCCACTGCAGAGATTAAAGCAAAAAGAATGAAAGAATATCTTGATGCTGTAAGATCAGGTGAGGCTATTGATATTAAGTTTGATCTTATTATAAATCCAGACAAAGCAAGAGAAGAATTAAAAAAGAAAGCAAGTGATTTATTTTCATTTCTTGAAAGAGCAGCACAGCGTGAATATAAGCCATTAATTATTAATGCAGAAAAAGAAGTTAAAAATGCACAAGATGCAGTAGATAGAATTCAAAAAAGCATTGATTCTATTCAAGATAAAATTGACTTAGAGCAAAGAAATCTTGAAACCAATATTACTAGAAAAATTGAACAATATCAAGAACAAATTAGTGATCTTCAAAGAACAATTGAGATGCAATTTGATAGACCAATTGAAGCAATTCAAAATGAAATAAGTGCACTTGAGCGTGGTATAGAATTAGACTTTGAAAGACCATTAGCGGTATTACAAGAAACATCTTCTGACCTATCAAATGATCTAGCATTGATCGATAAGCAGGCCGAGTCTATAAATGAAACATATGATGCACAAGCAAAGGCCCTTCAAGATGTAGCAAATATTAATCAACAAATTCTTGGTCAGCAAAAACAGCAGATCAGTATTGCAGATGCTTTAACTCAGGGAGATATTTCTGCTGCAGCGCAAATGGCACAAGAAGCACGTTCTACGGCAGCAGATGCAGCAGCAACAAATGCAGATAACACTTTACAGGCTGAAAAACAACTAAAACTTGACAGACTTAGTAATGCTGCTGGACTTACAAGAAAGCAGATTGAAGAAGCACAGTTTGCAATTGGACAGAAAACGTTTGCGCTTGAAGAGCAGCGTGAAGCGGTACAGGCAAGAATACAGATTAAACAAGACCAAATTTATTCAATTGAACAAGCAAGACAGATTAAATTAACTCAAATTAAACTTATTGAAGATTCTATTTATATTCTTGAAGAAAAGCGTAAAGATGCAATGCTTCTTATTCGTGGCTATGAAGATGAAATCTATAACATAAAGGTTTCTCAACTTGAGCCAGCAATGGCTGCCTTAGAAGCAGCAGAAGAAAATCTTCAACTAATAAAAGATGAACTACAAGCAAGACTTGATAATCTTGATTTGCAAAGAGATGCCTGGGAAGCAGCAGATGATGCAGCAATGGCCGCAAAGATTGCTGCTGGAGAATATAATGATGTTCTAGTAGAAACATTAGACCTTCTTGGGCAAATGCTTGCCATGTGGGAAGCAATAGCAGCAGCGGCTGCATTAGCGGGATCTCCAAGTTTAAGAGCATCATCAGGTGGATTTGAAGATAGATATATTGCACCAGAAGATACTCCAGAATCTCTTGCAGCATTTGAAGAATTTTTAAGCACAGTTGGAGAACTTGATGCAGCACAAGCAGCAGTAGATGCAGCAGAAGAACTCGTAAACTCTCTTGAGGGTTTTCTTGGAAACGATGCTTTAATGGAGCGCAGACTTGCAGCAATTGCGGCTTTAGAAGAAGAAAGAAGACGACTTGCTGCAGCACAAGCGGCATATGATGAAACACTGCCAACAGTTGATCCAAATATGTCTGGTGGCGGTGGTGGCGGATTTGATATGATGGCCATGTCTTCTGGTGGAATGGTTAAGCCTAAATACTTTTCTATTGGCGGTGCAGCAAGAGGAACAGATATAGTACCAGCAATGCTAACTCCTGGAGAATTTGTAATGAGTAAGTATGCTGTTAACTCATATGGTGTTGATAAAATGAAGGCAATGAATTCTGGTTCTTATGAAGGCGAGAAGGTGTATAATTATAATCTAAGTGTTAATGTTAAGTCTGATGCAGATCCTAACGATATTGCACGGGTAGTTATGACACAAATTAAACAAATTGACTCACAAAGAATCAGGACACAAAGGGCATAATGGCAACTGCAGCGTATATAACAGGTAGAAAGCGCTACCAAAGACCACAGGCAGTATTATGGTCAAACAACCCTGGAACCCTCTCAGGAGGCCTGTACGTGCCCAATGGCTTTGAAGTAGGAGCAAGTGTACCTGCAGAGACCGACCCAGATCTAATTGATCAATTTTTAATTTTATCAGACCACAATCGTGGAGAAATCACTATTAATTCTGAGAGACTTGAACAACGTCAAAGAACAATTAATGGGCGTATGCGCTCATACCATATTGCAGATAAGTTAAGATTTGAATGGTCTTGGTCTTTACTTCCATCTCGTGCATTTTATCAAAATGCTGCATTTAATACAACAACTGGTAAATCTCCATATCAAAATATTACACAAGAATTTACATCAGATGGTGGAGCAGGCGGAGTAGAGATTTTGGACTGGTATCAAAACCATAAAGGACCATTCTGGATGTATCTAG
>Ga0209107_10002347_pt1 | contig 10513 bp, 9 predicted proteins | sample LakErihyJuly2011_2_FD_187460 | JGI IMG/M metagenome (GOLD analysis project Ga0209107, IMG submission 187460) | Freshwater microbial communities from dead zone in Lake Erie, Canada - CCB hypolimnion July 2011 (SPAdes) (version 2) | ecosystem: Environmental > Aquatic > Freshwater > Lentic >... | reverse complement strand
CACGTCGTCACGTGACTGCTGATCTGAAAAAGGGTCGCTTCCCCGCACTTCCCTTGGGGCACGTTCCTCAACATTTCCCCCCTCTACCATTTTAGTGTGTTAAAAAAAGGGGGGAGATTGTTTTGCCGATTTTATTAAGAACAAAAAGTTGAATTCGCCGTTTTTTTTATAAAAATTTGTTGGGTAACGGAAAAAATTTAGGAACCTGTTTCTAAAACAGAAAACTTGGGTAAGAAATGGTAAAAAATATTAAAAATTGACGGGCCATTTTAACTAAGAATTACGTGACGGAAATCGGGAAATGGAGTAATTTTATAAAAATAACTGTCGGAGACGAAAAACGACCGCCCATATAAACAAACAGTTGTTTTACGGAAATGAAAATCTGAAAATAATTGACTGGCAAAGATGAGAAACGAGGGGCCATTTAATCAATTAAATCAAACTATTGAAATACGGTGTGGAAATTTATCGGGAAAGTATTTTAATGGGCAGTGAGATGTCGATTTCGGCCGATTTGAACATTTGAAAATGCCGCCAGGCGCCAAAAACCAATATATGCAAGATTTTGACGAGCAGGAGTGCAGCAAAAAAAGACACAATTAACCCACAAACAATGCTAAAAAATGTTGCCAACCATTATTTATGTAATTCTTCAAGAATTTGAAAGCCGCAACAGAACGGAAAAAATTTTGAGACACTGTTCAACACGATATTTGCTCACAATTTTTAAAGAAAAATTTAAAACTGATGAATATTGTAACGGACAGATATACTTCTTTCTAATATTTAAAAAAAAGAACAACTGTCGCGCAGAATTTTTCGCACCATTTAATCAAGGTTAAATTCAAATTTTAAAATGACTGGCAAGCGGGCAGATCAAGGACATGTAGATTTATTCGTACTGTTAATTGCAGACAGAAAAAAATGTAAATTTTAAAAAATGGCAAACGGGCAGATCACTAACGGGCAGTTTTATACGGAATTTTTGGGCAGAAATAGAATCGAAATTTTAAAAATTACTGGCAAACGGGCAAAACACGGGTTTGTTTCGACTGTTTAATCGCGGGCTGATTTATTCAGACTTTTTAATCGCAGGCATAAGAATTTTTAAATGACTGGCAAAAAGAAAAAGGATGAGAGATGAATGAAATTTTGACCGCAAGTAACTATCACTAACAATATTTCATAAAAGCATGCACTTTATCAGGATTTCAGACTTTTTGCTAGACCAAAAATCCCCGGACTTGGCCGGGCTCAAGTTACTAGTTTTCTAAATATTTAAGATCACATTTTTGGGATGGGGGACATTAAGGCCCTGACACTTCAGGCCCAGGACGTTCAGGCCCTTTGAGCCCAAGGGGCCTGAACGTCCTAACTTTGGACATTGAGGCCCAATATATTATTTGTTATATATTCTCAGACAGTTTTTGATGGACTCATCATTAATCCTTAACTAGGGACCTTTTTTGTTTCGCAGTCAATTAACTTCTCGGCCAGAGAATAAAGTTTGGATTTTCTTGAGGATTCTAACAATATCTTGCGCACTTCTCCCGTGTTTTTCAATTTGTAACGAAGCGGAGTTTCCCTACTCGGTAATTTTTTAAAGTTCAAAATCTTGGGCAAATTCTCGTCAGGCAGTAACTCGATTCCAAAGGCGTTGAGGTCGGCTTCATTTAAATTAATGTTTGTACAGTGATAACGTCTTCGATCTCTTCCGGTAGACGGACCTGACTTCCGTGAATTATTTCTCGGCAATACAAACGAAAATATTTTGAAACGCGCTTTTTTTAAGAAAAATTTATGTAAGCCTTAAAAACGCCCCAGTGTAGCCTAGGCTTAACCTACCCTCCTTAAAAATTCAAGTGCTTAGCCAGGTGAAAACAAAGACATAATAGAATTGCGCGTTAAATTTGCGTTCCAATTCTTCCTCTCCTCCAATTCTTGCGTTCCATTTCTGTATGTTGCCAAGTTTATTAAAAACAAGGGAATGTTTCTTGTGAGCTAACTAAGCTAACTTTTTTCAATAGACAGTGAAAACCCACTTAGACAGGCAAAATGCCACCCAACTCCTCGTCAGTAGGCCTATGTGCTGTTAACGTTTGCAACAATCCTCTTCATGCGTATAGGTAAAGAGAAACATTTTACAGATCAATTTTAAAAATATGTAGTATGTACAAACGCTCTTTTTGTAATAGAGTGTTAGATGTCAGGGATAGTAGCGCTATCTCTGATGGCGCCTCGGATTTCGTCAACGAACCCGAGGCAATCGTCATTATCAAACTTCTCACTTGTATGCTGCATTCCCCACCATTAGTGGGGAAAAGAATTGTTATTCTAACTTCATATGAGAAGCAAAGACTATTAATTTCTCACTTTATCAAAGAAAGGTTGTAAGCTCTTTGTGGTATTTTTATGTGTCGTCACTTCAACAAATGTTTCTCTTAGGTTCCCTATCCTTCGTCATCGCCCTGAAGTTAGAATAGCGCGTGATGTTAAAAACTACGCAGTGGACATAGTTTTCATATCTTGTGTCGAAACTGATTTTCACGGAGATCCAGACTTACTATCTGGCTACTGGCAGTTAGCACGTAATGGGGCGATTGAGTCGGTATTCATCTGTGGGAACCTAAAAGCCCTTGATACAGTTGAGGATCTCAAAGGTTTTATAGCTGATGCTAACCACCGCCAAGTCATTCATCGAGTATCCAGCAAATTTGAACGAACAATGTTGTTCGACACCCTCACAAAGCACTGAGTCTAAATGCTTGTTATTTCTTGTTGAGATTTTGTTGTTATTTTTTAAATAAACCAACTCAAATAACGATTTTCTTACTGTTTGAAGGTGCCTGATAACACCAAATATTGGTCTCTTCTGGTACTTTCCCACCAATATGTTTGACCATTTTTATCTCTTCTTCACTTACGTCAAAAAAGCAACCATTTCCCCCAGTCTTTAGGCACTCCTTTATCGGTGACTGGATTTTCTTGGTAACTTCGGTGCTCAATCCCATCCTTTGGTATTTGTGGATCTACACTGGTTCGGCAAATGTCAATTTCTTCTTTGCCACTACGCTGGCATTTACTACAGCTCAGGTACATGATTAAAAGAAACCACCACAATATACATTCAATTAATTTACTTTGGAATTTTCCAGATTTTCCTTCGACTGACATACTGCTCGCCCAAGCAAAATATGACCATCATCTCAAACAAGGCATTGATTTGAAATTAAATGGTAAGGAAGATATCCTAGCCCTGGAATGCATGATTGTCGTGTACTACTATTTTCATCATTTACAGCCAATTCCTGTCTTTGCCAATGAATAATAATTCCACCACCGAAATCATTGAAATTCTCTGCTTCCTCCAAAGATGTTACACATATCCACCAAATCATATCAGTTCTTCCCATTTTATTATGGGAAGTGTTTTAAGAACATCTTCAGTGTATATTCGTCATCTTGTTGTACATATTAAATGAGCTGAGAAGAGATATTAATACATAAATATAGAATGAAATAAACTATTCTGGAAAACTTCTGCACTTTCTGGAAAATCAGAATCAGAAATATAGATATTTAGAGAATTAGAACAGAAAAATCGAATTCGGACAAGACATCCGTCAAGTAACACTCGTCATGTCAAAAACTCAAAATGTAAACAAGAAACAAATGACGGACGACGCTCACTACAAGGTTGTAGAAGAGATGGTTGCCCAACTTGTCTCCTTTTTTAACATGGGGCTTGAAATGAGATAAATAACTCGGCGCGAAATCACCAGATAAATACCCAAGACTTAATATAGTATACCGTTTTAAATATGAGAAATCGGTTTTAGACAATAGGATCACTTAATATTGTGAAAGATTCTCATAGTCATAATAAGCCCTTAATTCCGTAATTCCATACTCCTCAGAATAAAAGGTATATCATTTATCAATAAACCTCCTTTTTGCTTCGCAGAAATTGGAATCAAACTTGACATACTATGAGAGACCTCTAGCGTCGACAACAAATTTGTACCCTTAAAAAAGCCTTCACACGAATTGATGCAAGGGACTGTGCCTAGTATTGCCATCAGTACTCCTCCCTTGAGAATTGATTCCTCTTTTTCCCGCCAAGTCGCACTGGGCTCAAGGCATGGCAGTCATTTAGTATAAATACTCAAGCCGTCATACCCTAGGCCTCTCACTTGACCACTAGACGTTGACTAAAACACTAGACGTTGACTGCAATACTAGACGACGACTAGACGAATTTGACGACTGGAACTCTAACACTTGGACTACTCTACCGAAAGTTAACTATTTTAATTTATTTTATTTATAACTCGATTGCATTTTCCTTATTCATCTACCCTTACTGTCTCTCCTTATTAATATTCCTTCTCCACTCCTTCTACCTCACCTAACCTTATCTGCCTATTTATACTGATATCTGCCTTTTTATACTGATATCCTCTCCATTAAATTTTTTTCTATATCCTCTTGTATTACCTCTCCACCTTACTGTTTTGTATTACTTCTACTATCCTCAACTCACTTCTTCTCACTTCTATTACTCCTTTTACTCCTTTTCTCACATCTCTTAATTGACTTATCTCATCTCTTGTGCTATTATCTCTTCTCTCATCTGTTCACCTTTTCAACTTACTCCTATTTATTAGTTTTGGCATTTCTAAGGCACACTTTTTTTTGCCATGAGCTATTAGCTTTTATAGCTTTTAGGTCAGGGAAGTAACAAATTGTAACCATTCTTTGTATATTTGTTTAGAAAGTAAAAGAGCCAATTAAGAGAATTCTCTAATCCCAAAAGGCAAAAGAAGAATTCAAAATAAGTCCCCTCCACAGTGCAATGGCGTCTCTGCTGCTGAGAATGAAATGAATCCCTAAAAGAAACCGAGCTAAGAAACGTTAAAAATCTGAACGATTGCAAGAATATTCCAAGTCGTCTGAAACATAGGACTTTCGCTGTCTACCCACCAAAGTCACTAGAGTAAGACCCCACCATCACCCCATGTGACCCATACCGTCTCGTCATCTATTCTTACCAGTATCGTCATCTGTCTACAAGGTATATTTGAGTCAATTTTTATCTTAAATTCTGCTCCCATATTTCTCTCCTACATATTCTTTTTTCTTTATTCCTGTCCTCTATTCCTGTCCAATATTCCTCTCCTATGTTCCTCTCGTATATATTTCTCGTTCATTCCTCATCTGTCCTGTTACGATGCAAACCTGGTTCGCCAGTTTTTTTACTGACACTAACACTTGTACCCTCTCTAGATCACTTCATCTCATCTCCTCGCAAGGGAAGGGATAAACAATGATTGAAATAAAAGATCTGAACAGCTGAAACGGATCGTTTATCTTCATACCACATTTGAAGATGTAAGACGGATCATCACAGCAAAGTTAAAGTAGTATACATAAGACCACCCTAAACCCACGAGACCATTTACTCATTTCCCCCTTGTTCAATCGAAGAAAAATGGGAAAATTAAGGGGATTTAAAGAAAAATTTCAATAATTAATTGTTAGCAAATTTTCGTATCGATACAGAAAATCATTGATTTCTTTTTCATCGACATTAAAATTTTATCAAATATTATACGTAGAGATAAATCGTATGGGAATCCAAGTGAAATTTCCTCGAGGGTTAAATGATAATTTTGTGGAAATTTCAAATTCGTGGCACAATCTTTACAAAGAGCACAGAGATAATAACTCTCTTCCAAAATGAAAAAAATAGATATGACGATGCTCTTTTGGTAAATTCAAAATAATATTCGTGTAGAATACAAATTGGTTCTGCGTTATTGACGCGATTTTTCTTGGTATAAATGAAATGATAGCCACATTTTCCAATCACGTTCTTTTCATTGGGCACCAATTATTCGGGAATTAATTCATCAGTTGATAAAGTAACGTTATCCTTGTTATCGTGCACTAATGTTTCGCTTTTCTTTAACGTATCGACCCCTGCCACTCCCTTTATCTAGATTCACAGGCCGAACTCTAGGTACTGCCAACAGGGTCCCTGTGTCCGTCACTAGCTATACCGGCGGCCGTCGGGTGGCGGCCAGAAGGTTTAACCAAGCCGGGAAGGTATCATCCACTGGCGGCACAGCGTTCTCCCTGGAGGCATCCCCTAGAGTTGTCGGTAGGCCCAGTTTCCTCTCTGAAAATAACCTGCTCGTGTTGTATTTATACCCCTTGCTGTAAATGCTGTTTATGTCTGTTGGGTTCGCTAATACACTTGGCTGTACTCGAAGTTCGAGGCTGCGTCCAATTTATAATTTAATCAAATCCTTTTTATTGTCACCACATTTGTATTAGTATTCAGAAGAACATATAATTTCTTATGTTTCTTATGTGTTAATCTTTTGTTCACTAACTATACATATGCAACAATAGTTTTTTTAATGATAATATAAAATTGCTCATATCTATTCAAGATTTTTCTGATTTTAACAACACCAGAGCCAATCGTCCTGCAATAAAATATTACATCTGGGAACATTCTTTTGTGAGTTCTACTAATATTTACTATCTATAAATGTGTAAAAATAAATGTGTTTGTTTATATTATCAAATTACTCCTATCTTTGGAAGTTCTTAACCATGATATTCTGAAAAAAGGCTATTTTCATATATCACTTCACGCGTGATTTTTCAAATAATGATACCGATCGGTAGCTAGGTTGATAGAGTGACAGAATGGTGAATCGATGGTCTATGATTCAACCCGCTGTGGTTGTTATTACATTTTATGATTTTTCAAACTCTTGTTTCGTATTTCATGCAAAACTGATAAAACACATTATTCTGTCAAGAAATGTATTTTTTAAAGATTTTGGGGGAAATTAGGGGAATTTTTATTTTAACACAGGACTTATTTTGACGACAGAACAAAAAACGTAGGAAAGTTGTAGTTCACCACACACTCACTGGAGGCAGTACGGTCCCTAGTACAGTTTCTGAAGCCATGGGCTTATGGGACAAGGCCTTGAGTTCCTCAAGAATCCCTTTATGACTCTGCATATAGTTTTATTTCTTTCTTAATTCACCCTTCAAAATATTTGGCAGCGGAAAAACTAAGTCCGACATAGCCCCGATTCCCTACCTTTCTTAATAAAATAATATAATTCCTAATTGGTCTTGGCAAAACAGGTCGACGGGAGAACTGGTGATTGGTTTCAACTCTAATGCTGATTCACTCGTTTGATACCGGGGAGTATATACGAAAAACGTATGAACGAATATTATTCCTATTTTTTTTTACCGAAAATGTGTCCCCCTAATGGTGAGTATTACCGATCCCGGGGGGTGCTACATTCTCTTTGTAACGGAACATCCATTTTTCCCGAATCTCTTTTATCTTAGATCACGCCTATTGCACCCCGGAGTCCGGGGTGCTCTAGTGTCCAAAGTGGCTATTGCACCCCGGAGTCCAGAGTCCTCTAGCGTCAAAAATGCCGTGATGATTCTTACATTCTTGCCAGTTCTTGCAGTTATTTTCTTGTTCGTTTGGATTTATTGAATATTCGTGTGTGATAAGTGATTTCCAATCAGTTGCCAACATACCACTATTCTTACAAGTTTGCATAAGAAGATTGTAACAAAGAGGACACAGTAAAAACTTTTGTAAGTTTAACCTTCCCAGTTTCAAACTATATTTAATGTGATGATTATAGTATCTGTGATTCTTATTGACTCTCAGGTGCTAGTTGAGTGATTTTTACACTTGCCAACTCCACCACGCTGCTGAGTTTTATGAGAAGTTTAGGAAAAAAAGGACGAAGCCAAACATTTTGCAATTTCAACATTCCCAGTTACAAACTATATTTGATATGATGATAATAATATCTATGATTATTACAGGAATTAGATAATTGATTTTCACACTTGTCAACACACTACCATGCTGCTGAGTGTCATGAGAAGTTTGGGGAATATGTTCACATGATCCCTTTATTTATTCAGGTCTGAGTTAAGTATGCTACAATTATGAATTTCACAATAATCATCAAGTTTTTATTTTTACAGTTGCTACAAAGCCATTGATAATCATCATTCTCAGAATTGTCTTAAGCGTACGTTCGTGACGCCATTTTTCAGTGAAAACTGGCGTCACCAAAAACAACCAAAACTTTTCACAGTCTTCACGTGACACCCAACGAAACTCCATTCGTCAGAATGCAATTTGTATCCTGTTCTCCGAAACTTGTGACGAAATCTGCATCTGCAACCAGAAATTACCAAAACAGGACTGTTGGAGATGGCGAAATTAGTAGTTGGGTTTTCGCTGGACTGCATCAGCGAAACTTTGGTATTTAGGTCATGTTTGTCTTTGTAGATGAGAGCCGTTACAGACTGATTAGCACCAACATGCATTGGGCTGTATGAAGCAGCTGATGACGCAGGCTTTTCCAATGTAAGGAAAAAATGAAATTTTTATTAGTTAAACATATAATAATTGGTAGCCTTCTACCTCTTGAGACATGTCAAGTGTTGCTGGGCCAACGGAGCGTTCCATTTGAAGAGCCTCTTGCTCCATGTCTAACGCCTTGTCTTACTCTTCCTGGATCATTTGCTCCTCGTCCAGCCTCTCTGACTCAGCGAACTTCGGCTCATGCATCCTTTATTTTCTTGTTGTAGACAGAGAAATATCCTATATCATAAGAAATATATAATATCATGATATTACACTCACTATAATAAAGCAATCTGCATCTAACAAAGTTCAAGATATGAAAAATGGGATTAGCTGTTAGTTTATTGGAACTCCGGAGTGCAGTAGATTTTACCTTAATCTTCTTTATTTCTACTCTTTGATATATGTTTTTCTCTTATTTTCATTTTTATTTTGGCGCAATAACTCTCTCTTTTATTCTTTGTTTACTATTTTCCCTTTTAATACGTTGATACTAGATGGTGTACCCAGAATCTGTGTTTGAATAAACCGCAAATATTTTTTCCTTAAATATTATCCATTCAATTGTCGAAACATATTATTCATTTATATTTAACTTCCCGAAAATATCTGCCTACTTTATTTGCTGAGGGGCTGGACAAGACCAGACGCGTTGTTCCGAGTAGTTCTCCCTATGGTGCGAATGCAAAATCAAAAAGCATAAAACCCCGACGCAAAAGCAATTCTGCACGCACTCTCATTCCGTAATTTCACTCACGTCATTATAGTCTTCTTCCCCATTTTATTTTCCTAATGTCATAATTTTCGATGTTTTAAAAACTCCTGGAAAAAAATTAACGAGTTCCGCTCATCTTTACTCAAGTTTTCCCCAAATTCTCCGAATTGGCTCCGAGCCACTACCAGCTACCCGCTTTTATCCCCCTTTCTTAACAGTAAATGTTGGTTAATTTTATTGTCTCTTAGCCTTTTTTAGTTAAGTTTATTTCTTATTATTGGTGACACAATGAACACGTTGAGTCAACCTTGACATTTGTTTCTGGAAAAACTGTCTCCAGTGAATAGACTATAATTTCGGGCCCTGTCGGTGAACCGAACTGTCCTGATTGGTTCCTGTCGATCTTCTGCACTGATCTGCGCTACTGTCCCTGACACAGTTTCTACGTTTTGGGAAGACCACTGCTGTACGTTAGCTAAAGCTTTCATGTTTCATAGTTTGTTGAAACTTAGACTGTCTTTTTTTCTGTCATTTTTCTCATGATTTTATTTCTCTAATATTTTATGCGGTTCTTATTCTTCGGTTGCCAGTTGTAAATCTACGGCATTATTACAATTCTGGGCTTTTCTCACTTGTTCCTCAAACAAGTCACCCATTTCTAATTCGTACCACAAGATTTTACGTATATTCAATCTAATTTCCTTCAGAAAATGCCGACTTGTTTAGATCTTTTATTCTCGTATGTCGAACGCGTTCCTTGCTTGTTTTTTCTACTTTGTTCAGCAGCGCCATTATCATATTCTGAATGGAGGAATTGAACATCGAACCCTTCATCCATGGCTAGTACCCATGCTAAGTATGCTACTCTCTGATTGTCAGTTAGAGTGTTATTGTAGGAAAACGCTCCCCTTATCAGTTTGGTTTGTTAATATTGTAATTTCCGAGCATCTGTCCAACCTGATCCTGTCGCCATTTTCTTTCTTTATCCATTGTTCAAATGTTATGTTATCGTCTAGTTCGCCACTATATTGTGGGATATCATTTCAAGGAAAAGCCCGAAAACAGTCTTTTCGACAACTGTTTGTTTAATCCGTTCAGCTAGTCTGGTACGCTGATAAGATAACTAAGAGGGTGCCTTTGTTTCTCTGATAGTAAGGGATTGCCCGGAAAAAGTCCTTTCGACAACTTTATCTGCAAAACCTTTCGACTGTTCTGGTACGCTGATGAAATAACTTACAGAGTGCCTTTGTTACTCTGATAGTAAGGATTGCCCGGAAAAGCCCTTTCGACAACTTTATCTGCAAAACCTTTCGACTGCTCTGGTACGCTGATGAAATAACTAACAGAGTGCCTTTGTT
>Ga0209107_10002343_pt1 | contig 10530 bp, 12 predicted proteins | sample LakErihyJuly2011_2_FD_187460 | JGI IMG/M metagenome (GOLD analysis project Ga0209107, IMG submission 187460) | Freshwater microbial communities from dead zone in Lake Erie, Canada - CCB hypolimnion July 2011 (SPAdes) (version 2) | ecosystem: Environmental > Aquatic > Freshwater > Lentic >... | reverse complement strand
TTTTTAGAATATAGTATACATGCTTTTTTTCGCAGAAGTTCCATAAATAGATATCCATTCTTTTATTCTTGATATCCCCCCTCTATTTCTAAAAATATATACTACATCTTCTAATAGCATATTATTACTAATTAAATTATATTTCTTTGCCAATAAACTATATATTGATTGATCATGACGATGTTCTCTAAAACAATCATAATTTTTTGATATAGATGGTGTATCGTCTATATTATGATAATCACAAGATATATTATACCATTCTTTAATTAAATTCCGAGTTTCTGGACATAAACATAATAAAATAGTAGTGGCTTGTAATTGATCAGTGTTTAAATATTTTTCATCATCCATTCCAAATTTTTCTAATAAATCTCTTTTACACCATGTTATTTCTAAACATCCTATAGCACGTGTACACATTAGTTTTTCTTTTTTGACTAAATCTATACATTCAAGAAATTTATCCTTATTTTCTATACCTAATTCACAACCACAATCTGAATAAAAAAGAACATCTCCATCTTCCATTTTATCAATTTGTTTCATAATTAAATATGGTTTCCATATCCAATAACCAAATCCTCTTCGATTATTATTTATAAATTCAGCATGTTTATTTATAAATTCAGCATCTTCTTGTAAAGATTGACCCGTTTTTCCATAAATTTCTGTAAATATATTTAAATTATTTGCCTGATTTATTAATCTATTTGCTGCGTCAATATATCCATCGTGACTTCCAAAAGTTAAAAAGTTAATCTTCATTCTATTTTGTAATTAATATACTTTAAAGTCCTTATATATGCTTCTTTATATTTTACATCCCGAAAGAATTGGATTTATTTGTTGTGTTCTCATTAAGTCATTTTTATTAACGGCTTCTAATAAATCACTATCAAGTCTATTAGAATAAGCATTCGATTTATTAGGCATTTTAGTTATACCGCAATTTTCTAATGTTGGCGACGATTGATATATCATACCTACATTTCCTTTTTCTCTTGCTGCCATACTATTTTCAATAGGTTTCTTACTAGACATATCTATATCGCCCGAATCTATCCCAATATTCATATTTCCAGGGTTTGGCGTATGTCCAGCAGCCATTAATATAGCCTCACGTGTCCCATCAATTTCTGCATTTTCTTCGGCTACTCTATCTGTCTGTCTATATTCATTTGTAGAACCCGCTATACCATATTCATTAACATCGCTCGTAAATTGTTTTTGGGTATTTTTCATCTCAACATTTTTACTCATATATCCGCCAAATATTCCTTCTAACATACCACCAATAAATCCGTATTCTGATTTACCCATTATCGTAGTTTCTTTTGTAGTCGTTTTTGCAACAATATCAGGGTCATATACTGTTACCTTATATACAACACCGCCGATATTTCTTACAGTATCTTGTGTAGGCATTGTTTGTCTCAGTGTTTTTTTTGCGTCATCTTCATTCTTGAAATATGGTTTTTCATTACTTTTAATATTTGTTAATACAGTATCGTGTATTAAAGTCTCTTTAATAGTGGTTTTTGCCAAATCAGTAGAAGCAGAATAAGTTTCTTTATTACCTGTTAAATTACCTGCTTCATTATCGTGTATAGTAGTTTCTTTTACTGTTGTTTTTGCTGTATCTGTAAGTGCTGAATAAGTTTCTTTATTTCCTGATAAATTACCTGCTTCATTATCGTGTATAGTGGTCTCTTTAACAGTTGTTTTTGCCGTATCGGTAAAAGCCGTATAAGTTTCTTTATTGCCCGATAAATTGCCTGCTTCATTATCATGTATAGTAGTTTCTTTTACAGTCGTTTTCATAATATGATTAACAGGGTCATATAAAGTAGCCTTCGAAGGTATTTGAATACTTGGATTACCTACTCCTCTGGCGGCTTCAACAGTATATTCTTTATTTGTATATTTCAAAGCATCCATAATAGGGGATGCAATTGCTTTTATTATGCTTGTTACATTAGTGACAACTGTTCTTTTTTCCGTAATTTCCCTTTCATTATTATATAATATAATCTTACTTTTACCATAATCATCTTTCATACCTTGATTTAAATCATTTCTAGCAATAGTACCTTTATATTCTATATGAGATTCTTGACGAACTGTTGGGCGAATATTTTGTGCAGGTCGCAATGTGTCTTTTGTATTTGCTCCCGTTGTTTTGATCCACATATCCTGTGATTGTTCAAATACAGTATCGGGGCGTTGTTTTGACATAGGAGCAATTTCACCGCGTCTATCAGGGCCTTTTATATGACCTTTTACGGGTATTTCAAAATATGTTTCTTTTTGATTTATTTTACTACGTAGTTCTTCTAATGATCTAGGTTTCGCATATTCTAATGTATCTGCTTGATGAAATCCGCCTGTACTTTCACTTCCGAAACCTTGATTTAAACCTGGGCCTACACGAATTTTCTCTATAGGAAAAAAATTATTGGCTACTTCTGTTAATTCTATTCTTGATTTAAAAAAATCGTCGTTATTTTTCATACCACATATATTTCCACCCGAATTCATAGAGGGCTTAAACATACACGGAACTTCTGTTTTTCCTTTTTTTAAGGAATTATTACCTGTCAAATTATCTAATATAGGAGACATCTTTTCAATATTAGTATTTTGAGTTACATTTTTCTTTAAAAAGGGTGTCATATTATTGTGAGAAAAAGATGATAGGGGTATTCTTTCGCCTGTTAGCGAATATGTATAGTCATTTAATATATTTAAATTGTTATTTGTATTCTCATTATCATTAATCTCTGAGTAAAATTGACGTTTAAACATTCCAGAACCAGAAGTTTTAGATACTACCCCTGTCTCATATGGTTTTTTAGAATATTCATATAATTTATTACTTCTATTTTGTTCATCTTCTTTGACTTTTTCCCAATATTTAGAATCATATATATTGTTCATTGATGGTATATCTAAATGCAAATCCATTCTTTATCTCTAATGAATGAAGGATAAAAAATACAACAAAAGATATACATTTATCTTTTTACTATTTATCTATTACAAGATACACCAGTATACATAGAACCCTCAGGATACCCTGGTGTATATAATTTATTCATTTTATTATTATTTTTCCATGATTCTAAATTATTATTATTCTCTTTGCTATTTGGAAAAAATACAGATTGGTCTTGCGGTTTCTCTATACAAGGTACATGATTATCTTTAGCAACCATTCTATAATTTACGGGTATTCTATCAAAATCTTCTATGGCTTTATCTTGCGGATCATAACATATCCATTCCCATCTGTTAATACCTGTTTCTTTAAGAGTACAAGGAGGATTCGATAATCGGGTATCTTCACGCGGAATCATGCATTCTCTAGGTTCGGTATTACCGTTTATATCACATCCTGTTTTAACGTATTTTCCAGGAGTATATTCTTGATCATTACATTTAGTATTTTTATAATTTAAGCCTAATAATTCACTCGAATCATCTACCGCCTTTTTCATACTACAGGTATTATGTCCGTATGATTGATATCTAAGAGACGGATCAGCGGGTACATCTCTATAACATTCAAAACAATCATTTGCGGGAGAATCTAATTGGTATAATCCCGGCCCTACGGTTCTTCTTAATTTTTCTTTATAACTACAACTATCATAATTCAACCTTGTATCTATATATTGGTTCATATCTAATAAAATAATATATTATTTTATACATAAATAAATAGATATGTTAATAATTTTTTTAACACCTTTTTTTTTATTAAAAAATGAAAACTTTTCTAATATACCATTTACTATACCTGCTAATCTAAATAGTTATGGAGAACAAGAAATTTCATATACAACAATTGAAAAACTTTACCTTGTTTTATGGGGTTATAAAGCAGATTATTATTATAGATGGGAATTAATAGACAAAATTTTTGTAGCAATATTATATATATTGACATTTCTAATATCAGCGGGTGCTGCCTATTTATCTTATAAATGTACTTGGGGCGGAACAATTGAAAATATAGTATTAAGAATATTATTCGCCTTCTTAGCGTTTATGTTGGGCCCAATATACTTAATATGGTACTTTCTAGTTAACTATTTAGGCAATTTATGCTAATATTAATACAGTCATTAATAATATAAAAATAATGCGAACCTTTTAATAAATTATATAAAATATCTTAGCATTTATCGTAATTTATTTTAGGCGGCATAGGTACTTCGCGATACATAATAGATTGACACGCGGGTAAATGAAGCATTGAAGTATCTATGGGAGGTGTCTTATCATTTTTAATAATACCATCTTCGGTAGGTACATATTGATTTGTTCCGCATTTTGATATTATTCTTGTTTGTCCTCTTAATTCACTATCTAAATCAACGAGATTTCCTTGTATATGCGAAACAACAGTTCCACCTAAGAAACCTAATTGATGTCTACATTTATTTTCATGCTCATATCTGTAAGGTGATAATAAATAACTTAAAGTACTTACATTGCCTTGTAGTTCTTGTTTATACGAACAATTATCATACGTTGTTCTATTAAAACTCATATACTCTCCTATATTATATAGAAAAGTTTTTATTTCTTCCTATCCAATTACAATTTTTATTAAATTCTGTTCTATGAATATATGAGCGTGTATCTTCGCCGCCGTTAGTCCATAAGGGAACTATATTTTCGGGTTTTTGAATATCTTTTACACAATCTAATAGAGGCATAAAATTATTCATCTCTTCTTCCATAATCTGTTTTTTACATCTAACATTATTAGTATCTCTCCCTTCTATTAATTCCAATTCTCCGCCTATATCTGTCTTACCACATCTTAGATTTGGCCCTGATGTAAAAATTCTGTTATTTAATTGTATACGACATCTATCTTGTGTCATAGACGAGGGGTCATTTCTTAACATAGAATATTTATCAATTAAACAATCATCTGCTAAACCATATCCAGGGCGGCCTCTTAAATTAGGATGATTTAAATACATATCGGTCATTCTAACGAAGGGACTTTCGCAAGGAACTAGATTAGTTGGATATATATTATATCCTTCTATTTTATTATTATTGATTTCTTTAGCATTTTTCCAACAATCATCCGAGCATATATTTGTTGTACTATCAAAAATATTATTTTCCATTATCTATATTTTAATAATAAATAAATTATTTATTTATCTACTATGTATTTTTTATCTTCACAATTTTTAATAATATCATAATTTATATCTAATTTAATATTATCATAAATCTTACTATAGTCTTTTTCTAATACATGGTTCTTATATTCTAGAATTTTCCAATCGTTATTATTAGTACTATTTCCCACTATTTCATCAATAATTTCCTCGTTCTTTTTAATCTTATTAAATGTCTCGTTATTCTCGTATTTATTACCATCGGCATCATATCTAATTATATTTTTATAAGTAAGGAGATTTTCCTCATTATCTTCTGTTTTAGAATAGTTCATATATTCTATTTCCTTAGATGCTGTATTATCATCATTAACTTCTATATCAAACTTTAAAGTCGTTTTTTTTATCATTATTATTTATCTATTTATTTTATTATTTATATATAGGCTTTTAGTAAATTATAATATAATTGTTGAAAAAAAAATTGTAATATATTATCTAGAAATGTGCGGTATTCTTAACATTATTATATAAATTGTTATAACATTGTTCTCCATTATTCTCTTTACACGAAGGCCCGCGTTCATATAACCATGATGTTAATTTTTCCCTATTATTTGGTATAGTTGTAGAAGGAACAGTATAAAACTGTCTATCTAATAATGATTTATCATATAAATCGTCAGTTTCTCTAAAAACATTACTATTAAAATAATAATCTATATTCTCCTTTATTTTTTGATTTTCAATAGAACACGAATCATATTTATTATTATAACCAATTAAACTAGGATTCATAAAAGGGTTATCTTGTGTTGGTTTAACACACTTTTCATTATTAATAATATCTAGATCATTTTCATTTAAATATTTCTCTATCATTTTATTTTTATCCATTTGATAATTGTATATTAATATAGAAATTAGCATAATTATAAATATAAATAATATATAACGCGAATCATTGAATATTAATGTTGCTATAATACCTGTAAATAGTATTAGTCTTATTATAGCATTTATCTTTTCATCTATAGTCATATTTACATTAGGGTATAAAATAGGATTAAATAATTCCTTCAAATTATCTAACCAAAACATTATTATTATTCTTATTCTAATATCTATATTATTTTTATTCACTTTCTTTGTTTTTTCTATCTAGTTTAGTTTTCAATCTATTTATCGCTACAGATTTTCTATAGGCATTTTTATTAAAGGTTGTTCGAGTATCCTTCTTTTTGCCCTTGGGATTCATCATATTCCCGAAGGCTTCCATACCTTCTTTATTATTCATCATTGCCCCCATCATTTTCATCATTGAAGCCATATCGGGAGTTCCTGAACCACCAGCCGCACCTCCCGCACCTCCAGTACCTTGATTACCAAACATCCCAGGCATAACAGAAGCAAATTTCATGGCATCTTGTAAAAGACTTTCTTGTTTTAATTCACCACTAGATATTTTAGTAGCCATTTTTCTGCTTACATTCGATATCAAATCGCTAAAGCCGCTATTAGGATCACCAATAGCCTTTAGAATATCGCCATTATCACCAATTGATTTTTGTAATTTATCAATATCAACGTCTTCTAATATTTCTTTTGCCAATTTTCCCAACATAGTATCTTCCATACCAGCCATATTTATATTAGTTTTATCTTTGATATTCTTATTTTTCAAAGAGTTGAGGCGAGTAATTATTTTTTTATTTTTATCATTTTCAATTTCACTCAATAATTCATCACTCATAGATTCTTGAAATATTTTAATATATTTCTTAACATCTTCGTCGCTTAAATCGTTCTTGAATAAATAGAAAACAGTTAAGAAATGATGACACAAGAAGTTATCATTTATTAATTTTTGAATATTTTTGATACTAATATCAGTAAATATCTCAACATCTTTAACATCTTCTAAATCAAACCACGCGTCTATATCGCTTTCTTCCGCATCGACATAAGAAGTCCAGAATTTTTCAGGAAGAGAATTTATATATTTGATATATTCGTCAGAAGATTTATCAAAGGTTACATAGTTTGCCTTGATAGTTTTAATTATAGTTTTGGCAAAAATATAATTTTCTTCACCGTGTTTTTCACCCTCATCTTCTTCTTCTCTATTCTCCTTATTATTATCTTCCTTCATTTTCTTTGCCGCTTGTTTTAATCTTTTAATAAAATCTATGTAATATTGATTAAATACATATTGATTTGACATTATCTCTATAATAAAATATATTTAATATTCCTTATATATATTTTTATAATTTTAAGTTATCACGCTCTTTCATAAGTTGTTCTACTGAAGGCATTGAAGATTTCTTGTTATCGTCAAAATTAATATTTATATTAGATATACCATCAGTAATATTTTTATCATTATTTATAAAATCCCAATTATAATTTTTATCAGTACATATAGTATTGCCATCTTTCTCTTCTATTGTTGAAAAATTATCAGATAATTTAGAGCCATTAAGAGCAAATGCCGAAGGGTCATTTTCATCATTAACATTTTCCATAGGTTTTATAGCACTATCTACATTAGTATTATTATTGTCTGTTATATTTTTATCTAATCTTGTATTTTGGCTACTACACAAAATACCTCTTCCAGGCAATAATAGATAATCGAATACATCTTTGCCGAATAATATTTCTTTGCTAGGCAATATCATAAAAGCAGGGACTGTATGTATTTTTTTCTCTATATTAATATTTTGTTTTTTCAATTCATCTACAGGTACTAATTTAATCTTTTTTTCCTTGTCATATCTTGCGACATTGTCCAATAACATTTTACTATGATTACATCCTATGCTATAAAATAATATCATCTTAATTATAACTATAAAAATAAATAATGCCTTATATACGAACAACGTGTTTTATACAACCAAAAAAATATAAGGTTATAAACCGTATAAAATAGCGTATAATTTATTTATTTAGAATATTTATACATTTGTATATAAATTATATTGAAATATTTTTCTCTATTTCTTGAAAACTTATACCATTTTGAACAGAACAACACATTTCTTCTGTAAGTAATCCTAATAATTGTGAAATATTATCGTAAACACTTACTTTTATTAATTTAACATATCCTTTCATATCAATTGTTTTTGCTCGATCCCGGTTAATGTTTGGATTTTTAATAAGGTCTTTTTCCGTATAATTCATAATATTATTTACATCATCAATTATTTCTTTTAAATTATTGTATTCTTGTACATTATAGTTTAATACTATATCTCCTATTTTTATTTTATAGATTTTTAATTTATGTATTGTTTCAAGATTTTGAATGTTTTTTCGCATTATAGTTGGATTAGTTGTTAATAAATTATCAAGTGATATATTATTAGATATAGGTTGGTTTATATTTTGTTTTTTAGATTCATCATCAATTACTTTATTTTTACAATTATGTTCATGATTAATACAAGATGTTTTTGTATCAAATTCCTTATAACATTTACTACAATGCCAATAGATAGACTTACATTCTTCTTTTTGATGGTCATTTTTCCCACAAACATAACATTTCACGTCGCTTTTATTAATAACACAACTTTTTACACTGCTTTTGCGATTATTAATAAAACTTTTAGTTTCAAGACAGTTTATTGCAAAATGCCCTTCCTTTCCACATTTGAAACATCTATCATTTGTGCTATTGCTATTTTTTTCAAGATGTTTTTTAGTTGTAGCATCTAATTTTATGGATGTATATGAACCTCCTCTAACATTATCAATTCCAAATTTATCCATATATATTTTAGTATATTTATCTTCATCGTAATCATCACAATTAGGTATAATTTCTAATATTTTAATAGGATTGTATTTTTTAGTCCATCCAGAGCCTTCTGAATTAAAATGACTTTCAATGCGAAAATTAGGATTTGATGTTTTACCTATATAATATTTACCTTGTTTTAACTCTAGGGCATAAATATATACCATATGTTATATTATATAACAAACAATGAATATCAATTTTTATATTTACTATTATAGATAATATATAATAGGGTGATAATGAATTTATAGTTTATAAAAATTACTACAAATAACATAAAATAATACTATACCAGTGATTTCAATAAAAATATGATAAGGAAAATGTGGGTAAAATTCAAGCATTCTTTCACAATTGTATGTTTCATTCAAAACTAAAAGAATAACAAAGCCAACTAGTAAAATTATTTGATATATACTATTTTTAATAAATTTTGGCAGTAATCTGTAGTAATATAATAATAATGATATGAAAATAATAGATTGTGTTGATAAATAATAAATAATCGATAAATTAAATACAGAGTATATATCTAAACACACCAAAACTATTAAATATAATATAAAAAATTTATTAGGAAATTTTTTAGTATAAGAATAGAATAGATAGAAAAATGCGAAGTTTATTAAATACGTGAGCAAATGTATAATGTTTAATTGAATAGAACCCTTAATATGAACTATATGAGAGAATGAATGAAATACTTCAAAACATAATATTGAAAACAATAACATAAATGTATAATTATTTTTAGTTTGTAATAAAAAATATAGAATTATAATACAATTTATTAAATTAAAAAATAGAGAATATGGTTGTGCTATTCCATTTTTATTTACTTTTTCGCAAGTATTAAACGGAAATGTATATTCACTCATATTTATATGAATATTTTTTACTAATCTATATTATATATAATATAAAAATGAAATATTATACATCTATTTCAGTATAATCTAAATACAACTAAGATATTTATAAAAATGAATAGAATAATTTGAGTACATAACTTTTTATTTTCTAATATTTCAAAAGTTTTCTAGAAATTTCTAAATAATTTCAGATATGTACTCAAATTTCAAAATAGGATTTTTAAGATTTTTTGGTTTGGATTCTAGGAGGCTATAGAGAGGCCTCTTAAGGCATGCCTTCAGCATGGGCGACCCTTTAAGGGATTCAAGAGAAGCCAAGATATTTATAAAAATGAATAGAATAATTTGAGTAGCATAGCGTATTACTTTATTTATTTAGAAATTTATAAAAAACTTTTGAAATTTTAGAAATATCAGAGATATACGCTGTGCTACTCAAATTTCAAAATAGGATTTTTAAGATTTTTTGGTTTGAATTCTAGGAGGCTATAGAGAGGCCTCTTAAAGCATGCCTTCAGCATGGGCGACCCTTTAAAGGATTCTAGAGAAGCCAATATATTTATATTTTTTGATTTTAAAAAATGAGTACATAACTTTTTATTTTCTAATATTTCAAAAGTTTTCTAGAAATTTCTAAATAATTTCAGATATGTACTCAAATTTCAAAATAGGATTTTTAAGATTTTTTGGTTTG
>Ga0209107_10002341_pt1 | contig 10536 bp, 6 predicted proteins | sample LakErihyJuly2011_2_FD_187460 | JGI IMG/M metagenome (GOLD analysis project Ga0209107, IMG submission 187460) | Freshwater microbial communities from dead zone in Lake Erie, Canada - CCB hypolimnion July 2011 (SPAdes) (version 2) | ecosystem: Environmental > Aquatic > Freshwater > Lentic >... | reverse complement strand
AACAATAACTCCAACACCAACTGTTACCCCAACACCAACTGTTACTCCAACACCATCACCTTTACCGTCGTTACCTGGTATTTATTATGGTAAGTTTAATAACACCACAATAACAAGTGCTGACACCGGATCATTAACTTTTGTTACGACAAATGATATAACAAATACGTATGTGACGTTCTCCGCAGGAACTGGTTATGGGTATGTATTAATACCAATATCCTTACCTCAACCTAGTGACTTTAAAGATAGTAGTACGGGATGTACGGGTAATGATGTCCCTACTAATAACATCGGTACTGTGGTTGTGTTAGATGCAAATGGATTTGCAATAACATATAACATATATAGAACATTTTACTCATTCAACGGACAATTATTATGTTGGTTGTGTAGTTAAAAAAAATAAATAATTATGATGAAATTTAGTCTTTATGAGTTTTAGTCTTTCAGGTGGTGTTGAGGTTTTCGGGTTTATATCACCATCGGAACCAACGGATACTTATCCCGTAATAGACCCAATTTATGGTATTGATGGTTTAAGAAACATAGATACAATTTCAGATTTAGATAATATACCTGGACTACGAAGACGTGCGGGTATGGTTGTGGGGGTTAGTGGAGGAACCGATTATTATAAATTAAACCCACCTCCGTGGGCTTTTAATTTTACCGATTGGTCAATTTTTGGTTCTGGTGGTTTTAGCGGATCATCAGGGACTAGTGGAACATCAGGGACTTCAGGTGCGGATGGATCAAGCGGGACTAGTGGAACAAACGGAACTTCAGGTACAAACGGAACTTCAGGTACTAATGGATCAAGTGGTTCTTCAGGCACTAATGGATCAAGTGGAACATCAGGCACAAACGGAACAAGTGGTTCATCAGGAACTAGCGGGACAGATGGAACTAATGGTAGTTCAGGTTCTAGCGGAACATCAGGTTCATCAGGAACAAGTGGTACGGATGGTAGTGGTGGTACATCAGGAACTAACGGAACAAATGGGTCAAGTGGTTCATCAGGAACTAATGGTAGTTCAGGTTCAAGCGGTAGCTCAGGCACTTCAGGGTCTAGTGGGACAAATGGAACAGATGGTAGTTCAGGTTCAAATGGGTCAAGTGGTTCATCAGGGACTAGTGGAACTTCAGGAACAAATGGGTCTTCTGGATCAAGTGGCACTTCAGGAACAAATGGAACAGACGGTAGTTCAGGGACTAGTGGATCAAGTGGTACATCAGGATCTAGTGGAACTAACGGAACAGATGGATCAAGTGGTAGTTCAGGATCAAGTGGAACTTCAGGGACAGACGGATCTTCAGGAACAAGTGGAACTTCAGGAACAAATGGGTCAGATGGTTCTTCGGGGACATCAGGTTCAAGCGGAACTAATGGAACAGATGGTAGTAGTGGTACATCAGGATCTAATGGGTCAAGTGGTTCTAGCGGAACTTCGGGTACAAATGGAACAAATGGGTCAGATGGTTCATCAGGGACTAGTGGGACAAATGGAACAGATGGTAGTTCGGGTTCTAGCGGAACTTCAGGTTCAAGTGGTAGTAGTGGGACATCAGGAACTAATGGAACTAGTGGGACTAGTGGAACTAATGGTACAGATGGAACTAGCGGTACGGATGGTAGTTCAGGGACAGATGGTTCTTCAGGAACTAGTGGGGAAAACGGAATATCCGCAGGTCAAACATACTACTTCAATGAAAGTCAAAATAGTGATGTTTCAGGTTATAAGGTATTAGGTACAGACCCATCAACCGCAACAACACAAACGGTTACAACAAATTTAACAGGGAGTCAGCAAAATAAATTAGTTTCTGATTATATAACACCACAATTAGGGTTTGCGGTTATTCCTGGTGGTGTACAAAGATTTCATTTACATTACTTAAAACCGGCAAGTAATGATGATATAGATGCATATGTTGAAATACAATTGGCGGATTCATCAGGAACAACTATAGGTCCAACAATAACTTCTAACATTTCCTTAATCGGGTGGGTTAGTGCGGTAATACCTGTTGAAGTGAATGTTGATATAGTATTACCAACAACAACAATAGATCCAACAAATAGAATGATTGTTAGATTATATTTGAATAATAATGATGCAACATCACATTCTGTTGTTTATTCTACTGAAGGTAATTCGTATTACTCATTTGTTGTTACATCAGTTGGTGCGATTGCCGGTACGTCAGGGACTTCAGGAACCAATGGTACAAACGGAACATCAGGTTCAAATGGTTCATCAGGGACTAGCGGGACAGATGGGTCAAGTGGAACTTCAGGAACGGATGGTAGTAGCGGATCTTCAGGCTCTAACGGAACTTCAGGTACAGATGGTAGTTCAGGAACAAGCGGAACATCAGGTACAAGCGGTTCTTCAGGATCTAATGGAACAGATGGTAGTAGTGGTAGTTCAGGATCAAGTGGAACTTCAGGAACAAATGGATCAGATGGTTCAAGTGGAACTAGCGGCTCTTCAGGATCTAGTGGAACTTCAGGTTCAAATGGTTCTAGCGGTACAAATGGGACAGATGGATCAAGTGGTAGTAGCGGTACATCAGGAACTTCAGGAACTAATGGAACAGATGGTAGTAGTGGAACTTCAGGGTCAAGTGGGACAAGTGGTACTTCGGGCACCAATGGAACGAACGGAACATCAGGCACTAGCGGAACAAGTGGTTCATCAGGAACAAATGGATCAGATGGTTCAAGTGGTAGCTCAGGCACTTCAGGTTCTAGCGGGACTAATGGAACAGATGGTAGTTCAGGTTCTAGCGGAACTTCAGGGACTAATGGAACAGATGGTTCAAGTGGAACTAGCGGAACATCAGGTACAAGCGGTTCTTCAGGATCTAATGGAACGGATGGTAGTAGTGGTAGTTCAGGATCAAGTGGAACTTCAGGAACAAATGGATCAGATGGTTCAAGTGGAACTAGCGGCTCTTCAGGGACTAATGGAACAGATGGTTCAAGCGGTAGCTCAGGCACTTCAGGATCTAGTGGGACAAATGGAACTAATGGAACTTCAGGTTCATCAGGTTCATCAGGAACAAGTGGTAGTAGTGGAACATCAGGATCTAGTGGAACTAACGGAACAGATGGATCAAGCGGTAGTTCAGGGTCTAGTGGAACTTCAGGTTCAAGTGGTAGCTCAGGCACTTCAGGATCTAATGGGTCAAGTGGTTCATCAGGTTCTAGTGGGACAAATGGAACAGATGGTAGTTCGGGTTCTAGTGGAACATCAGGTTCAAGTGGTACTAATGGAACAAACGGAACAAGTGGTTCATCTGGTTCTTCAGGAACAGATGGTAGTTCAGGTTCTAGCGGGACTTCAGGTACTTCAGGATCTAATGGGTCAAGTGGTAGTTCAGGTTCTAGCGGAACTTCAGGGTCAAGTGGGACAAGTGGTAGTAGTGGTACATCAGGGACTAATGGGACTAATGGGTCAGATGGTAGTAGTGGTTCATCAGGTTCTAGTGGGACAAATGGAACTAATGGTAGTTCAGGTTCTAGCGGATCTTCAGGTTCATCAGGAACAAATGGATCAGATGGTTCAAGTGGGTCTTCAGGATCTAGCGGATCTAATGGTAGTAGTGGTTCAAATGGTTCTTCGGGAACGTCAGGTTCAAGTGGTAGCTCAGGCACTTCAGGATCTAGCGGTACTTCTGGCGCCAATGGAACGAACGGAACAAATGGTACAAGTGGCACTTCTGTTTTAGCTCCTGGTTTAAATAATGAAGTTTTAACATCTGATGGATCAGGAGGTATAGTTGCCGAAAGTAATATGACTTTTGATGGGTCACAATTATCCGTAACAGGTACGGTAGTAACTAATGGGTTTGCTCTTCCTAATATTGACACGTCCACAGGATATTTAACCACGTCAACACCTATGTTAACATCTACTTCTATTGATTGGCTCAGTCGAATCGCCTATGATGTTTCTAGTACTTCAAGTATTGATTGGACGAGTAGATATTTAACGGACTCATATCCCATTACTTCTGTTGATTGGGAAACTAAATATTTAAATGCGTATGACTTAGTTACATTAGGGTCCACTCTTAGTGTTGATTGGAATTCTAGGTTATTATATTCATTTAGACCTCTCCCTATACCAACTTCCGCTCTTAGTGTGGATTGGCAGAATAGAACATTGAATGATAGTGGTGGAGTTACTTCATTAGGTTGGAGAGATCGCATATTATACACACCTAATGGAACTACATCTTTAAATTGGACGGATGACACTTTTTTAGATTCAAATGTTTATCAACGTGATTATAAATCTGCCGTTATACAAGATGCGGTATCAACTAACTATAACAATCCAAGTAAATCATATTTAGGAGATGTAATCGAAGTTGATGGAATAGTAACCTATATAGATAGTTCGGTAACAGAAGGAATGTTAGTTTATTTATATCTTGGTGTATGGGCTCCAGTTGAACAAGCCAGTACAAGATCAACATTTTTGTTGGGAATTGCACATAACTTAGTACCATCACCACCAAATCTATCAGGATTGATTCTACTTGAGGGCCATGTTGTAATTGATGATACATCAACTGCAGGGCCCTACGTTGCTAGTGCAGGTTATGGTCTGCCAATCTATATTGAGGATAGTACTACAACTGGAACTATGTCAACAGTCGTTCCTACCACAACAGGTGGTCCAAATATAGTAAGATTATTAGGACATTGTTACCAACAAAATTCAGGTACTGCAACACAATGGATGATGAAATTTAGACCATCAAATGATTGGTTAGAAATATAAATTAATATTATGAGTAAGATTAATGGGTATAAATTTTATAATGATAAACAGGTTTCTATTTGCAATTCTACTCCAAGTAGTTACGTTAATGCATCTTCAAACACTAAAATAACATCTGTTTTTATACCTGCTAACACTTTTGTTGCTGGTGACATATTACATATAGAATATCGGTTACGACTTACAGGACTCACTTCAGGAAGTTTAGTTCAATATTTATATTGGAACGAGACGGACGATTTAACCACTCCCGTCCAATTAATGACAAGGACATACGCAAATACAAATGTAAATGCCGTTCACAATAGAAGAGTATCGATTGTTGTTGCCAATGGGACGGGTAATGGTTCAATATTATATGGTGTTGGAAACGCCTTGGATAGTGATTTTGCAATTGCGACTTTTACAGTAAGTACGGGTGTTGTACTAAATTGGACGGTTGATAGTTATATTATTATTGCGGGATATAGTGGTACGGGAACAGGAGTTAGGTCACAATTTTTAAAAGTTACAAATTAATATGATATATTTAGAAAAAATAAAAAATACATTAGTAAAAAAAATTGGATCGGAAGGTAATTCATTTTTAGATGTACCAAGAGAACTTACTTTTACTTATACAGATGAAGAAGGTAATAAAGGTTATTTTTCATACAATCCTTTTGAATTATCTATAGAACTAAACGAAAATATTATTTTTTTCAAACTTGATGAAACTAATATTGATGATAACACATTTAATTCAATAAATGATTTAGTAAATTATATATACAACTAATAATGACAAAAATATCAGGTTATAATATGTATAGTCCGTTCAAAACGGTAAACTTAACAACCCCTCAATCTACAACTTCATCATTAAGTGAGGTAAAGTTAGGGTCTATAAATATTCCACCCAATACTTTTGGTGTTGGCGATGTTATTAAATTTGAAGTGGCAATAAAAAAAACAGGTAGTAATGGATTGTCTAGTTACAAACTTTATTGGAACAGTTCTGACAACATATCTTCACCAACCCCATTACAAATTTTACAATATACAAATGTTGTTGGCACAACTACAACACCAATTTTTTTTTCAAGAAGATCATCAATTGTTACTGCAGATGGAAGTGGTAACGGAACCTTTAATCATTTAAATACTGATGGTGTTTACCAAGATTATGTAAGAATAGGTAATTATGTGAACACATCATTAGCAATAAATTGGACAATTGATAGTTGGATTATTATTGCTGGAAATGTCGCAAACGCTTCAGATTCCATAAACTGTCAATGGATGAGAGTTACAAATGGCTAAAATAAATAATTTTAATGTTGGTGATTTATATAAAATTGTTACCTCTACAACCCCGACAGGAACAGTAAGCGCAACTTCAAATACTTTAATACATTCTATTTTAATACCAGCAAATACATTTATATCAAATGATATTGTAACAATAGAAACCTGTATAACAAAGTCTGCAGGTGTGTATAATGGAAGTGTTTATTTTTATTACAATACATCGGCATCTTTGGTGGGAGCAACTTTGATGGGAACCTTTTCAAGTTTTGGAACAGCAACACGAGCTGTCCAACTTTATAGAAGATTATCAATTGTAACTGCAAGTGGTTCTGGTAACGGAACTCAAGTATTGTCAACCTCATATAATGGAAGGGATGATATGGGTACGTATAATTACACAGGTGGTTTCTCAACTTTGTCAATAAATTGGACATCCAATGTTTACTTAATAGTATCTGGTCTTGTTACTAATAGTGCTGAAAGTTTAACCTGTCAATGGATAAAGGCCGCTAATGGTTAATTTATATTATCTGTTATCCATATAGACAATCACTTCGTTATAATATTCTATAAAGTGTTCATTCCATAGATCCCATTTAATGTCAACACCATCAAAGGAAAAAATTTGTATGTTATCAAATTGTGGGAAGATATTATCTCTAAACCATCTGAACTTACATTTGTGGAAGTTTTCGTCATCTCTAAGATGAAATTCAGTTACAATTTTTGGAATTGTTTTTAAAAACTCAATATTACTTTGTTGGAACACATCGTATTCACCACCTTCACAATCACATTTTAAGAAATCAATGTGTTTAATGTTATTCTCATCTAAGAACTCTTTGAATGTAAATGTTGGAGCGCTCTCACTAATATTATCCCAAGTGATATTAATTTTCTTTTTATCCGTAATTGCCCCTTGAATAATTTTTACATTGTCTTTTCCAACATTTTTATGTAGGATACCGATCTGATAAGATAATGGTTCCACAACATAACATTGTTTTGGATTCTTTGGTAAAATTTTATATGTGAACGGACCTAAAGATGCTCCTAAATCCACAACAATATCGCCTTCCTCAACCTCAAAGAATCTTTCATATGTATTATCTTCAAATATTTCTTTTTTTGCGGCATTTACATACCAATCGCTTTTTTTACCCCAATCAAATAATACCTCATCAATTTTTTCTTCCATTGATTCATTATTAATTATTTTATTTATTTCTTTAATAACCATCTCTGAACTAATTTGTTTACTACATTCAAACATTCGATCGGTATTTTTATGTAAAGGACACCAATTCCAATCACCGGCATCTAATCTTTCTGAATTAAAACATCCGTGACAAACACTTTCATTAATAACTCTGTATGTATTTAATTTTGTTTCGGCCCATTTCTCACTAAACCCCGAAATTAAAACAACGGGTAATTTACAAGCCCAAGCCAACCAAGATAAACCAGAACCTAAACCAATAAAGAATTCACAACTTGATAAGTCGTTAATTACTTGTTGTAGGTTGCCACCTTTATAAATGGATACACCTTTGGGATAATGGTTGTTCATATAACCATCACCTTCTTTAGAATAAATCATACATTCATACCCTAAAGCGTTAAGATGGTCTATAACTGATTGCCAAGCATCAGGGTTATTCCAATACTTTGCCTGTGCGGTAGAATGAAAACCAATACCTACTTTTTTCTTTTTAGGTGTGTTAGGTAATTTTAATAGTGGTCTAACTTCTTCATAATCTAAACCTAAAATATCCGTTGTTGTTTTTTGTAATGGAATCTTTTTAAAATCAAATGGATTTTTGTTTGGGTTAAATTTACCATCTTCACCATAAAACCAACCCAATCTATATTGTGAGTGTATGTTTGGAACTAAAGAACCAGGTTCAATAAATTCAATATTAGGGTATTGGTATTTAAATAAATTATTAAGAAAGGTGGATACTATAAGTTGACAACCATGTTTTTTTCTGAACACCTCACAATAAGGAATCCAAGCCATCGTATCACCCAAAGATTTTGATTCAAAAGAAATATAAATTCTTTTATTTTTTATATCAAACTTATTTACAACTTCACCGTTAATTTTTACTGTCCACGGAATGTAATATTCCGTACCACATGATGTCCACATATTATTAGATATGGTGTCTGAATATCTAACTTTTCCTTCTCCATCAATAAACTCAATAAAATAATTTTCTTTAACATCTCCCTTAATTTCAACTCTTGGTCCGTCAATATATGATATGTGAATTGAATTATTTGTTTGTGGTTTTACGTAGTTTTTTAAAAATTCATTAATTGTTTCCATCCCAATTTCTGCAACACGTTCCCAATTAAATTCTTTTCTAATTTCTTCGGATTCTTCTAATGCTTTTTGTTTGTATACTTTATGATTGATAACAACTTCCAACATTTGTTTACCCAAGTCATCAAAGTCAGGTTCATAATAATTTCCAACCGAATCATTAAAATGGTTATAGTCTACTGAATTGACAGGTTTTTCACCAACAATTTTAACGGGAATTCCTCTACCTTTCGCAAATTCTAATTGACCTGAACAGTCTGAATAAATGGATGGGACACCACACGCCATTGATTCAATCAATGGTAAATTCCATCCTTCAGATCTTGCACATGAAACAAATGTATCACATGATTTTAATAATCTAACATATTCTTCTCTTGGTGGGAAATGTAATATTTTAATTCTGTCATCGATTAACCCATAATGTTCTAATCTTTCCTCTGTTGATTTCATACCATCACCAGAAAATGAGTTATCAACAGATATGATTAAATCTACAGGTTCGTCTTTATCAAATGTCTTTAAGAACGTTTCAATAATTTCTTTAATTGATTTTCTATAATCCCATCTACCTGCCAAGAAAAATTTAAATCTTCCATCAGAAGTTAACTCATGTGAAGTTTCTTCAGGATAAAAAGTATGAACATCAACACCTTCAGGAACAACTTTAATTTTATTTGGGTCATAACCTTGATCAATAGTACAATCTCTTTGCCATTTTGATGGCACCCATAGTTCATCAAATTCTTTTAATTTTTCAAAATAACCTTCAGGTTGTAATGTTGATTCCCAAACATTATACGCAATTTTTGGGCCGTCGTATTCGTCATAGAATAAATGGTGATTTGTTTCACACAATACAATATTAACATCTGAAAAAAAATTTTTAGAAGGGTCTTCATATATTTTATAATTCCCTCTTGATTTATCTGCTTTCCAAAGAACTTGTTCGTATAATAATTTTCTATCGGTATTGTTAAAATACGGTTCATTGTTGTGTGGTTCAGGACTCATACCGTTCCAAGTACTACCAACAGTAAAATTTCTAACTTTTATTTTAGAGTGTTTTGACAAATGTCTAAAAAAGTCTCTCGTATGTTGATTATACCCCGTGTTCCCAATATAAGAACCATGAACAAATAATTTTTTCATTTTTATATGATTAGTTTATTTTAAAAATAATAAACATTACTTATAATTCAATTATTAAACATTTATTAGGTTTATATTTTTTTTATTATTCTTAATTTTTAATAAATTATATTAATATGAATACAATATTTATACAAATTGCCTCCTATCGTGATCCCCAACTTAGTTTAACAATATCAGACTGTATTAAGAACTCTAAATATCCTAAAAATTTGGTATTTGGTATTTGTAATCAATATCACCCTGACGATGAATTTAATATTGATGAATATCAGAATGACAAAAGATTTAAAATTGAAAATATTTTATACTCAGATTCTAAAGGGGCTTGCTGGGCTCGTAACTTATTGCAACAAAGATATAGTGGAGAAACTTACACATTACAAATAGATTCTCATATGAGATTTTCTCCCGATTGGGACATTGAGATGATTAAAATGGTCAAACAACTTCAAAAGAAAGGACATAAAAAACCTTTATTAACGGGTTATGTTTCATCATTTGACCCCGAAAATGATCCACAGGGAAGAGTAAATGAGCCATGGAGAATGTCTTTTGATAGATTTACACCTGAAGGTGTTGTGTTCTTTTTACCTGAGGTTATACCTGAATGGAAAAAATTAAAAGAACCTATCCCTTCTAGATTTTATTCCGCACATTTTTGTTTTACATTAGGACAATTCGTTAATGAAGTTCAACACGACAAAGATTATTATTTTCACGGAGAAGAAATCTCTATTGGTGTAAGATCCTTCACATATGGGTATGATTTATTTCATCCTCACAAAGTTTTAATTTGGCACGAATATACTAGAAAAAACAGAACAAAAAGTTGGGATGACGATAAAGATTGGCATAAGAAAAACACAGCTTGCCATATAAAAAACAGACAACTTCTTGGTGTTGATGGAGAAGTTTATGACGGAGATTACTCACAATACTTTGGTAATGAAAGAACCATTAGAG
>Ga0209107_10002339_pt1 | contig 10537 bp, 3 predicted proteins | sample LakErihyJuly2011_2_FD_187460 | JGI IMG/M metagenome (GOLD analysis project Ga0209107, IMG submission 187460) | Freshwater microbial communities from dead zone in Lake Erie, Canada - CCB hypolimnion July 2011 (SPAdes) (version 2) | ecosystem: Environmental > Aquatic > Freshwater > Lentic >... | reverse complement strand
TTGTTATAAATTAAAGAAGACGTTAAATTTATTTACAAAGTTAATGATAAATAATTATTTATAAGATTAATGAAAAAAATATTTTAATTTTTATTTATATTTATAAATATTTATTTAAAAAAATTATTAAGAGGTATAATTGAGTAAATAAAACTTTTCGTGATTCAAATAATAGTAAATTAAATATGTGATAGAGTTATATCGGTAAAAATTAATTTTTGAACAGGTTTAATAACTTATATATTGGTTCATAGCGTTTTTTATATAAAATATTTATTTTTTTATAAGAAAATTAAAAAAATGCATAGTGTTAATAACGAAAGTATTATATAAAATTAATTAATAACAAATATTAGTATTTGTAAAAGGATATATTATAAATAAAAAATTTCAATTATGTTGTAAAATTGGTCACGGATCATTTGGTATTTCAGATAATTAATCAAGAATTAAGGTTTTGTATGGAAAGCACTGAATATGGAAACAAATGATTATGTAGCAATTAAATTTGAACATAAAAAAACTGGAATGATAAACAAAGAAATCTAAATTTTACAAGAATTACAAGATTTAAAGGACTTTCCAACTATTTTTGCTTAAGGAAATCTTCATGATTATGATTTTTTTATAATGTCTCTGTATGAATAGAATTTAAATAAATTATAATAAGAATGTGGGGGGAAATTTTCCATTTAATGTGTTACTAATATAGCTGACCTAATTTTGTAAAAATTACAAAAAATTCATAATAAAAATATAATTCACAGAGATTTAAAACCAGATAATTTTGTTATAGGCCAAAAATAATAATCAAATTAAATATTTTTAATCGATTTTGGAATTTCCAAAATGTATAAAGAAAAAGGACAACATATTTTATATTTAAGTAAAAAAGGAATGATAGGAACATCGAGATTTGCATCTATTAATGCCCATTAGTTCATGGAATAATCTAGAAGAGATGATTTAGAATCATTAGGGTATTTATTAATATAATTCTTGAATGGAAAATTACCCTGGAGTCATGCACAAGGCGATACAAAAGAATAAAAATATTAAAAAATAAAAAAATTGAAAATGGAAATTACAGTAGAAAAATTATGTGAAAATCTTCCTACTTATTTCCAAGAATATTTAAATTACGTATGATAATTAGGATTTACTCAAGAGCCAAATTATTTTCTTTTAAGAAGAATATTCTAATAAAATATTAATTAAAAAATAATCAAAATGGATTGGGAAAACATCAAAAATATAAATGAATAATTATAAAAATATTTAAACTTTTCAAATGAAATTGCTTTATAATAATAAATTTTGTAAAAAAAAGAAAAAAATAATGGTATTAGTCCCAAAAATATGATTTCTAGTAATGAAAGTAATAATTTTATGAGCTCTTCTATATGTGATAATTTTAATTGCTCTTGAAAAAGAAGTTCAGAATATAAAAGTCCATATTCAATAAAATAACTAAATTCTCCATCATAGTGTATATCTCAAGAAGAATTTAATACTCCAGTCCGAAAAACATACAGCAGCTTATTTTCTTAATCTTTCAAATCTAATGATTCCCAGAATATATAGAATAATTAGCACAATTAATAATTTTTCCCCCATTCTGAATTTCAGAATAATTAGAAAATTATATATTAAGAAGAGGATCTATAAATAAATGACTTTTATGAAGAAAATATGAGTACACATCAGCGTAAAAATATAAAAGTAATGAAATTTCAAGCAAGTTAATAAAAATATAATTAAGAAGAAGAACTATAAAAAAATGAAATTTATGAAGAAAATACTCCTAGTTCTTATTAGCATAAAAATATAAAAATAATGAAATTTTAAGAATTTTATTTCCATAAATGATATAATATATACATTTTTTTTTTCATTAATTTTTGAAATCTCCGAAAACTTATTTCTTTAGATCGTCCACATCATATCCTTGTTATTCAAGCATATAAATAAATTTTGAGTTTTATAAACATTCTTCAAGTTTATCTTATTCCATGTTATTTAAATCTAAATTTATAAAAAATAAAAAAATAAATACCTTATTCTATTTTATTTGATAAAAGTTAATTTAAATCATCTAAATTATATCCTAACTAAATTAAAATTTATCTTGATTCCTCATCATTTAAATAAATATAAAGTTGTTATGATGATATGTTATCTAAAAATTATGTATTTTCATTAATGTTTTTTTAATCCAATTTTTATTTTTCTAATTTAATTTCATCGTCAATTTGTAAGTCAAGTTATCCTGTATCTATACCTTTATCTTCTAATTTTTCTCTTATTCATGGATCAGCTAATTTTTATTTTAATTCATGAGCGTCCATATTTTCAAGATCAATATTCGTAATATCCTCTACCGATTCATTTATTGTATTTTTAGAATTCATTTCTTCTTAAACGTATATATTACTAATTTATTTTATAGTATCATCTATTTTATATTCTATTTTTTAATCTTTAGTCTCCTCCTCACAAGTAAGAATAATTTCATTTGGCATTGAAATGTTAGAAGAATTTTTAATTTAACTTGATTATTTAAAATCTTTTTTAAAATCTATTTATTAAAATTTTTAATTGATATCTATATCAATTTCATTTTAAGATCTATTGGTATCAGGATATATATTTTATAAACTTATGTGACTATTACTTATGTGACTTTTACTTTATTCTTCGTTTTATACACTTTACCATATTTCTTCGACATTGTAACCTTATGAAGTTAATAATTCTTAGAAACCAGTATTTTATAATAATTCTTTGAGTTGTTAAGGATCTATTACATCAAGATCTAAAATTTATTTTTTCTTTTTTTTTATATTTTTTTTATTTAAAAATTTATTTTATTTTAATGGTAATATTCTTGATCTTTTTGTTTTATTTTTTTCAGCTATTTAGCTTTTTAATGTATTTTTATTCGCAAATACTTCGACTTCAAAATTGAATGCTTTTTTAATTTATTATTTAGATGGTTTAAATTAAATTTTTTTTGATTTATTTAAATGATATATTCGAATTTTTTCTAATTATTTTAATTTAATTTTCATTAAATCAATCCATTATTAGCTTTATTTTTATAAATTATTTTTTCCTAATAATTATGTAATTTATTTTTAATCATCTTTATTTTCGTTATTTTTAGGTTATTTTTTCCAATTATATGGAATAAAATTATTTTGTAATTATTTTTTAGGCGAGATGGATCTTTATTCAATTATTTTTTATGGGGATCTTAGTGTTTTAGTTTGTTTTTTAATTCTCTCTATATTTATTTTATTAATAAGAGCACCATACATATCTTTCTTTTTTATTTAATTTAATTTTATTAATTCATTCATAATTTTTTACTATTCCTCTTATTTCTATAATACTATTATATTAAATTATATATAATACATTTTTATCTTTAAATATTTTCATTTATTAATTTATCAACATTTTTTATATACAGTTTCTCTTCAGGGGAGACAACATTCTTTTAGATAGATTGTAAATATATGTTATCCTTTTTATAATATATAAAAATTATATACCTCTTATTTTTTCAATTTTATTTCACGAGCTTATTGAGATTTTATTCCCATTATATTTGTATTTAAACTTTGACTAAATTATTACATTCATTTCTATCTGCTACTATTCTTCTATTTTACTATAAATAATGCAAGATCTTTAAGATTTGCATCTTTCATTTAGTTATTCATATCCATTGAAATTTGTGGCTTCGATTTTTTTGGTCGTTGAGTTTTACTTTTACTGTTGTGTGATTTAATTTATTTTTAAAAAGACATATTAATTTCATCATCACTTGCCTAAGATTCTTTATTCGAATTAATTGTTTCAATTTCTAATTGAATACTAGAACGTTATTACACTGACAATTATTTTTCATTTTTTAATAAATTAGAATTATTAGAATAAGATACTGATAATAAATACTAAATATATACCATCCTAAGTAGAGCTAAATTTTTATTTTATCTATTGCTTTTAAGATTTAATGTTATTTTAGATTATATTTTATTTTTTTTTAAATAAAATGTTTGTATCAATTTTATATTTTGATTCTAAATAATTTATATATTTCTAATGTTGTTAAAAAGGAATTGCTTTTGGTTTGAATATACATTCGTTTTTTTCATACTAAATTTAATTGAAATCATTTCTGAATTTTATATTATCGGATATCGAACTATTATATATATAACAAATAATATACCTATATAAATTAGAATTACAGTTTTTTTATTATGGAATGCAAGTTAAAAATGATAATGAAGGATTCGAATGATTGCTATTCATTATAATAAAATTTTATTATTAAAAATATATTTTTAAAACGTAGATAAAAAAATATAATAATATAATATTTAAAATCAAAATTATCAAAGAAACCAAAGAGTTCTATTCAATCTAGAATTAATCACACTTTAATGGATATTAGTTGCAACTTATTCTGCATTCTTAATGGCGTATTAAACAACTGAAGGAACTCTAATAGGTCCATTCCAATTACTATAGTTAAAACATTGGGCATAAATCAGGTTTTACATTTATGATTAGGTAATACCAGTAGTATCATAAACAAAGGAGTATTAGGTCGGGGTGGCGCATCCTAGATTATCGCTTACTAACTACGGTATCATCTTAAATTCATACTCATCTTTGTCATTTACCACGTGAGAGTCTATCACTGTCCCGTATTACGGGTTTTTGGTGATATTATCCTTCTACACAAAAAACTTTTAGGTTGGTTTTCTATCGACCAAGCAAACCGCAATTCCTGGTGAGTATTTTGAATCAATCTCCTTAGGGGCTTATAGTATAAACGGTAACTCATTTATTAAGAAAGAGTTTCTACCTGAAGGATTTATTCCTTCTCTAAAGAAAAAAATTCTTTGAGGAATTTCTTATGAACAATTATAGTAATCCTTTAAACATGTTTTGATCATTTCCTTTATGTCAATTATTATATCGCTTCCATCTTCCTAATATTTGGTTTAGTTATGGAATTTTGTAGCCTTTTTGTTTACAGTATATACTAGGGATGCTACGGTCCGCTTCTTTTGAATTTTATCCTTCTACACTGTAGCACCTATAAGAATGAAAGGTACATCGTAAATATTTCCATTAGCTTGGACTCCCCATGGATATCCACCAGTCTTAGATGTTATTTGTTGAACGACTTTACCTATTATACTTCCCATATTCTTTTAAAGATTTTCAATCACAATTACTTAGCTCGGGATTTGATAAACAACAGTGCATTCTTTTTTAATCTTAGCGTAAATATTTTTATATTACTATTTGATAACAAACAAAACTATGTGGAAATCATGTTAGTCTTTCAAATATCCTTTTAATTAATGTAGAATAGCATCTTCTGGATTATTCCTGTCTAGTTCTATTTAAATTGGTGGCTCGACTGGAAAACCATAATTAATGGTATTTTATCTGAAAAGTTCATTAAATTACTAGAGATCTAGTCCCTCTTTCTGGTAAAACATGAGCCATTTCAAATTTTAGGGATTTTTTTCTAAAAATTGTTAATTTCTCATTTAAAAATTTGAAACTTTATTGTCCTCTAGATCACCATTAAAGAATTTTATTATTGGATTCCTCAGTTTTTTCCCTTTGAAAGTGTAAGATTAAGGTTGAATATGCCATATTGATCTACATTGATTTTATATTTCACTTTAGTTGAGGTCATTCACAAGGGATGTGCATTATTTCATTTTCTCATCAGGTTTTTTATTACAAAGTCTTAGGACTTATCTTCTGATTGATTCATTGACATCATCCTGAAGACCAGTTAAGTTCATGAATTCTGGAACAAGTTAGACAGTTTTTTTTTGTTTCTTTTAATCCTCGATTTCAGAGACTAGTAAAGGTTATTATTCATTTGTAAGGGTCATTTAATATTTATCTTCAAAGTACTTCTTCATGGTTATTTATTAACCGGTTTTCTGGTCAAGGAAAGTAGCGCTCCCAGCATTCACTTTAAAGTCTATATCAAGTATTTTGTAAGTTGAGTAATTACCGTAGTTAGAAACCACTACCTTTCCAATCAACAGCTCTCTGATTCGTTATCTTGCCGCCTCTTTTGGTTAGTTCTGCATTGATGTGTATAACTTATCAATCATCTACAAAATATTTTTTTAGTTTATCAATTTGTTAGCATTGTCAACTTTAAGTAAAAGCCCACAAGCGTAGTAATTAAATGAAGCTTGAAAACCTGAATATATATTATAATTTTCAGCTTTCTAAGGACCTAACTTCATCTTGAAGTATTTCGGAAGTTTCCCAATCTGATAGTATTCCAGACTTCTCAAGGATTTTCCTATCTAGGCATTAAAGAATCTTAAAGCATAAGACCGTTCTCTTTCAGAATTATTTTTGAAATCAATATTGACAGTCTTTTTTAGATTTAAACGGTCGAGGTTGGGGTTCGGGTTGGGGTTGGGGCTTAAATTATGATTACCTTTTTTAGATTTAAACTTAAGGTATAAGTTGTTTCTTCCATGTTAATTTTTTCATCTCTATGAATAATTTCGATATTGTAATTGTCTATATTACTCTTATTGGATGTTGTGTAGATCTCAAACCCAGTGTTAGCGTAATTACCTATGACTTCCTCTATTTATGAGGAGGCTTGGGAGATTAGTTTTTGTTTTAGGTTTCTGTTATCAAATTATATATGGGGGATAATTTTTAAGCTCCAACAAAAAATTTATTTGAGGTCTTCGCTTATAATCACTTTATAGTGATTGGTCGTCATATCCTATTGTAAACTATCTATTACGCCAAGATTTGGTCTCGTGGGGAGCCTAGGGAGGGATTAAGTCACTTCTTCCATTATCAATAAAATTTATTCGTTAAATTAATTCTAATTTTATTATTTAATGAAACATAAATTAATCGCGCCCAATATATTCATTTCAAATATTTATATTGTAATACTCGCACAAAGACTCCCCTGTCTGAAAGGGGAGTCTTTGTGACTACACTTTTGTGTCTACACCCGCCACCCCCCCACAAAGAAAAAAAAGGATATTAAAATCATTTTAGCCAACTATCGTCAGCAATTTGTTATATATTTAGTCTTTCTTCTGGTTTTTATTTTAGCATTTTTTTGATAAGATTTTGGACATCTAATTTAGTCTCATAAGGAAAAATAAGTTCCCCTTTATTTATTTTCTTGAAAAGCTCTTTATCATCTTTACCTATTATGTATTACAGGGGAATATATACCTTTAAAAGGAAACACTCCAGTGAGCATCACAAAAAGCAAGATACCAAGTGACCAGATATCATTTTTTTTACCATCATACTCCGTTTTTGAGCACAATTCAGGAGACATGTAAGAAGGTGTACCGCAGTACATATTGAGTTTTTAATTATTAACTATTTATGTCGCGAATCCAAAATCAATGAGTTTTAAAATCCCCTCATCCACCAATAGGTTCTCAAGTTTGATGTCTCTATGACATATATCACGGTCATGACAGTATTTCACAGCACCTACCAACTATCTGAATATACTCACTGATTAGTGATCATCAAGGCGTTGGAACGGGCGATTTTTCAATATGTGTCCAAGAGAAGTCTTGCCCCCATACTCTAGGATAAGATGAATATTTGATCTTTAATCAACTATGTTAATTAATTTTATAATGTTTGGATGGTCTAACTTCTGTAAGATTCGGATTTCCCGCCTCAAGTTGCTTTTGCGTTGACTATCGATTAGTTTTAATTTATCGTACATCTTTATGGCTAGCTTCTAAAGTGTTTGAAGATCTTTTGCTATTCTTACTATTGCGTATGATCCTTGACCAATAATTTATCCTAACTCGTATTTTTGGAGATTATCGGATTCAACTTGGAAATCTCCGATAAAATTGTTCTCAATATTTTTTACAGTTTATGTGAAATTGGGACTTAGGAAGGATAACCCGGGGGCGGGGGTTTTAGGAACCCTGTCGTTTTATTAGACATCTTTTAATTATTTATCCTCAGTTGTTATATGAAAGTTTTGCTTGGATGTGTTTGTCCTCCTACCTTTTCTGCTCATCAAATTATGGAATTTCTTAACATATTAAGGTTGATTTTCGGGATTTTTTGTATCTTCAAGATGATGGATAAGGTTTAAGTTTATTTAATTATCTGATTTTAGGGATTTGGCGACCCTTTAACGACCTACATGGGTTACTAATCCGGATGTTACAGGTCGTTTAATAGTTATTTTACATTCATCTATATTGTATTTAATATTTTTTTTGGGGTGGGCCTCAGTGAATAGGTTATTATCGCTGAATAGATTATTCTCTTTTTCTTCTTCAATTTTTATGATCAGGTTGTTTACCCTCATGTTTTTTTGCATATGAAAAATCGATTTTTTATGATTCACAATTTCTTATTTTAACTTTTTCTAAAGACTTTCCCTCCTCCCCTAAGAATCCTCGTGCTTAGAACCATATAATTCATCCCTTGTAATTAAGAATTCTTGTTTAAAATTTTATTTTGCAGGGAGATCTTCCATTGTATATTGAATTCAATTATCAGATCTTTACTCATTCTTACTGACAAATTTAGTTTTAGTGAAATATAAAGCATTGGTGGGGGTACTCTTATCTTATGTTTTATTGACTTCATGATATAAATAAAAATATTTACAGAAAAATTATCTTGATGGTAGGGAGGTTTTAAATTAGGCTGCCCCTATATTCATTATTTTTTAATTAAATAACTATTAAATTAAAATTAAATATACGTTTATAAATTATTTCTTAATAAATTTTAATAAAAATGAAGCAAGAATGCTTAATTCAACTCCCGAACTTAGCGCAATATTTAGAAGATTTTAATAGAATTCTGAAATTGAATAAATAAAGAGAGGAAAATTTTATTTAATTGTTAGAAAATTACAAATGAAAGTCGGAGCTAAATATCCATCAAAATGACGTTAATATTTACCATAAAGTTTATTAAATGGAGGAACAAAGAATAGGTCAGGAGTATGTCATTCTGGACCGTTACTATAAATTCAAGACAGATAATATTTAGATAAGAAAGTAAATATTTATTTTATAGATTAAAGGACTGTCAGTCGATTTATATCAAGGATATGCGAGATAAATGAATTATCTTCCTAGTAACTTCAATAACATGGTCTGTATGAGTCTAGTTAATAATAGTTAAATAATTAATTTATACAAAATTTATAATAATTATTAATAGCTCCTATTCTTGATATTGATTCACTCTTAGGATTTGTGATTAAAACATCAAGTGAAAAATTAATTAATGAGCTTATTAAAGTCTATAATAAAATCAAGTCAGGTGAGGCATAAGGATCTTATTTGAACCCTTATGTATTACATCATTAAAATAAGAAAGAAATTCCCATATTGAAGGAAAAAAAAGAAATTAAACAGAAAAATTTTTACAAAGCTAGCGCTAAAAAAGAACTCAAAAAAGAGAATAAAAAAATAAATGATGCGTAAAAAATATTCAATTTTTTTCAAGAAAAAATATTTTTCAAAGTTTATGATATTTTGTCATTAGATAAAAAGACAGACAGATACCAAAATCTTTTCCATAGATTTACTAAAGATATGTAAGAATTATATTTTAAAGAACTTTTAACTCGAAATTAAGATACTAAATCATCTATAGCTTGTTATTATTAAGAAATAAATTCAAAAATAAATAATTTGAAACATTTAGAAAATGAAAAATATAAACAATAATACACGAACAACTAAGAGTAAGACTTTATTAAATCCAATATAGTAAAACCATTGACTATAAAAACTTAAATCACCTAATAATTTATGAACAAACTTAAAGAATAGTATCAAGAACTCAACGATAAAGATAAAATTAAAGTTAAAAGAAAATAAAAAAAAAAAAAAGAATCTTTTCCTATAATTTACAAACAAACAATGATATTGAATAATTGTTTAAATACACCTCTAATAAAAGAAAATAAATAAGTTCTTAAATAATAGATAAATGAACGCAATTCAATCAGTCCGATGAGAATATAAACCGATACTCTATTGGTTAAAAGACTTAAATCAGCATAAATAAATAATAGTTTTTATGAACCTATTAAAAAATAAAGGCTTGAACCAATATAGTGACTTGAGCCGATATAAGGGATATGATAGACTACGTAAGATATAAATTGGTTAAAATAATAAAAAAATATCAACTTAATAAAAAATAATTATGACGATTGGTCTTTGTAGCTTATGTCTTTTCTAAAGAAAAAGGATAATAAGGAATAAAATGAGAATAATTACTTACTATTTAATCCTTCTATTATAAAAAAAAATAATATATTGAGGACTATTAGTTCTGTTGAAAATTTTTAGCGATAAACTTTTGATAACTAGTAAAATTAAAAAGAAATTAAAAAAAGTAAAAAAAAATAATGAAATTGAAAATTTATATATTTTTTTATTTTATATTATAATTGGTTTAATATATTATTTTATTATTTTATAAA
>Ga0209107_10002338_pt1 | contig 10539 bp, 8 predicted proteins | sample LakErihyJuly2011_2_FD_187460 | JGI IMG/M metagenome (GOLD analysis project Ga0209107, IMG submission 187460) | Freshwater microbial communities from dead zone in Lake Erie, Canada - CCB hypolimnion July 2011 (SPAdes) (version 2) | ecosystem: Environmental > Aquatic > Freshwater > Lentic >... | reverse complement strand
AAGAAGCTTAAAATAAACTTTTCAAATCATTTTTTGGTAAACTCAATTTTTATTATGTTCCAGCTTTGAAAGTTTAATTTTAATAATTAAAAGAAGAAATCAGCCTCCCCAAATTCTTCACAATAAATTAAATACTTTATAAAATTATGACTGTTATAAATAAATATATTTAATGATTTAAAATAAATTAATTAAATTTTTTTTTCTTAATACGATAAAGTAAAATATTTTTCCATCTGGAATTTATTTTTAAACATATAAATACTAATTTAAATCGATATTTTAATAAATCAGGCCTTTATTTACTTTTTTATTTTATTTTTCTCGTTGAGCTCAATACCAAGATATCTTCTCCTAACAAAAAATATAAAGAAAATGATGGTAATAATTGACAACAAAGCTGTTTAAATAATTCCAATAACCATCCATACTCCTCCAGATTTTGTTTATGAACATTACTTTTCCTCAGAATTTTAATTTAAATTAATTCCGCAAAATTAATTCCATTCATCATCTGTCATTAATATCCAATTAACTCTGTTCTTAAATTCCTAAAATTCGCATTCTAGCCTTTCTCCGCAAACAGCCATATATACACCATTAAGTTTAACTTTAATCATATATTATTTGTCTAACTTATGAAGTTCGAATATAATAGAAGATGCGAATTCAGGACTCTTTACACACTAAAAATATTTGTTAGTTATTCCATAAATATAAGTATCGAGTAGACATTTCATACTATAGAAATTTAGACATATTTGAAGGTTAGCAATATTAGTGTCGTGTGCTGAATACATAACCCATTTGAGCTATGGGTCTAAATTTCCTTATATTTTGTCTTCAAATTTTTTTAAAAGATCTTTTATAAAATAATTATTCATCATCCTTATTATTTAAGGTTCATCAAACATGGCAGTCCACGTCATACTACTTATTTAACCCATTTTTTACCAAAAATCGGTAGAAAAATTAAAAGGAAGTTTATTATTATTATAAAGATCCGCGATTAACACGTCATATGGAGTATCAAAATTAGAAAAATCAATTTTTTATCCCTTAATGTCCGATAGAATAGTAAAAATATCTTGATATTTATTATTTATTTCTTAAAAAGTTTCAGGATTTTTTTCGATCCAACTCATTAATAAAGGTCCATAATTAAATTTTTTGCAAACTGCAATAGGATTTAGAAGTCTATCCTAATCTAAAGGACCATTATGGACAGGAATCAACTGTATTTAGTGAGGAAGTGCAAATTCTGATTCCGGCATTTGATCAATTTCATCTAAATAAGGCGATACTTTCATGTATGATGGGACATTTGGTATTAATGGACCTGTGGTTTGAGGATACAAACCTTATAATTAGCTCAAGGCAGAAATAATAGTTCGATTATATCCAGTTGATTATACATATATTTCAGTGGGTTTGTATTAAGAACTTAGGAATTATTAATCATTTTCAATATATTCTTTTCTAAGTATTTAACCTAAAATGTAGTGTTGACGCATTCCAGTAGGACTTAATTCACCTGATTAATTTAATTACTTATTTGAATCCCAGAACTCAAAATCGGTAATAGGATATCTAGCCCCGTGGCGGAATATCTCAATGACTAATTATAATTCGCATACTATAAATCGAAAGTAAAGTATACATATTAAATATTTAAAAAACATTATTATAATTTAAAATATAAAATATAAAAAATATTTTTTTCATTTTATTTCTTCACTTTTTTCTATTTATAATTTCTAAAGTTTTAAGTAATCAGGAACATTCCCTATTGTTCCTCCTATGTTATAAGATCCTGGACCTGATAAATTATTTATATATGTGAATACCAGGTTCATACTATGACCTTGTTCTAAATCTCTCTTAAGTTCCAATACTAAATTTTACAGGTTGTTTATCCTTAGCCGAGGAATTAAGTTTATAGGCCCCCGGACCATTAGCTGGGTGTTTTGAATAAACAAAATTGGTTCTTTGTCCGGTTTTAACGGAAACTGCTTGAGAAGATTATTTAATTTATTCAACACTCGGATCATAAGTGCTTGGTCCTGGGTAAGAGTATTATTAAAACTTTTTTTCCTTTAATTTTGCGGCCATTGAATATGAAAGTCCATCTCTAGCATATTCATTTGGATAGTAGGTTCCTGCACCTGGACATTCATCTATTTTAGCCAAAGGTTTTCTTAATGACATATCGAAACTATCAGCATGCAAAAATGATTCCTATTTTTTAGAAATTTAATTGTCGTATCTCCAAGGCCCAGGTTTGTACGTATCTTCTCTTAGTACCATTTCTCTATTTTTATCGGTACCAAATTTAATATTTTATCTGGATTTCACTTGTTATGGCTAATATTGACCTGGCCCAGCTATAAAATTTATAAACAAAGTTTACGAAAATCGGTTTCCGGCACTACAAAAGCTGATCCAAACTTCTAAGACAGTGATATTCCACTACTCCTGCACCATGTTTGTTTTGGATCGAATGCCCCTGGCCCCGGATAGTTCTAATTATTAAATGAAGTCTAAGGCAATTTTTCTGAGTTAGTAAATCTAATACTTATATATATATATAAGTACTTGTTTTAGGGTCCATGTATCATATTTACATCAGTAATCACATACTCGCCAACTCCGGGGTATATTTAAACCTTTTTGAATCTTTCTTGACTAACAAGGAATCCTTCTTTTTCATCCTTTACATGTTTCCATGAGTTTTATGTTCTAGACTATTTAAATTCTATTATTTCTTATCTAGGGTAAGTATCTGGAGAGGGTATTTCATTAATTGGTTTTTCCAGAAATCTGTAGCCAAAGGAATATTGAGGTAAGTTTTTTTTAGCGCTTTTATCACAAGGCTTAAATTAAGCTGGGCCCATTTTTGATGCAGGAGGTACATCTGTAGTGTAAGACCTCGAGGCTTTAGAAAACTTCATTTTTTGTTAATTTTATGCGAAAGTGGGCTTAATTTTGTATTTCCCAACTTCTGGATAACCCCTGACGTCAATTATATTTCCATAAGTTGATCTATCCCCATTTCCTATCTTTGTGTCAGGCTATTTTGGTTTATCATGAAAATTAGGTAGATTATAGGATGAGGGAGCTGGATTTTATCCAGTGTGATTTTACCACCATTCGGCTTATTATTTATAAATAATTATTACATCTTTAAGACTACCCTATTGAATATGCACCTTGGAATGTCAAATTTGGTTGCATTATTATATTTTATTTATATTATAAAAAGTGTTATTATTATAAGAGTTATTTTAATTAATTAAATATAATATTTCCCGAGGGAATAATAATATTTAAATTTTATAATGTCTCTTAATATTGGCTTGAAAAACCAAAAAAGAAAAAAAGTTATTATTGATGGTATAAGCGAAAATGAGACTAAAAAACTAATTTTTACAACTCCAGCTGACAATTCTGATTAATCAGATATACTAATAATTAGTGAACAATAACTCCAGATCAATATGCAGAAGATCAATATTGTTGAAGAAAACCCCGATTTGATTTTAAAAAACATTATAAAAAGAGATTCAAATTTATTTATTGTTTCTGATGTTGCTAATGAAATTGATTAATTATAACTTAAATACAATGAAAGTATGTCTTTTTTAGACTTTTGCAATCATCTTTTGAATGTTAAGAATATGGAAGATTTAAATTTATAAAGTAAAAAATTCTAATTTGTAGTATTACAACACAAGGATTACATGCATTAAAACTTTTATATACTTCTAATTGGTCATCCTGCTAATATATACATTGAAAAGGGAAATAATGTAAGTATTGTAGGTAAAATGGATGGCCAAACTTTGAGCTACATAAGCCACGATATTAATTTTAAAAATCCATTTAAAGAGATGATAGATGATTATTTTTTTGATAATTAATGTTTGATTATATTTGAACCATAAATAATGCTCTCGCCATCAATAATAGTGAAATCTTCAGAGTGTCTTAGAGTCCCACTTTTTGATATATTTTTTGAATCCAACTAATTACAAACCACCAAATGTCTAATAGTGGGTAAAATCGTCCATGACCTTTTCCAAAAAAGTCTTGAAGAAAATTTAACAACATCCAGTTAGATAAAATAAAAATTAGAATTAATCAAAAGTAATTACATGGAGGATTTATATTTACTTCCAATTGAAGATTACAACTCCGCAATTTCAGAGTGCTTTTAATACGTTGATAAGATTGTAACATGGATAAATATGTATATTCAAAAAGGGGATTATCTGTAATTGGATAGTTTTAATAGAAAAATATAGATTAAAAAATTATTAAAAAGTGAGGAATACATAGAAAGAAAGGAATTAGGTATGAAAGGATATATAGATGGCATCTTGCAATGCTAGGTAGATCAATATGACGAAAACAAAAATAAATTGAGTAGTAAAAAAATGTTGTTACCTTTTGAATTGAAAACTGGTAAAACTAAATAAGGGAACCATGTCAGTCAGACAGTTATATATATTATTTTGTTGATGAGAAAATATAATGAGATGTTCGACAGCCTAAAAAAAAATATTTAAGGAATATTATATTATTTATTTTCTTAAGAATCTCATGTGATTTGCCCCATGATACATTAAATATAATTTATAATTGCTCAGAGAAATTAGATTGCATATTAAATAAAAAAATTCAGGGAAAATTAATTTGAAAATATGTTTCCTTCAATGGCTTCTAATTCTTCAACTTGTTTACGAAATTGTTTTAACTAAAAATTGTGTACCGCGGTTTTTTTAGCTAACAATTATAACGATATATCTGATGTTGAAGATTTAAAGGAAATTGTTGGGTCTGATTACTCTTAATTTCATGATCATTCTAAAGAATTTTGGGGTTCTAATAAATAAAAAATATAATATTTCAAGAAATATTTAGACAGTATATAAAAAGAAGAATATAATGATAATATAAATAATAAAGGAAAGGATGATAATGATACCTCAATGAGCATCATATAAATCGAAAAAATTTATGAAATTTTAAAATAAAATTAAAATTAATTGTTAAAAAAAGAAACAATAATTAAATTCGTTAAATTCTTTTCAAATGAAGAGCAAGCATATAATTTTATTGAATAATATACTTTCAATCAAAGTATTCATTTTGAGAGTCTAAGCAATTTAATTTTAGATTAATCAGTTATAAATGGTATAATAATAAATAAACAAATAATTAAAAACGAAAATATAACTCAGGCGATATTAGAAATAAAAAGCAATATAACCCAAGATGAAAATTCCGATATAAAAATAAATTTAAGTTAATTAGAGGAGTATATCAAAGAATTCAAATCATTGAAATTAGAATGGATTCCTAAAAAGTACGCGTCCAAAATATTAGGATAAATGCGTAATTATATATTTTAACTTGTTTCCTCACCTGATAATGACTAACTTGCACAAATAATAGTAGAAAAAAAATAAAATATGAATTAAATTAATCTGAAAATTGAATCTCAAAAAATTATCGAAAAATATTTATAAATTTTAAGTCTTGATCAAAAAAATGCAATCGAATTAGTTTTAAGGTCTGAATTTTTTAGTCTCATATGGGGATACCCAGGAACAGGAAAAACTCATTTAATCGCGATTCTAATTAAAATTCTAAGTGATTTAAATCTTAAAGTTCTTGTAGTCAGTTACACACACACGGCATTAGACAACATAATGCTAAAATTACTTTAACTTTTTCCGATTATGGAAAAATCAATAGTTAGATTTGGCAAAAAATAATAACAAATTTCAAACTCTTTACATTAATTTATGTTTTATAATTAAAATTTTTCTGCAATTGAAGAGATGTAGAGCTATTTATCTTTGAGAAAAATTCATTTTACCACAGTTATCGGATCGAATTCAATAATTTTGTAAAAATCTAAATATGATTTTTGTATATGTGATGAAGCTTCACAATGTATGGAACCGTTAATTATAGGGCCTTTATGTATGGCATAAAAGTTTGTTTTAATAGGAGATCACTTACAAGTATATTTTATATTATTAATTTCAGCTATAACCCCTTGTAAAATCCAATGATTAATTGCTATAAGTGAGCTTGTTTGAAAGATTATGTAACGAATATAAGTCCCAAGTCTACGAATTGACTCGTTAATTCAGGATGAACGGAGATATAATGAAAATTTGCAATAAATTAATATATTCAGGTAAACTTAAAGCTTTTTCGATGGATATTTATAATCAAAAATTGGAAATACCTAAACCTTAAGAGTAAGTATATTTATCAATTTTTAAGGATAAAAAATCCTCATTTTCAATATGTCTTGTAACCTAACCGGAGAGTTGTATTTGTTAATATCGAGCATAATAATCTCGAATAACTCCATATTTACATGAACAAATTTACTACCAAACTTCTATATAATTTACTCAGATCTGGGATAAATTAAGATTAAATTGTCTGCATGACACCATATCATAAAGAAAAATATGAACTTCTCTAGAATTTCGATAAAGATAAATAAATAAATATATGTACTATAGACAAAAGTCAAGGAATAGACAAAGATTGTGCGATAATTTTATTTAGTGCTGATCGATCTAATGATCGATTAATAAAAAATTTTAGAAGGTTCAATGTAGCATTTTCAAGAGCCAAAAAAAAATTAATTATAATTGGTCAGATAGATTACCTTAAAAAAACAAGTTAGTTGTACATAGATTTAATAGAGATGTTACAATTTTAAGAGGAAAATGGAGAGAATTAGATATATACAATATCGGGTATTGATGATTTAATGTGAATATATATAAATGTCATTCTTTATGCATTAATTTGTTAAAAAATTTAATTCTTTCTTTCCGGTCTGCTCGGTCTTTTCTTTGAAGTACTTCCAGATTTATTTTCCAACTTAAATATGTTATTAATATATTTACTCTTAAGCAGCTGCCATATTTTTATTCATCAAATTAATAGAATCTTCTCTGAATCTACAGTCTGAAGGAAGTGGAGTGTTAGTAACTATAACTTTGGCAGGATCTATGTATTGTAAATCCCAATATTTCTAATTATCAAATTAGATATACTCCACCCATGATCCTTTGACCTTGCATATTGGTACATCCGGATTATCCATTTAAATAATATCACCCCTAATCAAATTTATATTTAAATTTACTCGAAATAATCTGTACTATGGTCTGCGCGTGTGAAAAAACCCCCGCCCTCATAGAATTATATTCTACATCTATATCCATTAACCTTATCCTCAAATAACATATGGTCTATCAATTCCATAACTCGAGTGCCTATTATCATCCCAGAAATTCTTAAACTTGGGTAGTTCCATACTATCTTTTGTCCGTCATAAAATTCTATAATATTAGGACCTTATTAGCATCCAATTAGTTAACCAGTTGCTTTCAATTTAGCTGTATACTCGTAGTGTCCATAATATTTAAATTTTTTTTGAATATCTTGGACTAAAAAATGACTTATAGGTGGATGGTGAGAAGTATGTTCGATATCAATAACCGACCCGTCGGGATAAAACGCCTGGAAAGTTTCGCCTAGTATTGGATTAAAAGGTTTCATTTGTTTGCACCCGTTATAAAAACCTGCGATTCCGAATGTCATGGTAAGTTTAAATCTTTCAAGTTAATCTTTAGTTTAAGCAGCCATTCTAATGTAAATAGGCAAAAATGCCCAATTATCGGTGATTCTTTCCAATGTGCTACGAGGTTCAAAAATAACTACAGGTAATGATATTCCCACTATATTTTTGCCCTCCATTAAAGTTCGTCCTACATCCTTCATCAGATTCATAATTAATCCCTCTTAGGTTTTTATTTCGTCTATATATTAATGCGTATAAATTTACCTCGATTATAGCAACCTATTCCACCTAATTTTTCAATTTTGTATCCTTATTTTCTATCTTCCAACAAAGTTAAGAACATGGATTATGTTTATCCTTATTTTAATAAATTTACATTATTTATTGTTTTATCAAAATTTTATAATTGGAAAGAAAAATTATTTTTTTATTTTTCTTTAAAAGTGCTGTCTAAAATTTAATTTTTTATTTGAGGTTTTTTTTCTGAATAATCTATTACTCCTGTATTAAAATCTAATTCATTCATTATTTATAGACTCATTTATTTCAACCTGTCTGAAGAAATAGATTCCCGAATCAAAGCTAATTATTAAGCTCTTTTATATAGAATTTTCATACTTATTTTATTGCTTTATGTACTATTATAGTAAATTATATTGCATTTGCCAGAAATTTTAGGAAATATTTCTATTATATATATTTCCACCATTATAAATTTTTGTTTCTGATTACTAGACTCAAATATCACGATATATCGATCCAAATTCAAATTAAATCTTGATTTTTATACTTCTGATTATACAATAAATCCTTTTTTATCCTTTTTATTTTGAAAATTATAAGTATATTAAGTTTTTTTTGTTAATTTTTGTTTATCTTCTTTATTCGATTTTTGATAATTAATCATGTGAAAATCAATTTTTTGTTTAAAGGAATTATTTTTTAATAAATTAAAGACATGTAGAGCATCCTCGTCCATCAAAATTTTACTCGCCACTATTAACTCCTTACTATTCGATCTCGATACTAACACATTAATGATTATTAATATTATTAAAGTTAATCCTATTTTTATCAAATCCTGTTAATCGAAATTATTTTATAATTTGGCTAATGAAATATTTAAAATATTATAAAACATTAAAGCTACAATTATCATGAAAAATATAGCAATTTCTTAATAATTATAATTAAATATTTACTTATAAATGTTTATCGCCTATATTTATGGTTTTATTAATTATCAATTTTATTGAAAATTCTTATGCCATTTCTAAATTTATTTAAAACCCATTTTTATGGATTATTTAATTAACTTTCAATCTCTTCGATAATATTTTAATATTAAATAACATTTTACGGAATTTTTTAAACTTAATAATTGTTTTATTTTATTAAAAATTATTATGAAAATTTCCTTTTTTAAGATTCTTTTAAATTTGAACCCAAATCCATTTTTTATGTAGAGAGTAATTATATGTTTTGAAGAATTTCTTATCTCCATGATTCAGTCTCGTGAATGGTTTCTCCGCTTAAAAAAATTTTTTTAGTTGGTACCTAACTTTCTATAAAAAAGGCAAATTATCTTTCCTTAAATATTAAAGAATAAAAATTACGTCCATTGTTTAAATACTAGATACAACACAATCCTTTAATTTAATAAAACCCCTTGGTGTTTTTTCATCATAATTTTTAAAGTACATTAGCGTCTCCCCATTTAATACAAGGTATCTTTGATTCCAATTGTAATCAAATGGGCCGTCACCTTTTTTATAAATATTTCCTGCTTTTCTTCATATATTATTTTTTTTAATGATAATTTCAGAATTTTTGGATGAATGATCTTCAAATTATTCAGTATAAGAATCTTTTCTTTTAACAGGAGTGACATTTACTTTATTTTGAATATAAGATAAACTTGTTTCAGAATAATTATTAGGGACAAATAATACTTTGGACTTATTACGAATATAAATATAATTTGTTTTACCAATTAATTCATCAAAATTATTAATTTTTTCTTTAAAAAATTATAAATTTTTTTATTTTGGTTATTTTTATTCTAATTTTTTATGTTTCATGATTAAATCTTCTGGTTAAATATTAATCCATTTTTAATATGTAATAAGTAAAGATTTATAGAAATATATAAACAAATTACGTAAAGAATCATTTAATTCATCTTAAATCTAAATATAATTATTTAGTAAATTACAAATTAAGATGCCTCACCATAATTTATAGTAATTTAAACATGTTTTTAAACAGTTGCTAATTTATTTACACTCTATTTCCAATTATTTATATCATTTATTTTAAAATATTTTATGAGGCTTTCATTTATTTCCTTTTTGTATCCTCTAAAGTATAGCAAATCATCTAATATTGGATCAATTTAGATGTATATATTTTTTTGTGAGGATTTATCCATCATATCTGAGCTTTAGATACTTTCATTTATTTCCATCTAAAATCCAGGAAAATTTTCTGCCTTTTATTTTATTGGTTTTATAATACTTTAAATATTTATTTTCTAGGTTCTACATAATTTATAGTTTACTTCGATATCGTTAATGTTTAATTTTAAATTATTTCAGATATTCCAATTGGTAAGCTAGTGCTTAGTTAATATAAACATTTATTCTTGATATTTAAATATGAAAAATTACTTCAGAAATAAATTGTATACTTTATGTTGTAGATCTATTCATATCTATATCTATTAAATACTCCATATATCTGGTTCCCAATTTAATTTCCTATATATATCATTAAAAAAATTTAAAACTTCGATATTCAAAGGCAGCGTAATTGAATAATATAATGATTTCATTTTAAATAATTATATTTGATTAATTAAATTAATTTATATGAATTAAAATATATTTTTTAAATTAGATAAATAAATAAAAATTAAT
>Ga0209107_10002337_pt1 | contig 10541 bp, 9 predicted proteins | sample LakErihyJuly2011_2_FD_187460 | JGI IMG/M metagenome (GOLD analysis project Ga0209107, IMG submission 187460) | Freshwater microbial communities from dead zone in Lake Erie, Canada - CCB hypolimnion July 2011 (SPAdes) (version 2) | ecosystem: Environmental > Aquatic > Freshwater > Lentic >... | reverse complement strand
GAGTCGACGCCCCGATCACCCCGGCCTGCGGCTGCGTCGCCCGCGCGCGGCGCCGGCCTGCGCCGCTGATTCCTTGGGCGCAGGCAGCGTCACGACCTTGGAGAGCTCGGGGTTCGGCAAGTGCTTGTGCGGGATCGCCATCGCCTCAACGAAATGCGCCTGGAATCGCGGCTCGATGGCCGTCTCGATCTTCTCGACACGGCGCACCAACTGTTCGATGACCGCGCGCGAGTGCGTATCGAGGAGCGCGATGCGCGCCCCGGTGCCCGCTGCGTTGCCGGCGGAGGCGACCTGCGCAAGATCGCAGTCCGGGATCATGCCGAGCACCATCGCGTACTTGGTGTCGATGTGCGCCCCGAAGGCGCCGGCCAACCGGATACGATCGACGCGCTCGATGCCCAGTTCCTCCATCAGCAAGCGCACACCCGCATAAAGTGCGGCCTTCGCAAGCTGGATCGCACGCACATCGGTCTGGGTGATGGCGAGCGTCACCGCCCCGCGGTGCAACACATACGAGAAAGTCCGGTCAGCGGGTTCGATCCGATCGCTTCTCGCGGCGAAGCTACCGTCGACCACGCCATCCTGGTTGATGACACCCGAGAGGTACATCTCGGCGATCACCTCGATGATGCCCGACCCGCAGATGCCGGTGACACCGGTCGACTTCGTGGCCTCCGCGAATTCCGGGTCGTCCGACCAGAGGTCGCAGCCGATGACCTTGAAGCGCGGCTCGAGCGTCACTGGATCGATGCGCACGCGCTCGATGGCGCCGGGCGCCGCGCGCTGGCCGCAGCTGATCTGCGCGCCCTCAAACGCAGGGCCGGTTGGGCTCGAGCAGGCGAGCAAGCGCGCGCGGTTGCCGAGCACGATCTCGGCATTGGTGCCGACATCGACCAACAGCGTCACCGGATCGCCGAGATCAGGACGCTCAGCGAGGATCATGCCAGCTGTGTCGGCGCCGACATGGCCCGCGATGCACGGCAAAACGTAGACCTGCGCGTTCGGATGCACCTCGATGCCGAGCGCGGCGGCGGGCTGCTCGATGGCCTGGTCGGTGGCGAGCGCGAACGGTGCGCCGCCGAGTTCGGTCGGATCGAGACCGAGTACTAGGTGATGCATGATCGGGTTGCCGACCAGCGTGAGCGCGAGGATGTCCTGAGGTACCGCGCCCGCTTCGCCCGCCACATCGCGTGCAAGGTCGGACAGCGCCGCGCGGACGGCGAGCGTCATCTGCTCCGCGCCGCCAGGGTTCATCATCGCGTAGGAGACGCGGCTCATGAGGTCTTCACCGAAGCGGATCTGCGGGTTCATCATCCCGGACGACGCCACCACTTCGCCGGTCGCGAGGTCGCAAAGATGCGCTGCGATGGTCGTCGAACCCACATCGACCGCCATGCCGAGCGCCCGCTCGTGGAAGCCCGGCCACAAACCGATAATCTGACGCCCCGCCTGCACCGCTGCCGTCACCTTCCACTCGCCTGCCCGCAGCGTCGCTTGCAGCGCTCGCAGCACACTGAGCTCGATGCCGAGACCGGTGAGCTGCCATTCGCGCTCGAGCGCTTCAGAGAGACGACGCAGATCACCCGAGGGATCGTGCATGTCAGGCTCGCGGACCTCGACATAGTGCAAACGGACGAGGGGATTGAGGTCGATCTCACGCACTTCTGCGGCCTTGCGCACGACCTGACGGTGGACTTGGCTCGACGGCGGCACATCGACCACCACATCGCTGCAGACTTTCGCCTGACAGGAGAGCCGCTGACCGGCTTTGAGCACCTTGCGACGGGTGCTGCGCGCCTCGACCTCGGCGGGCGCCGTGACGCTGGACTCGCCCGAGCGTACGCCGTGCTTGGCGAACTCGCCTGCGGCGACCACCACTTGGCAACGACCGCAGATACCGCGTCCGCCGCAGACGGAGTCGATGTCGACCCCGAGCTCGCGCGCCGCCTGCAGGAGCGGCGTGCCGAGCGGGAACCTCCCGCGCTTGCCGGAGGGCAGGAACACGACAAGTGCGTCAGTTTCACTCACAGGAGTCTTCCTTAAGCCGGTGCATCGCCGCCCGACGCAGTGCGACGACGGGCACCGCCCTCGCGACGACCACGGGCTGCGGGGTTATCGCCGGCAGCATCCGCCGGCGGCAGCTCGCGGAATCTGCGGATCCAGCGCAGACAATCGGGGTCGTGCCCCATCATCACATCAGCACCCATGCAAGCGCGCACCGTGTCGCCGTGCAACGGATTGGTGATCGCCGAGGTCATCCCGGAGGCGATCGCCATCGTCAGGAAGGCCGCGTTAATACCATCGCGGTTGGGCAGCCCGAAGCTCACGTTGGAGGCGCCGCAGGTCGTATTGACCTTGAGCTCATCGCGCAGGCGGCGCACCAGACGCATCACCTGCACGCCGGCTTGGTTGATCGCGCCGATGGGCATCACCAACGGATCCACCACCACATCGCTGCGCGGGATGCCGTAATCCGCGGCACGCTCGACGATCTTTTTGGCGACCGCAAAGCGCACATCCGGGTCTTCGGAAATCCCGGTCTCGTCGTTCGATATGGCGACCACCGCCGCACCGTATTTCTTGACGAGCGGCAACACCTGTTCGAGGCGCTCTTCCTCACCGGTCACGGAATTGACCAAGGCCTTGCCCTTGTAGACCGCCAGACCTGCCTCGAGCGCCGCCACGATCGACGAGTCGATCGAGAGCGGCACATCGGTGATCGACTGCACGATCAGCACGGCCTGCGCCAAGATCGCGGGCTCATCGGCGAGCGGGATGCCCGCGTTGACATCGAGCATGTGCGCGCCGGCCTGCACCTGCGCGAGCGCATCGGAGATGACCCGCGAATAATCGCCCGCCGCCATCTCGGCGGCGAGGATCTTGCGGCCGGTCGGGTTGATGCGCTCACCGATGATGACAAACGGCCGGTGGAAGCCGATGACGACCTCTTTGGTTGCTGAGCTGATGATCGTGTCGGTCATGGGGTCACTTCGTCCTCTATGTCCATTCGTTGTGGTTCCCGGTCCCGTCCGGGGTACCAAGGCACCCGCCCGGCGAGCACGCCAGACCGGTCGATGATCTCCGCCACCGATTCTTCCTGGCGGTAGGCCATGACATGCACGCCGTGCACGCCGTTCATGGCCCGGACCTCTTGGATGATCTCGATGCAGATGTCGCGGCCCTCACGGACCGGGTCCTTCGCACCACGGAGCCGCTCCACCAGCGCATCGGGGATGTGGATGCCGGGCACATTGGTGCGCATCCAGTCGGCCGCCTTGGCCGAGCGCAACGGCCCGACGCCGATCAGCAAGAACACCTTATCGAGCGCCCCCAGATCTTCGAGGCTTCGCAGGAAAGCACGCAGCAGCGGCATATCGTAGCAATATTGGGTCTGGATGAACTGCGCGCCGGCTTCGATCTTCTTGAGGAGCCGCAGCGCGCGCCAGTCGTGCGGCAGCGCCGAAGGATTCTCCGCCGCGCCGAGGAACACCCGGGGCGCCGTGGTGAGCTTGCGCCCGCTCTGGAAGCGCTGCTCGTCGCGCAAGGTGCGGACGATGCCGAGCAAAGAGATGCTGTCGAGATCGAACACAGGCTTCGCTTGCGGGTGATCGCCTGCCTGCACGCCATCGCCCGTCAGGCACAGCACATTGCAGACGCCCATTGCGGCGGCACCGAGGATGTCGCCCTGGATGCCGATGCGGTTTCGGTCACGACAAGAGACCTGCATAATCGGCGCGTAGCCTGCTCGGGTCAGCAGCGCACACACGCCCATGCTCGACATGTGACAGTTGGCGCCGCTGCCGTCGGTCGCGTTGATCGCATCCACATAGCCGTCGAAGATGCGCGCGCGGGCGTAGACCTCCTCCGGATCAGCGGAGTCGGGCGGTGCGAGCTCGGCCGTCACAGTGAAGCTGCCGGCGCGCAGCACGCGCTCGAGACGACCTGGCGAGACATGTCCCGGCAGGATCGGCAGCGGCGCTCCCGGCGCCGGTTCGTCGTGGAACTTCACGCGCGCAGACCTACTGCTCTTCGCCCAGCCGCTGGCGCAGTGCGCGCAGCCACGACGATCGGCCTTCGAGGCGGCGATCGACCGCGAACTGTACGGTACGCAGCGACTCGACACCGCCCGGGATGCGCTGACCGCCTTCCCATGCCGCGACCCACACGCACTGCATGTCGGGAAGCACTTCGCAGTTGCCGTCGGCGCGCACGCCGCCGCAAGGGCCGTTGCGCAGCTGCTTGGGGCAATTCATTGGGCAAGACATGCCCGTCGAACTGAGCACACACTGGCCACACATCTTGCAGTCGAAAAGGAAACCCTTGGTGCCTCGCTCGAGCGCTGCGAACGGCCGTTCGAGCCGTTTGTCCCCGACCACCCGCATGAGCGGACGCAGCCGGACCAACAGGTCTTCGAGTGCGCGGTAGAGGCGGTTGAGACCGCGCGCATGCCGAACCGACCAAAGACGCGCGCGGTACATGCTCAATCCTCGGCGACGGGTGCCGCCAGACCCTTGGCGCGGATGAGCCGATCGAGGTCCTCGTCCGTGTACCGGGCCTCGAGGGCCGCTGCCGCTGCAGCGGCCTCGGCCTGCAGGTCTTCGCCGCAGGGCACCGGCGCGCTGCGCGTCCACTCGGAGATGTATGCATCCGAGCCACCCTTGCCGGCGCGCATCGCCGCTCGGTCGACCGCTTCCTGGAAGCGAGCCGAGAGCATGATCTTGGAGGTTTCACGCCCGTGCCTGATAACGACCTGAGACGGGATATCGCGCCAAGAGATGATGATCAGACTGGCCATTCTATATCTGCGCCTCCCTGGCGACGAAACGGCGCAGGCTGTGTTCCAACCCGCCGTAACCGGTGTGACGGAAATGGTATTCGAGGCCGAGTCGGCCGGCGATCAGCTCTGCGGCTGCGGCGTTATCGGCGTCCACACGCTGGCCGAGGTAGACGAGTCGGCGGTAATTCCCGAAGTACTGGCTTTGCAGTTCGGGATGCCGGTCGAGACCGAGCCCGCGGAAGACGAGACGATCGAAGTGCCTGACGAGGAAATCGGTGAGGAAGAAGCTGCCAGGCTCGCTGTCGCAGAGCTCCGCGAAGGCGTCGACCCCCGCGAAGAACTGATAGCAATGCACGCCGGCTATCCGTTCCACGCCCGCCTCGCGCAGCACCGCATCGAGCGCACCGCTCGTGCCGCAGTCGGCATAGGCCACAAAGATCTCGGCATAGTCGTCGCGGTGTGCGTCGATCGCTGATCTCACCGCCGGCGCGATGCGCTCAGGCCGGTTGTGCAGCTCAGGGGGCAGGCAGTGCACATCGAGTTCGAGCCAACGATAGCTCTGCCGCAAGGCTGCTACCTCGTGAGCGAGGGCGCCACAGGCGATGACGAGCTTGCGGCCGGCCGTGGCCACGTACGCGATGTCAGTGAGCGCGCGCGGCGGCGCGCTTCGCCGCAATCAGCGCCTTGGCAGTCTCCACGGCAACCGCAGCATCGCGGCAATAGGCATCTGCACCCACCGCCTTGCCGAACTCGTCGTTGAGCGGCGCACCGCCGACCAGCACGATGTACTTCTCGCGCAGGTTCTTCTGTTTCAGGGTGTCGATCACGACCTTCATGTAGGGCATCGTGGTCGTCAGCAGCGCCGACATGCCGAGGATGTCCGGCTTGTGCAGCTCGAGCGCGTCGAGATATTTCTCGACGGGGTTATTGATGCCGATGTCGATGACCTCAAAGCCTGCGCCCTCGAGCATCATCCCGACAAGGTTCTTGCCGATGTCGTGGATGTCACCTTTGACGGTGCCGATGACGACCTTGCCGATCGGCTCGGCGCCGGTCTCGGCAAGCAGCGGGCGCAGGATCTCCATCCCGCCCTTCATGGCATTGGCTGCGAGCAGCACTTCTGGCACGAACAAGATGCCGTCGCGGAAATCGACACCGACGACCCGCATGCCTTCGACGAGCGCATCGTTCAGGACCTCGCTAGGCCCCCAACCACGCTCGAGGAAGATACGGGTGGCAAGCATCACCTCCGGCCTCATGCCGTTGTAGAGATCGTCGTGGACCTGCTCGACGAGTTCAGCATCGTCGAGCGTGCGCAGGTCGAATTCGCCTTCAGTGTCAGACATTTCAGGCCTCGGTGATGCCATCGCAACGGCTTGTTGGAATGGTAAGCGTGGAAAGACTGGAAAACTTTACCTTTAGCGACAGCTAATTGCCCGGTGGCGACATCGGCTGAGCGACGGGGGGGCGGCGCCGTTCGGCGCTGGGTGGTCGGCCGAAATGCTGTCGATAGCACCTCGAGAAATGCGGCGGCGACTGGAACCCGCACGAGGCCGTGACCTCCATGATCGGCATGCCGGTCTGCAGCAGCAGCTCCCGAGCCCGTCGCAATCGCAGGTCCATGTAATAGCGCTTCGGGACGCAGCGGAGGTACCGCTGGAACAAACGCTCGATCTGCCGCCGGGATAACCCGGTACGCCTCGCGATGGCATCGAGCGACAGCGGCTTCTCGATGTTCTCCTCCATCAGTTTTGCGACTTTGGTGAGGCCGTGGTGGGTGAAGCCGAGTTGGGCGCGCAGCGGGACATACTGACTGTCTTGCGAGTCACGCACCCGCTCCAGCACGAACTGCTCGGACACCTGGTGCGAGATGTGCCGTCCGTGCTGAAGCTCGATGAGGTTCAACATCAGATCGAGCGGCGCGGTACCGCCGGAACAGGTGTAGCGGTCGCGGTCGATGGTGAAGACCTGCGAAGTCAGCGCCACCAACGGGAACTCCTCGCGCAGCGCGTGCCCGTTCTCCCAATGAATCGCGGCCCGGTAGCGGTTCAACAGTCCGGCACGCGCGAGGATGTATCCACCGGTGCAAAGTGACCCCAGGGCGCCGCCCGCGTCCGCCCGGCGCCGCAGCGCTTTGGCGAGCTGCGCCGAGACGCTATCGCGGACATCGATGCCGCCGCAGACGAACAGAATGTCGACCTTGCCGAGGTCAGCCAAGGCGATGGTGGGGGTCATCTGGAGGCCGCTGCTCGCGACCGCCGGGTCGCCCTTGAGGGAGACGATGTGCCAATCGTAGAGGGTGCGGTTTGCGACCCGGTTCGCCATGCGCAACGGCTCGATGGCGTTGGTGAGCGCGATCAGCGAGTAATTGGGCAAGGTGAGGAACGCGTAGGTCCGCTTGCTGATTGGGAGGTCGTCCACGACGCCGCAAGTATAGGTTCGCCCGCAAGAAGATGTCCAATTCGGACAGCTGACCGTCGCATTTGGATTGGTGGCGCAGGCATCCGCGGCTACACTCTGGTCGAATGAAAACACATGCCAGAGTGGTGGTCATCGGCGGCGGTGCTGTGGGCGTCAGCACCCTTTACCACCTCACCCTCAAGGGTTGGTCGGACGTCGTGCTCCTCGAGCGCTCGGAACTCACCGCCGGGTCGACTTGGCATGCCGCAGGGCTGCTGCCGCTCTTTAATATGAGCTACACGGTCGGCCAACTGCACAAATATTCGGTCGATCTTTACAAGCGCCTGCCGGCTGAGACGGGCCAGGATGTGAGCTTCCATGTGACCGGCAACCTGCGCCTCGCGACCAACCGCGAGCGCATGGACGAGTACCTGAAATACTGCGGCACCGCCAACACCATCGGCGTCCCGTTCCAGGTCATCGGCCCAGAAGAGGTCAAGAAACTCTGGCCCTTGGTGGAACTGGGCGGCAAGGACGGCACGCCGCCCATCGTCGGCGCCCTCTACCATCCCGACGACGGACACATTGCGCCCGCCGATCTCACGATGGCGCTGCGCAAAGGCGCACGCGCGCGCGGCGCAGAGATCTACGAGCACACCGAGGTCACCGGCGTCAGCCGCACACCGTCCGGCGAGTGGCGTCTGCAGACCAACAAAGGCGAGATCATCGCCCTGCATGTGGTCTGCGCGACCGGCAACTACGCACGCCAGACCGGCCGGATGTTCGGCATCAACGTGCCCGCTATCCCGGTCGAGCACCAGTACATCGTCTATGAGGAATCGCCCGAACTGAAGGCCTACCGCGCTGCGGGCGGCCGCGAACTCGCGGTGCTGCGCGAGTCGGATCAATCCTATTACCTGCGCGAAGAGCGCTTGGGCTGGATCCTCGGCCCCTACGAAGCCGGTGCACCCGCCCGCTTCGTCGACGGTGTGCCCGAATGGTTCGGCAAGGATCTCTTCGAGGGCGACCTGGACCGGCTGCTGCCGCACATCGAAGCCGCGCAGCGACGCGTACCTGCGCTCGAACACTGCGGCATCAAGGATATCGTCAACGGACCGATCTCCTACACGCCAGATGGCAGCCCGCTCATCGGCCCGGCGTGGGGCGTGCGCAATCTTTGGCTGAGCGAAGGACATAGCTTCGGCATCACGGCCGCGGGTGGCTCGGGATGGCAGCTCGCCGAGTGGATCGTCGAGGGCGAGCCCGGCATCGACATGCTGGCGGTCGACCCGCGCCGCTACGGCCCCTATACCAGCAAGCGGTTCGTGGTCAGCAAGAACGAGGAGACCTACCGTAACGTCTTCACGATCCACTACCCGGACGAAGAACGCGAGGACGCGCGCCCCCTCAAGACCAGCCCCATCTACGAGAAACTCAAGGGCATGGGCGCGGTGTTCGGCCAGCGCTATGGTTGGGAGCGCGCCAACTGGTTCGCGCCACCGGGCGTCGAGCCGCGCGACCATTGGAGCTTCCGCCGCAGCAACTACTTCGAGCATGTCGGCAACGAGTGCCGCCGTCTGCGCAGCGCCGCGGGCGTGATCGACCTCACCCCGTTCGCCAAGCACACCGTGCGCGGCCCCGGCGCCGAGGCTTGGCTCGACCACCTCGTCGCCAACAAGGTGCCAACCAAAGTCGGCCGCATGGCGCTCTGCCACGCCCTCACCAAGCGCGGCGGCATCCGCAGCGAGTTCACCATCACCAAGCTCGGCCCGGACGAGTTCTATGTGGTCAGCGCCGGCGCCGCCGAGCGCTACGACGCCGACTACCTGCAGAAACACCTGCCGACCGACGGCTCGGTGCAGCTCAGCAACATCACCCTGCAACGCGGCTGCTTCGTGCTCGCCGGGCCGCGTTCGCGCGATGTGCTTGCGAAGCTCACCGACACTCTGCTCGACAACGCGTCCTTCCCTTGGCTCACGGGGCAGGTCTGCGAGGTCGGCATGGCGACCGATGTCTACGTGCTGCGCGTCAATTTTGTCGGGTCGCTCGGCTGGGAACTGCACTTCCCCATCGAGTACGCACACCATCTCTTCGAGGCGCTCTTCAAAGCCGGAGCGGAGTTCGGCATCGGCATGGCCGGCATGCGCGCCATGGAATCGCTGCGCATGGAGAAGTCCTACCGCATGTGGGGGAGCGACCTCACCCGCGACTACACCCCCTTCGAGGCGGGACTCGACCGCTTCGTTCGCATGAACAAGGGCGACTTCATCGGCAAGGCCGCGCTCGAGCAGCAGCTCGCGGCAGGTGTCCCGCACCGCTTCATCACACTCGAAGTCCACGGCGTCACCGACGCCGATCCGCTCGGCAACGAGCCGCTGTTCGCGGCAGACGGCCGGATCGTCGGACGCGCGACGGCCGGGTACTACGGCCATGTGCTGCAGAAGAGCCTGGCCATCGGCTATATCGCACCCGAGTTCGCCGAGGTCGGCACGGAACTCTCGATCGAGATCCTGGGTGAGCGCAAACGCGCCACGGTGGTGATCGAGTCGCCCTACGACCCGGCCAACGCCGACCTGCGCGCCTGAGGGCGGAGCGGACGATGTCACGCCAACGCTTCTCCGGATTCTCGCTGCTCTGGAACAGCCTGGGTAAGCACCAGGGCTGGCGCGAGCAGTGGCGCAGTGCGCAGCCGCAGGCCGAGTACGACGCGATCATCGTCGGCGGCGGCGGCCATGGGCTCGGGACGGCCTATTACCTCGCCGCCGAGCACGGTCTCACCCGCATCGCTGTGCTCGAGAAGGGTTGGATCGGCGGCGGCAACACGGGCCGCAACACCACCATTATCCGCTCCAACTATCTCTTCGACGAGAGCGCTCGCCTCTACGACCACTCGGTGAAGATGTGGGAGCACCTCTCGCAGGTCCTCAACTACAACGTCATGTTCTCGCCGCGCGGCGTGATGATGCTCGCCCACACCGTGCACGATGTGCAGGTCGCGCAGCGTCACATCCACGCCAACCGCTGCAACGGCGTCGACAACGAATGGCTGACGCCCGAGGACGCCAAGGCCTTCTGCCCGCCGCTCAACATCGACCCGGGCTTGCGCTACCCGGTGCTCGGAGCCGCGCTGCAGCGCCGGGGCGGCACGGCGCGCCATGACGCCGTCGCCTGGGGCTACGCGCGCGCCGCCGACGCGCTCGGCGTCGACATCATCGAGAACTGCGAGGTCACCGGCATCCGTCGTGATGCGGGCGGCGCGGTCGAGGCACTCGAGACCAACCGTGGCGTCATCCGCAGCCGTAAGGTGGGCGTGGTCGCCGCCGGCAACACGAGTGTCGTGCTCGGCATGGCGGGCGTGCGAGTC
>Ga0209107_10002336_pt1 | contig 10544 bp, 11 predicted proteins | sample LakErihyJuly2011_2_FD_187460 | JGI IMG/M metagenome (GOLD analysis project Ga0209107, IMG submission 187460) | Freshwater microbial communities from dead zone in Lake Erie, Canada - CCB hypolimnion July 2011 (SPAdes) (version 2) | ecosystem: Environmental > Aquatic > Freshwater > Lentic >... | reverse complement strand
GTGTTTTTTTTTTTATTATTATTTTTATAAATTTGATATTAATAAATTTACGAAAAAAGAAATTATAAAATCTAAATAATTCGAATTTTTAATGATTAATTATTATAAGTGACATAAATATTTATTTTATTTTAAAAATTTATTTTTAGTGTGAATCAGTTTTGTTAATAATTAGATAATAAATATATATATTTATAATAAATATGATATTGAGTGAAGATTTATACTAATGGCTTGTCGCCAATCAATTAATATCATAAAAAGATGCTATTAAACTTTCTGATGATAGATTTGAGTTAACTAGAAACGTTACTTTACTTTTAGAGAATGGAATATTATTTGGAAAAATAGCCAAATACATGAATAAAATAATATCAAAATAACAAAGAAAACCAGAAGAACCACTTAATATAGATAATCTAAAAGAACTTAATTCTCCTGCCGCTAAAATTTATAACTGGAATATATTGGTCTAAGTGTTTAGAAAATTTAATGTAACAGTCGATCCGGATGTCAAGTCCTTAATTATCTCAGGCGACTAAGAACTCATGTCTGAAATGCTTAAAGAGCTTTATTCAACAACCTGTACATGGATACCTGTTCAAAATGAATCTTTTATAGCGAGCCAAGCAGGTCTTAAAAATAATAAGGCAAAAGATTGTAACATATATATATTTATCTTAATTAGACAAGGATGCAGTCGATCTCAGCAAACTAGACCCTAACAAAAACCCTGCATAATCAAAGAGCTGTCTAGAATTTTTAATTATTATACTATCTCGACATTTGGAACTGGATCCTAAATAGGTTTTTTTATCATATTAAATATTAGACTGCTTCCCTTTTTACACACGGAAATAAATATCTCGCTCATGTACTCGCTAAAGGAGTCAAGGGTTTATTTGATCCAGTGGTAGGATTTTTCACCGAAGTTTATTCGAACATAAGTCATTTAATAAAATTATTTAATGATGATCCATAAAGGAAAAGTATGCATTTTACATTGAATGCGCTGAAACCAGGACTTGTTTCAAAAAGTTTTGATGTGGCTGAATGGGCTGCGAGACTGTTTTCTAAGCTTGCATTTGAATTTGGGGATAATAATTTATTAAGTCACTCTTGGGAATGGTTTGTAGGGGAAAGTGGTGGCCTTAACACCACCCTGTTATCTTTGAAAAGACACCCTGATTTACTTTCTCTGATTGTAAGTACGTTATTATAGTTTGCTCGATATAATTTTGTTGAACTTTTCACTGTTTAACTAAGAAAAAATTTACCAGACCCTAAAGATCTTTTGAACACTTTATTGTAGTTATTTCCTCATATAATGTAGTCAAAGTTATCTGGAGATGAGGTATTATATATATATATAAATATAAATAGATAATTTAATCTGGAATACTTGATGATTGGATTGATCAGGCTTTTTAAATTTCTAATGATGATTATAAAAGTTCTGCCGATTTAAAGAGTGTTGCTCTCACCTTTTTGACATAAGTATGGCTACTATAACCTTCAAAAATTGAAGATTAAGAATATAAAGCTAATAATTTAATAAATTTATTGGCCAAAGCAACACGTGAAAAATCTCAGTCTCTTCTTTTTACTTCCCTTAATCTTTAATTTAAACTTTTACTTTAGTTTGGATAAGATAAAAACCCTTATGCACCAATAATATATAAGACCTTAACTTTGACATTGATAGAACTAAATAGCAACCAACAGGTTCGAGAATTTATGTTAAGTAACTTTATGGTTATTTATGAATAAATAGAGAATATCCCAATCAATATATTATTAGAACCATTTATACGTTAAATGTAAGTCTCTGACAACACTAATTTTAGTTATAATATATTTGATTTTAATTTCTTTTTTTACATTTCGAAAATTGATCGACTATAACTGAAAAATGCTATTTAATTGCTTGACCTACTAGCTAAAATTTATCTCAACAACATAATTTTCGCCTAAATGGCTTCAAATTCTATATTAAATATAGTAAAGAAAAATATTGACGATGAAACAATGACAGAATTTGTCGTTAAGTTTGTAAAGATATCTTTGGCAATGTACTATGCAAGTGAGAAGAAAAAAAAGCCGAAGGAAAAAATTCTTCCTATCTATAACAACAAATAAAGTACCAAAAAATCTTAATAAATAACTCCCTAAGAGCTTGACAATGAGATTTTGTAAGCATAAAAAAGATCTTTAATAGTTTTAATCATTAAAAATTTGGTTACATTCAATAATGACCAATTAAATGAGAAAATCAAACCTTTGGTGGCACATACAAATATACAAATAAAAAATTTCTCAAAAAAAGAAAATAATGGAATGATGTCAGTTTTATCACTTTTCGGCGACCCGGTATAAGTTATGATAAAATACGAGGATGAGTACAAGGAACATTAAAGCATGTTATAACAAGAAGAAAAAGAGGCATTAGAGAGGGATCAAGAAATGATTGGATCGATTGATAAAAGAGATTTCAGTATAAATAATACGAAAGATGAAACCATGATGATGATAGAGGCTAATCTGAACAAATATGGAATTTAAAATAAAATAGGTTATAAATCGGCTCAATTAAGTAAAGACGAAATTACCCATCTAGCCGCCCTAAGAAATCCTAAAACTAATCCTAAAGTTCTAAAATAACTTGATGATATTAAATAAAATTACTCTGCCAAAATAGAGCTCGAATAAAGAACTAAGGAAAATAATGAAAGTATGTTGTAGATTTAAAAGAAAAATCTCAGAAATTGTTTGGAAAAAAGAAGTATTGAGTAGGGTGTGAGCAATTAAAATTAAAAAGATTAAGAAAAATAAGCTATATATGAATATGGGTCCCGGGAAAAAGAGCTAAAAAAAGAGATGAAATACATACCTGACATTGTTTATATTGATCTAAAAAAAGAAGAGGTTATGGATTAAGAAATGGTCCAAAGTTTGTTGAAAAAATATTAAAAAGTTTTCAAATTTATATTCATGAAATACGCTAATTCAGGCTACAACTATAAAGAATAGCATTAAAATTTGAAAACCTTTGATGAGGTTAAGTCTATCTCCAATAATTTATCTTTAGCTGAAACCTGGAGATTTATAAAAGATTTTGATTTGGAAAAAGTAGAAAATGATAAACATTATGTACTATATTGCATGATTACATAAGAGGAGAATAAAGTTATTTTGAGAAACGTCAATTAATTTGGATTAGATAATAAATCTGAAATCTCAAGCCTTGAATTCCCTGGATTCTTAATATATTTTATTAACTTAGCTGTGTGGGTTTGTAAAAAAGAACCTTTTAACTTAGGACATCTACCTATAGCTTATAGTATTCAGTTTTTGATTGATAGAATTAGATCTGAAATGGAAAAAAGGAAACAGAATACTAGTTTATTTGATGAACCGGGCACAAGCTTTTTAGGGGAGGGTGAAGTTATTAAAAATTATAATAAGTAATTGGAAACGGAACCTGGTATGGTACTACCAGAGGGATATAAAAAATAAAAGGAAAGAAATATTCAATTTAATTATTTAATGGATTAAAAAACAATTAAAATTTCTGAAAGTTATTAAGTAGTATACAGTTTGTTATCAGATGTTTTATTAGAAAAATTTAAAATGCAGATTATTGAACCTAAGAGCAGAGTAACTGAAATAATAAAAGTTCAACCTCTTATGAATGCAGGGTTTCAACCAGTAAGTAAATATCCAGAGATCCATATCGCAAATAAGGGTTATGAAGATATGCCAAGATACAATCCAAATAATCCATAATCTGTACAAAGCAAATATTAACCAAGCGATGCTCCTCCAGTAGATCATTAAAGGTTTAATAATGAAGGTGAATTCAGAAAACATATGAAAGATAGAGCAACAAAATCCTCAGTTGATTTATTTAAATCGCTTCCTGGCTCTACATTTGATGTGGTTAAAGATAAATATGGAAAAAATAAAAATTTAAAAATCGATGAATTTCACAATTTATCTTTATAGATGAAAATTTCAATATCTTAATTGCATTTTAAGGATAGATGGGTGGGATAGGAATGTGCATATGTGTTGGATGATGTTATAAAATCGATTGAAAAGGATAGATAAGGAATAGTTAAGGATGGTTTATTCCATACAAAAAATGAAGTAGTAAAAGAAAAAGTTGGGAAAAAATCTGAATAAGAATTATAATTGGAACAAAAATAAGCGAGAGTAGAAGCGTTAAGAAATAATAATTTAAAATGGGTTGATGAAAAAAATTAAATAAAACTATAAAAAGAAGAAGAATAAAAACCAGAAAAATAATTATAAGAGGATAAATAAAAGAAATAAATTTAATAGAAAGAAGATAATAGAGCAAAATGGTTAGAAGAATAAAAGAAAAAAGCTTAGTAATACAATGAAGAAAACAATAAAATAAAATAAGAAAATGAGGCACAAAAATTAGAATAAGAAAAATAAAAAAAAGCGGAATTTGAACAAAATTTTTAAAAATTTAATGAAAAAGAAAAATAAAAATTAGTAAATAATTATTTTTTAATTTTTTAGAAAGAAAAATTCGACAAGATATAAGAAGAAAAGAAGGCAAAACTTGAAGACGAAAGGAAAAAAAAATAATAAACAAAAGTAAAAAGAGAAAAATTGTATAAAACTTTAATGTAAAATGAGCACAAAAGAAAAGAATATGAAAAAGAAATCGATCAAAAAATTAAAGATTTATATAATTCTGAATCAATACAAAAAGTATTGAAAAAGAATGACAAAAAACTGTAATATTTATTCACATTACTACGAAAATAAACATTTTTGAATATAACATCGCCAGCTTTAGAGAATGAAATGAATCTAAAAACTTGGTCCTGGTTTTGTTACTCATTCAACCTTTATCCTGATATAATTCATTCCTTAGATGCAATTTTAGTATTTAGGTCAGTTACTAAGGGTAAAGAAACTTTCAAATAGAAAGAAATTGAATAAAAATTAATTAATTAAAAAAAATAAGAAATTTCTGATGACGAAATCACAAATAAATTAGGCTTAAAAGGATAATAAAAAAATAAACACTAAGCAGAGATCAATAAGTAATTAGTTAAAGCTGGCGGGACCATACCTTTGGGAATAGATTTTGATGATTTTAAATAAGCACTGACTAGAACTGCCATCAAAGGGAAAGAAGTTTTTAATACTTTTGCCTTACATTTAGGACAAGGAAATTAATTAAATGCGTCAGATATGGAGAATATTGTCAATAATTAGGAATAAGAAGTTGGAGATTAGACTTAATAGGTAAATTAGGATCCAAATAAAACCAATAACAATATTGAGCTAGAAAATTAAGCATAGACTATCGAGAAATATAAACTTCTTGTAGATTCTTATGGAGATGTTGACTAAGCCAATGAATAAACGCTATAGTGTCTCATTCTATATTTAGGTTTCCCGGATGATGTATTGGGAATGAATTAAAGATTTTAAGTTGCTATGGAGTAGAAACGTTTTAAAAACACAAGGGATAAGAAAAAAGGTAAATTAAAATAAATAAAATAAATTTAGATATAGAAGAAAAATCTAAATTAGATCCTAATAGTTTTGTCTATGAAAGAATGGATAATAATAAATCATATATGGGGAATAAAAGCAAAATTTTAAATTAAACAGATCTAAGAGGTTTTACTTAAAATTATATAATTTAGATCAAATTTAGGAGAATCCAGATGAAGAGTAGTAAATAGAATGAGATGGAAGATAATAATAATAATGATTATATAATTATTTTGAAATTTTATTAGTAACATTAAATATGGACAATTTATTTTTGTTAAATATTATATGTTATTAATATATTAAATCAATTTTATTCAAATTCTACAAAAAATTATTTCAAACCTTCATCAGTCATAGTTGTGGTGAAAACTTATTACATTTATTATTAAACTGTTTAACTGAAATATTGTAATTATTAGTCCATCAAATATTTACAATATAATATTTTTTAACTTTTTTCAATTCTTTCTGTTATATAGTATTTTATAACCTTGTCTAGAACATAATTGTTATTTTTATTTCCACTATTATCAAGATTATTTTTATAATTACTTATTATATATTTAAAAGTTTACTAATAAGGGAAGATTAATTATTTTATCATACATCATAATGAATTAATCATTTTATATGAAATTTTTACTTAATTTATATTTAATATGATTAAAAACCTGAAGTTGAGTTAAAAATCTTAAAGAGACTAATTTATTTCAAGTTTTTCTACAAAATTGCTTATATTTTAAATCATATTGCGGCTTATTAATTTATGAATTAATAAAACCTGAACGATAAATGTAATGATTATAAATCAACTAATTCTTATATATTTAATTTATCAATGCTTGCTATATTATTTTCGCTTATCAAATAGTATTATAAATCTACCAAAAATAAAGTTTTAAAATTTTTATGCTCTTTCTATTCTAGATACCTTCGAATAAATTATCTAATGACTAAATTATATTTCCTCTAAAAATTTAAAATATTAATATACTAGAACATCAAAGTGATATTTGTAATATAGTTCATATTTTTAATACAATCTCCGATGTTTCCTAAACTTTACATCAAATTATGTCTAAAATTAAATTTTTATAAAAAATTACTAAAAATTTAACTCCAATATTTACAAATTTTTCATATTTTGTAATGATTCTCCGAATATTTTTGACATATCTTTAGATTAGTTTAATCTTTAATTAATAAATAAAAAAAATACTAAAAGTTAAGATGTAATTTTTTCAAATTATTATAATCTTATATTGTAAGCATTAATTCTTCAGCGCTATATATTTAATTTTTACTATAAATTTTTATTATAAATTTTAATTATAATTTTTTACTTAAATAATAGTTTTAAATCTTCGACTTGATTCATTTTTCGCTATTTTTAAGAAAATACATCAATGTTAATAAGAATATTTTACTAAAAATTAAGATGAATAACACGGAGTTCAGTTAATTTTTTCAAACCATCACCTAAATAATCAATGTTTTTCAATTTATTGTTTCTAAATTCTTATTTATTTATTAATACTTTAAATTTAGATTTATCTTATTTAATTGAGTTAACAATTACAAGCTATTCGAAATCGGTGAATCAATTTATATATTATTTTGCCTTTACATAAAATTATTTTTAATACTCTAAATCTAATGTTAAATCCTATAAATTTTTGACTAGCAACAGTATATTTTATAAAGAATTGCATTATTTTATTTTATTATTTCTATTATTTTAAATATATTATTTTACTGTAACAAAATTGTTATTTTTTTAACATTTAAGAAAGAACAGTTATAAAGTTCTTTATAATAAGTATTATTAAGTTTATCATCATCTAATTCTTTATCTTTCCAATCAAAAACCTAATTGTTCATGATCTCTCTACTGGTAAAACATCCCATTAAATTCGAGTAGATATTTAATTATGATAATTTAATATAATAAATATTCGTATTTAATTTATATTAACAAATTAAAAACGATAACATTAAATTTTAAAAATATAATTTGTTATTTTAAATAAAAAATTAAATATTTTTATTATTTAATTTATTTTTTATACTAATTTCATTAATTTTTTTGATCAGAATTTTGTACAAACTCATATAATTTCTGTAAACCTGAACTCCAATCATCTAATTTATCTTTAATTACTTAAATTCTTTAATTATTAAGAACTCTAGGTACAATCCAGTTAACATCTACAGTACCTCCAATCTAAAAGTTATTATAAAAAATAAATACTTAATCAATATAACCTTTTATTAATTGCAGTGACATGGCTCTCATGATCAATAATTCAACATCATCAATTGAAGTTATTGATTTTTCTGCAATCTATTGAAAAGAAATCGTTCTTTAATTTTTAGGCAAGTTAAAAATTAGTTCTAGAAATGCCATAATTCTAATTTTTTCTTCCATTTAATTTAAATTTTATGCCAATAATTACTAAATAATATAAAATATTTAATTACATTATTTTAGAATTAATCCTTATAAGTAAAAAGATCCTCTTAAAATTTTCTTACGTCTCCTGAATTAAAAGTTTCTAAAATTTTATAAATCCATCCATTATTTTATGAACTTTAAAGTGATCTAATCAAAGGTAATTCTAGCTAAAAATAAAATTAATAATATTACAAGTTCACTAAAATTGTAAATTGTGGGAGAAATTAGTAAAGCTTGAGCCATCTCATATGATAAATCTTATTTTTCATTATCTTATAATTCCTTTTTTATTAAAATATAAAATAGTACATCTTCAGATGTATAAGCCAAAAATTATAATGCGTTCTTGTAAAAGTCTTCGAAATTTTTTTTTAATCTGAAAAAATTAAAGCTAACTTTATATAAAGTTGAGTAAATTAATTGATCAATATTAGGTCTTCTATCTATTTATTATGAGATTTCTTGAATGCATGTTTAAGTATCGACAAAATTTCCTTAATTAAGTTAATAAATGCACTAAAATTTAATATTTTATTAAATTTTACTTTTTTTAATTTGCAAACCTAAATAGCTTCTTCTTCAGATATACTACTTTTGATGATTTTATCTAAAAATTATAATCTTTCCTCATTGTCTATATTAGTAATTTATTTAATTACTTTCATAAAAATCTGACACTACTGTAACAAATCTAACTAATTTCAATTAATCAAATCTATTCTCTATATGTTTTACGAAACCATCATACAAAACGATGAGTTATTTTCCATCTGCAAGAACTAGTGGGTCCTTAACTAAATTCAGCAATTATTCTGATAGCTAGTGCCATAATCTACAAATTATTATATAAATTAAAACTTCTAATTGTAATTCACTTTCATCTCTTAGATTGTGTTTTATAGATGAGGAAAAGTTTTTAAAAATGAGACAAATATTTGTTCTTCCATTTAAAATATTCAAAAAGATTTTAAATTTATTATTTTTTTAAAATTATAATTGCAGAATAGAGTGATTTTTTAGTTATTGTATAAAAATTAATAAAATGAATAAAAATAAAAAATATGATATTTCTAAATTGCCAAGATATATACAACTCGATATATTCTACTGCATACCTTGGTAAGAAATATTCTTAACTTTGGCACATACAAATAAAGAATTATTTAAATTGTTTCATGACCCTATATTTCTAAGATTTTATATGAACAAAGCAATCATTTTTAATAACTATAAATTAAATATTAAGTTATTTAGTTTGTCTATTAAAGAAATAATGAAATTTTTGATTTAGAATAAGATATAGATATACGAAGAACTGCCTTTTTGGGGATATAAAACTGATTCGGGAATATATAAAAATATTTTTAACTATTGGATCGAGAAGTCTTTTTCCTAATCTTCAAATTAAATGGTGTCTTATAGAAAAATTACAAATGTTCATATAGAAGGAGCGATGGCAACTGATATTTTAGAATTTAAGGATATTATGATAAAAATGTCAGAAAAATTAAATAATTATTATCTTTACTATAAAATACATTTAAAATAATTTCCTACCCAATATTCTCAAATTAATATAGATAAAATATTCTATCAATATTATGAAAGTTCTTAATCATCCACTTATTTGGAAGAGAGCGGGAAAAGTTTTTGGAATCATTTTTTAAAATATGATGCTTAACTTGAGCATGCTATTGATTACGATGAAATAAATATAAATTAAAGTTATAAAGAAATAAAATTTAGTTTAGCCTCAGTTTATAGTATTCATATATCTAGAAAAGGCAGTTTTAAAAGACCTGCCAAAACTATTATGTTATTCTATAAAGAAGAAGATGAAGTTATTAAAAAAAAAGATAGTGTTTGTATTTATGATTATGTCTAATTATTTGATAATTGTAGTAATTATGGATAATTTAAATTAATTATGTACTAAAATAAATCCCATATGCCTAAAATTTCGAAAGATAGCGCAGGTAACGGATATCACTATGTTATTTTTGAACGAAATGAAAAAGAAATTGTTAATTATTATTATCCTATTGTTTGGCTTCAATTTTAAGATGATATCACTAAAGAATTTATATAAAAATTGACAATAAATTAAAGATTCTTGGCAAATAAGATTTTAATTAAAGTAATAAATCATAGTCCTTAAGATGTTGATCTATGCGGGGACAGTTATGATTAAACATTTTAAGAACCTCTTAATGGACCTGGATTTTCTTTTGTTAGTTTAAAAGGTATAGTAATTAATACAAAAAGTATTTATAAATTACCTAAAAAAAAATTATTATCATCTAAAATTGGACATAAAAGCAGGATTAGAAATAAAACTACAACTAATTGATAATTTGCAAATTTTTTATAATAAACATTAGTATACTTATTATATGTAATATATTTTTTTTTTTGAATAGACAAATTTTAAATATTTTTATTTTTTAAATTAAATTCAAAATATTAAATTAATTTCAAAAGGCCGCAAAATAGTATAAATGAAATTTTTTAAAATAATAATTATTTTAATTTTAAAATTTTT
>Ga0209107_10002335_pt1 | contig 10548 bp, 7 predicted proteins | sample LakErihyJuly2011_2_FD_187460 | JGI IMG/M metagenome (GOLD analysis project Ga0209107, IMG submission 187460) | Freshwater microbial communities from dead zone in Lake Erie, Canada - CCB hypolimnion July 2011 (SPAdes) (version 2) | ecosystem: Environmental > Aquatic > Freshwater > Lentic >... | reverse complement strand
GGAGGAACAGGAGAGACCACTCCCGGAGATAATGGTTCAGTATCTTCAATAGAAAATCCAAATAATTTTGCCATAATTTATTTTATTACTAATCCCTCATCTATTTATTAAGCGTTGGCGCCGCCTGGTGGAACTATAATGATACTTTGAACTTGGAACTCAACTGTAAATTCTTCAATTGCATTTGAACTATCATATGATAAATCAATTGGAGACACTGAAGTTGGGAAAATACCATCAAATTTATAGTGTTTCAAGACAGCATTATTATTTCCAGTGTTGTCAGTGCTACTTGCCTTTCCACCTCTTCCAAGTTGATAAACGTCAGCAATTTGCATATATGCAGCTGGTGAAGTTGCACCAATGTTTGTATCTAGTTTTGCAATACGTTCGGTCCACTTCTCAAATGCAGTTCTGTATTTAAAGTCTTCATCATTAATAATAGTTACTGTCCATGGATCAATGGTACGATCACCTGCAACCTTAAATGTTCTTCCTCTAAATGGAACTTCAATTGCTCCAATAGTTTGTCCAGGAAGTTGTGCTGCTTTGCACATAAATTGAAAGTTTGCAGCATCCCAACCAGTAATACCTGGTGGAAATGTTGGTATTGCCACTTCGAATAAATTAGGGCGGGCTCCTCCACCAATTAACTTGGATCGAAAGTTTGTAAGTGTTTTGTTTGTTCTTGTTGCCATTGTTAGATCCTCCTTTTGTTATTTAGATATAAAGTTAAACAGTACCAGCAACTTCTTCAAAACTCACTCCTGTGCGAGTTGCAACAAATGTTAGTGTTATAAAGTTAATAGATTTTGCAGGTTTCAGGAAAATATCTGCTCTAAATTCGTTGTTGTCAATCACATCAGGAGTGTTATTTGTAGTATCACAAACAACTAGGAATCCATAAAGACCTCTTTTTGCTTGAACATCACGAAGATATGGTTCAACAATATTCTTAAAGTTTGCTCTTGTTAACTCATCGTTAAGTTCAAAGAGTTGTGCTTGAGCAGCTTTTTCAAGTGCTTGTTCAATTGTAAGGAATAAACGACGAACGTTAATTCTATCAAAAGCAGATGCATATCCAAGAGCAGTTTTATCTCCAAACAGAAGAGTTCCAATTCCAGGTTGAGTAACAATAGAATTTATTCTTTGTGGATAGAGTTGATCTCTTTGTGCTTTATTTGGATTATATGCAAGTTTAATCGCATTATTAAGAATTCCACGTTGCTGTCCTGCAGGTGAGAACCAAGGATAAGCAACAATATTAGTGCGGCACATTAATCCTGCAATATCAGGATTACAAGCAATATATCTAAACTGGTTGTTAAACCTATCATAAGTATACTTATATCCACTATCAAATATTGCATATGATGAAGATGGAAGTGAACTAAAATAACTAATTAAATTAGTTGTTTGTGTGGTTGTGTTTGTTTGACCAACTAAATCAGATTTGTGTGCCCCAACTACCGCAACACAATCTTTTCTCTGGGATGCAAGAGAGACTAAGAATCCCGCTTTTGCTTTACTATCATCTCGTGAGTCCATTGAAGGACCCATAATAACGTAATCAGCTTGAATTTCATCCTTATTACTAAAGAGTTGATATGAATTCATCAAATCTCCAAGAGTTGCTTTCATTCCACCAGTAGCAGAATAATCAACTCCACCACTCAAAGTGTAAGTTTTATTTCCAATTGCAGAGAACGTTACTTCCTGTGCAGTTTGTCCCCATAGTCCATCTGAAAGAGTAATTGGAGTAAATGATGCAGCATTTCCAGAATAAGTGGTAAAACCAGTTGCTCTTGGAGTTGTTCCGTGAAATGCATCAGAAGCACTTGATGGATTTCCTCCAGCATAAATCTGTGAAGAGAAATCTGCAAGATATTGTTCGTACCAATTCTTTTGAGGAGAATTTACAGAAGATACTGAGTCAAGTGCTTTCGAAAGACCTAAATGTGTTTCTAAAATTGTACCTTGATTTCCTGTGATACTTCCTAAATCATCAACAACTACAACGTGTAACCCATCACCATACCCTTGTCTTTCAAGTGTATATTGATTTGAAATTGGTTTAGGTGCAAGAGATCTCCAAAAAATTGTTGCGTTAGTTAATCCAAGAGTTTGCGACTCATACCAATCAGTAACAGATGCTGGAGTAACTGTAGAACCTGTAGTAATACCAGAGTTATTAACAAAACGAAGAGTATTTGTTTCTAAGTATGATGCAAAAGAAGATCCTTCAGCATAATTAATTTTTGTTTCTGTACCAGCAGAAGAAACTCTTGATAAAACTTTTACATCAATGCTGCTATTACCGTTTGCACTTGTCGTAACACCAGTAATGATACCTTTAAGATATCCTGTGAATGTTGAGGTTGAACCTAAACCAGGAATTATAACACCAGAAAGATTTGCAGTGACTCCAAATCCAATTGTTGCACCAAGTGCAGATGGATTGGTTGTTGCAATACCAACAATCTGGTCAGCAGCATCATCAATAAAACAAACTTTTAAACCATTCCCCCAAGATCCAGGGTTCTTTGCTGCATAAGTATAATTTGTAGCCTCATCGTGATTATTGAGATAATCATCGTAGTTGTCAATTCTTAAGAGAGTAGTTGCTGCAATACCAACACCAGCATTAGCATTATTCAGTGTTGCACCAGCAGTTCTAACAACTTTAAGAATCCCACCATATGAAAGATAAGATGATGCACTCATCCAATACTCATATTGAGAGTCTGTTGAGAGTGGTTTGCCGAAAGTGCTAATTAAACTCTGCTCAGTTGTAATATCAATTGGATAATCTACAGGACCGATTGGAAAAGGTCCAGCAATCACTCCAATGTTATCTAAAACATTATCAGCTCTTCCTACTGTTAAATCAACCTCTCTGACTAGTACGCCTGGAGATAATTGAGGAGTCGCCATTTTTTTCTCCGTAATTCTCTGTTTAACTAAAAATATTTATTAAAAACATATTTTACACTGGGGAAACATGACGTGATTACTACCAATCGGGGTATTTGTAATCAATTGAAGATATATTGTTTTTTTTAGATGCATTTATCCTTTTTATAGTACATTCTTTACACTCATAAGAATATGAAGATGCTACAGGTCCTCTATCTTTACGTGTTCTATAAAATTCTCCTACTAAATTTTTAAGTTCCCCACAAACTCTACACTTTCTGTCATTAAGTAATAAGTGGCTTAGTTTTATTTGTTTATCAATTTCCATTATTATTGATATTGCCACATATATGACATTTCTCCATATTCATCAGTAAACCATCTGTCACCATCATTATCAACAAAACTTGTCTCATCTAAACCATCAGAAATAAAACCAAAAGGCGCCATGTCTTGTTCTATTTGATTTTTTTGTTCTTCATAAAGACGTTTCCTAACATCTTGATCTGTAAGTTCTTTAAAGTAATCTTGACACACTAACCAAGCATAAATTACAAGACACATTGCTAAATCATCATTACAACCTTCTTCTGCTTCAAACGAATTGTGTTTTTGAATAAAAGTCGTAAGTTCACTCATAATCTCATAATCATTAAAAGTGAGTTTGTCCTCTTCAATCATTGTCTTTAAATTGAGACATCCAATTTTTTTCACAGTCTTGGACATTTTAACTCCAAGTTGAGTTTTCTTCCCAGAAAATCCTTGTCCAACTATTTGACCTGCTCTACCTCTCATAGAACACATTAAAAGATTTTGATATTCCAAATCGTATTGAAGAATACTTGCAACCTGATCTCCTACATCATTTACTTCACACAATATAAAAGCACTGTTATAACTTTTCGCAACTTCATATATTATGTTTGGAAACATCATTGGTTTGATTTCATTGTCCCTGTATTTGGCAACAACCTTGTGTGGAAATTGAGTTATGTCTACAACAACGAATGCGGAATAGTCACTTCCAACCCCTCTAGCAACGTCTACAGTGACTACGTAATCACAATCCTCACTTGGATCCACATAAACGTCTAAACCAGCGTTACGGGTCTTAGGGTGGTCATACACGAAGTTCCTGAGCTTAGATGGTGCAATGAGAGTATCAACAGATCCAAGAAATTCGCATAAAAATTCTACTTTAAATTGTTGCTCTGAAGTATTTGCAATTGTTTGCTTCTTCCATTCTTCATCTCTCCCCGGAACTTCACTCCAATGAACATCAGTAAAGACATATCCATTTTTACCAGTTTCAGCATCATGCCACATTCGGTAGAAATGATTCATACCATGTGGAGTAGATACAATAATTACTTTTGTATTCTTACCTGAAGTAATTGTTGGATATACCGATGCAAAGAATGATTCTGCAATGTGATTTGGAACAAACGCAAATTCGTCCAAGAATAAAATATTAAAAGACATACCACGAACCGCAGAAGCAGAAGTAGAAGCAGCTAAGATTTTACTTCCATTTTCAAGTTCCAGTGAACCCTTGTTCCAAGAAATAATACCTTGCTGCATCCACTTAGGAAGATTTTCATATGCAGTTTGAAGACGATCTAAAAGTTCTCTTGCGGTTGCTGCTTTGTTTGCAAGAATACCAATATTTACATTATCGTTAAAAACTGCATAATGAAGAAGATATGATACTACAGTAGTTGAATTATGGGTCGGAATAAAAGTTTTTCCACACAAAAATAAATGGTTATCACTATCAACTTGAATACAAGCAACGGGAACACTATCAATTTTTTCTATTTTATGAATATAGTGCCTATCTTCCTGAGGTCTAGTAGATCTTTGTGAGTCGCAAGCATCAATTTTTCTTGGAAGATTAAAAACTTTATGTTTTGTCGTAAAAGATACTGTATGATAATAATTGTCTTTTATTTTTTTATGCCTTATGTTTGATTTGATACCCAAACTTGACAATAATTCAACAAATTGTAATATAAACTCATAATTTTTTTGATAAAATTCATAAGATCTTGTATTTCTTTTTACAGATCCATCAGTATCCATTAATCCACAAAGAAGTTCTATTCTATCATCAATTGATGATCTTAAATACTCTATTGGAATATGTTTATTTTTTAAAAGATTATATGATTTTAGATTTGAATATAGGTTTCTAACCTTAAATCTAACGCAGTTATTAGTATCTCTTTCATATTCTATATCTATTTTTGTTTTATAAAAATTAAAATCATCTTTATGTGATATTATTCTCCCATCTGCAGAATACCCATCCCCCAACCAAACACCCAAAAGATATGGATCGATATTTAAATTATTTTTTGTAAATTTGACTGGTTTTGATTTTTGGACAAATAAAGAACTTTCAACACCTTTTCCTCTTTTATTATTTGTTTTTGTTTTATAAATTTCATAAATTTCTTTTGAAGTTATAACTTTTTTATTAGTTCTCCAATAAGAACTATCAACTTCCCATAGATGTTCGGCATCTGCAATTATTTCTTCCCCATTATCAAAATATAATTTGTAACAATCATGATTATACATGATCTCAGTTTTCATTGTTACTGAAACATTATTACCATCGGGGGAAAGAATACTATCTCCAACTTTAAGATCTCCCATTGTTGTCCAACCCTCTGGCGTTGGAATTGGAGTATCTAAAGATAAGGCTTTGCCTGTTTGTCTAGGCATTTTGCATATATTAAATCTATTCTCGTGAAATCTTTTCACAAGTTTTTCTTGGAATGGATAAAGCTCAAACGGCATTAATCCATGATCCAAGGTTACAATTTTTACATAATTTTTTGCAAAATATACCGGATCATCTTTGCACTTCATAAACTCAATAATTTGTTCTTGAGTAAACTCAATTGATGTGTTTGCTTTTTTTAGTAACGGATTACCAAGATAAACATCATTATTAGTAGCCATAATAAAACCTCTTTATATTAACAATTCCACTTTCTTAAGGATAATGCTTTTCTAGTTGGACGACCTTTTTCATCTTTCATAGGTCCTGGCATTCCACTCATACGGGCACAGAATGATTTTCTACGATTTGCTGCCTTTGATCCTGGTTTTAATTTTGATGGTTCTGTTGTAACTGCCATTGATAATTTTGATCCTGGATTTTGTGCTCTATAGGAAGCAATTCCTTTTTTGTTTAAACCACCTTCGGGATTTTTACCTTCTTTTCTTTGCCATGCAGCAGACTCTTCATTCATATTATAATTTTTTGACTTTGAGTTTACAACTTGAATCAAAGGCATTCCTGGTTGAAGTGAAGAAACTTTATACTGAAGAACTAATGCACTTGGATAAATTTTTTGAATTTCTGCAGTTATATCATTTTTATTTGGCATTCCAACCTGTGGAAAAAACATTCTAACAGAGTATGTTTTACCTCTCCATGAAAGAATAACTGCGATTATATTTCCAGTATCTGCTTGTAGACGAGTTGCTTCTTTCACTTGAGATTTAAATCCTGTGATTGGTTCTGGTCTAATTAAATCAACTACTTCTACAAAAGTATTTCCTTCTAAATCCTCAATAGTAACATTTGTATTATTTTTTAATTCAAATGAGTCTGCAAGAGGTAATGAGGGCCCACTAAGTTTTTTTAAAGCTGCAGATTTTTCATTTGGATTAGTTGTTCCAGTTGCAAGATTACGTATCTTTGCTTTTCTCTTTGCAGAATTATGACCTGCACCAATTTCAAAACTTGCTTCTTCCACTTTTACACAATTTGGATATCTTTTTCCAAACATTGTTTTCATGCCTTTTTTCTTATAACCAGACCAGCACTTTTCATCAAGATTTAAATCTTCCAGAACCTTTAAAGAAATTGGTGATAAATTTTCTAATTTACCAGGAACAAATGATTCACCTCGTTGTTTACGTTTGGCATAATCCATATAAGATTCACCTGGACGTAATTTTTTAGAATCTTCTTTTGGTTTTGCAGCACGATCCTCACGAGCACGTTGATTAGGCCCAGGACCTCCAAGTTTTTTGTCTTTTTCTGGATCTGGATGCCAAAAATCACCTTCATGAACAATCTCTTCATTTTTACTACTATTTCCCCAATTCGCAGCACCAACTTTACGACATTTTACGAGTGCTCCAGAAGCATATGCAGAAGGCCAAACACTATAACGAGATTTTACTTTAGTATAACAAGCATCTTTTTTACCTTCAATCATTTCATCACTATCCAGATAATCTGCTGCGGTATCAATATAATCTGCAGATTTAGTGATCTTGGATTGAACCCACGCAGGTAATTGTGTATCACCTTTTTTAATATTTTTTTTCAAAGAAACAACTGCTTTATTAATAGTATCTAATTGAGTTCTTGCCATGTACCCTTCACGATCTTTCTTTTTTCCACTTGCAATCTCTTTATGACTTTCATAAATCTTTGATTCAGTTTTCACGTTAATTGCCTCTCCTTTTCTATTTGGATTTGGATCTTCTCTTCTTTTTCTTGTTGCTGCTTTTTCTTCTTCTTCTGGAGACATCTCTGATGCCATTTTAGAACTACCACATTTTGGTTTAGTAGTTTGTCCTGGTTGTTTTGCACATGGTTTTCCTGCATATTTACCACCCAACTGAACCCATCCAGGCTTTCCATCAGATGACTTACTTTTTGCAAACCAATCATGCAGAGAATCATCACCAGATTTTGATACCTCTTGAATTTCTCCAAGAATTTTGTCAACTAATGTTTGTTCTGGTACACAATTATTACTTTCTTTTTGAGTCTCCATTTTTTTCAATTTTGTGTAATAATCCGGTTTTTCATCCAAATGTTGAAGTGCAGTAATCCTTGCGGAACTTTTACTTGTAGTATGCTCAAATTCAACTTTAGTTCCAATTTCTAATTGCTTTTTAATTTCTTCTACTGATACTCTGTGCTTCTTGGCGAGTTCTTCTGGAGATTTGTAGGATTTTACTGGTCCTTTAGGGTCTTTCTCTTCACTCATTGGACACTGGTTTGTTCCGTGAACTGAACAAGATTTACCTTTCTTAGTATGATTGCAAGAACCCTCAGCAACCGGTTTACCAATACCCACTTCAGTTGGTTTTATTGTTTGTCCAGGAGTATTAAATCCACTTGGAAGAGGTTTGCATTCTTTATTTGTATTACACCAATACATTCCTTTACCACACTTTTCTTCACTTAAAATTGTTTCTACTAAAGAAATGTTTAATTTAGAAGTTTCTGTAATTTTTTTCACAACTTTTTATGGTTTAGGTTTTTAACTATATCTTTTTATATTTATTACTCTTTTGCTTCTTGAGATTGTTGTTTTAAAAGTTTTGCTAGTTCTGCAGTCGATCCAACAAAAAGTGCATTATTAACTGTAGTTGGACCTTTTGGTTTATCTTCTTCAATATCTTTTACTTTCTTTTGAAGATCCAATAATTTATCTGTAATGTCTCCCACATTTTTAATAAGTTGCCCCGCAACTTCATACGCTCTGGGCATTTCAGATTCTTGTGCTAGTTCAAGAATCCCATTAATTGCTTCTTGACCTTTTTCTATTAGAGAGTACAAATTTCCTCTAGTATAATCATAATCTTTTTTAATATCATCTACAACTAATGATATTTTTTCTACTTTTTCTATTACAGTTTCAGATTCCACTGGAATTATATCACCGTCTACATTAAAAGTTTCATTAAGTTTATCAAATTTTTTTGTCATTTTCATACTCTTTAAACTGCAGATCCACTAAATCCAAAATCATCACCTTCCTCAATTAAAACATTATCTGCTGTAGTGATTGACTTAACTTCTGCTCCAGAAAGATGTGAAGTAATTGGGGTGTCATCCCTACCTCTCTCAACTGTAAGAACGTTTCCAGATATTCGTTTTACAAATACTTCTTCCCCTTCAATATCTAGATATGAATTAACAACAATAGATCCAACGTTATTAACCGTAATTAAAGTATCTTCCTGAGTAATATCTTTCGATAAAGTAGTTAATACTATACCAGTATAGTTCTTGATTGCTCTTGGTTCTGTTGAATAAACAACTTCTCTTGTTGGAGAATCTGTAGTATCGCCAGTAATGTATCCAATAGTAGCCTTTTTGATAATATCTTTTGTTGCCGAAGAAACTGGACCAAAAAGATAGGTTTTTGCAGTAAATCTCAATGTGTATAAAAGAACTCTTCTTGTAGTGAAATTACCTTCATAATCGTCCTGCATTGTAATATTTTCAAGAATTACAGGAATATCTCTTTTTTCATTTATAATATCAACTAATTCAATTGTCATTGAATATGATGGTTGAAAAAATGGAAGTATTTGTTCGATAATTTGAAGAGCATCATCATTTAACTTGCACATGATGCTAAGTTCAAATTGCATATTATATGGGACTGGAAGATAAACTTTTTTAGTTTCAGTTCCATCAACTGCAGATTTTGCAATAAAAGTTTGGGTTGTTGTAGATTTTCTAGTTGCATCATAGGTTAAACCAGTGAATTCAAAAGACATTCTTGGTAATGTGATTTGAACAGGTTTATTTAAATCGGGAGATTGTTCTAATCTTGCAAGAAATTTTTGTGTAGGTCCATATGCAAGAGGTACTTTAATTACACTTTTTACATTACCAGAATTATCTGTATGTTTAATACTAATCTCATTAAATAAAGAACCAAAAGAAACTACTGTTCTTCTTAAAATTTCGTGATAGAAATATTCAAACATTTTTTTAAGTTCCGATATTATCGGTTAACCAAGTAATAACTAGTATTTATACTATGGCATTCCGAATGGATTTGCATCACTAAAATCAATAATACTATCTGCTTCCTCCTCTATAGTTTCATTATCAGAATATCCATCCTTAACTGCAAAAACTTCAATAGATCTTAGTGTTCTGGAAGCACTTGATGCAGTTCCTACAAGTGTTTCTCCCGCAATAAATTCTCCCGATACTTTCGAAACTTCTAATACATTAGTTACAGAACTCCAAGATCTAACTCTTGCAGTTGTCCCACTTGTCGAACCAGTTATAATTTCGTTAAAAGTATAACTTCCAAGTGAAGAAAGTGATGGGTTTCCAATAGTAATAGATGGTGGTTGTGTATATCCAAGTCCTGCATTTATAATTTTAATTTGAGTAATTGATCCCGCAGAACTTACAACTGCTGTTGCAGCAGCTGAAACACTTGAAATTCCTGTAAATACAATTGATGGTGAATTTACATACCCTCCACCAGAATTTGTTACTGTAATAACTCCAACAATACCATCACCAATAGTAGATGTTGCAGTTGCTCCGGATCCATCTCCAAAAATTAATACTTTAGGAGCAATTGTATATCCCATTCCAGGATTGATGACTTCTATTGATTGTACTGATTTTGTTGCAGGATTTGCACTATCAGTACAAACAACAATTCCACCAATTAAGGTTGCTGATCCAATACCAGTTACTCCACCACCGGGTGCTGAGGATATTGCAACTCTTGGTGAATAAGTGTATCCACTTCCCCTATTTGTAACAGTGAAAAATCTAATACCACCATTTACAATAGTAGTAATTGCACTAGCCGTAATTCCAGTACCCACCAT
>Ga0209107_10002334_pt1 | contig 10548 bp, 18 predicted proteins | sample LakErihyJuly2011_2_FD_187460 | JGI IMG/M metagenome (GOLD analysis project Ga0209107, IMG submission 187460) | Freshwater microbial communities from dead zone in Lake Erie, Canada - CCB hypolimnion July 2011 (SPAdes) (version 2) | ecosystem: Environmental > Aquatic > Freshwater > Lentic >... | reverse complement strand
CTTTGGCAGAGAGCTCACGTGGCTCATTTGCCTTGGCCTTCTTTGCCCGGGCTACTCGGACCTTGACAACAACTTCCTTCTTTGCTTTGGCCTTTGCAGGCTTCACAAAAGGATTCTCGTCCTTTACCATGCCAGTCAGCAGTGCCAGCACTTCTGCATCGCCTTCACCAAAGCCCATGGCCAGCAAGGCCTTGACAGCATCTGCCTTGCCAAACGCAGGCGGCTGAAGCTCTACCAAGTTGATCTCAGTGTCGTTCAGCCGGGCAAGCTGGGCAATACGCTTTTGGTCAGTGGCAGTACGAAACTTGAGTACGCCTGCAACACGGCTAGTACCTGCATAAGCGATAAAGTTAGACATATTTTTTACTCCGTTTTGTTAGTGTACATACATTATAGCCGAATTGGGATTTCTGGTCAACCAAAAACAGCATAAAACGCACAAAAAATCAGGAAAAACTCGCAAACGCCCACCAAAACAAGTGTGGCTAAATTACAACAAACGCTGTCGGGGTGCTTTTTTATCATGTTGTTTTTATGCAACAACTGCGTTAAAGTCTTTCCGGGAAAGCGTCAGTTTCCAACTGTAATCTGCACTACCTTCTGCTGTACCCACACTCAGCAATGCTGCCAGCTTGCCAGCACCCAGCATGGCATCCACATTGGGCAGGACTGATTTTGTCACTGTGTCGCCCATGTTGCCTGCATGGTAAATGGCCACTCGGCGTGGACGAATCACAACGGTGGTTAAGCCGTGTGTTAAAATGGTTAGGCCTGATCTCATTTTCTGCTCCTGTTTTGTTAGTGTATAGCTATTGTAGCCGAAATGACATTAGTGGTCTACCACTTTTTGTGTGGCATTTTGGCCACAAAAAAGCCCTGAAAAACAGGGCCCAAAGTGTTGTATTTTGGCAACAATCCTAAGCCTGTTTAGACCGGAATTCCTTGACATCATCAACTGCAGACAGCAGCGTCGTGGCGTAGTTCAAGGCCTGCTGTTCTGTCATGATGATTGACGCTTCGTATTCAACATAGCCACGAGTCAGCAAACACCACATGATCTGGAAACGATTCTGGCTCCAGAACCGAGACTTTTGTTTTGTGTGTGTGGTCACTGTGACTGCATGATCGTCTGCTTCTACCCAGACATCGTGAGCACAATCTGGCCCGCAGCACGAGCAGGGGATATTGTACAGTTTGGTATCACCCCAATCATTGTGTTTTAGTATTCCTACAGCTGGTGTTTGTGCTTGCATTTATTCTTCAACTCCTATTCCAAAATATTGTTTAATGTTTCTAGATTTATAATCATTCTTCAACATACCAAATGTTTTACCATCGTCCGTACTGACCATGACAGGATCGGTTCCGTATAGCATATACTTTTTTAATGGCAGTTTAATTCCATCTCGATAACAGTATGCCACCATCCAATGATTAATCTGTGTCATTCTTCAACTCCGAAATGTCTATTTAATAATTCGTCAACATTGACTGCCATATCACCAGAACCGTCATTGAAGATCCACCGCAAATCAGCGTCCCAGTCTTGAGTGCGTTCATTGATATACTTGACACATTCTCTCACAATCGACTCAGCGAACCGTTCCAGATTAAATTCGTTCATTGAACCCTGCTCACCATCCCAGGGAGGATTGGTACTCTGTTTCAGTAGTTCTTTAAATCGTTGGTTCATGTTATCTCCTTATCGGGTTCGTTCAACAATGTCTCGGTAGCCAGACCAACTGGGATGAATACCATCTGGTTGCAGACCACGAATGGGCAATACTGTATCGCCATAATATTGAGCAATTGCTTGCACAAAGCCTTGTATACGCTCAATTGGTACATTGCTGGCCTTGAGATTACCTGCAGGCAAGACCCAAAACACATTCTTGGCACCCACACGCTGTCGCATTTCAAACAGTTGATCATATGTTTTAACACCCTGGTGATCGTTGGATCCCAGGCTGATGATCACAGTTTCGGCATAAAACGAACCCGGATACATTCGATTAAACTGCCAGGTATTGATACCGCCCTTGCCTTGCAGTTGGCATTCCTTGGCAAACTGCTGTGTACCCACTGCAATACTGTCACCCACAATCAAACAATCCAGCATTTTGACTCCTCTTAAAATTACAGTTTCTAAGTTAGATTGTACACGATTTCTACCGATGTGTCTACTGATTTTCTTACCAAAATAGCAGTGGTTTTAACCCAATGTTTTGATCTAACTGTTTTAATAAATACCTATATAAAAATAACAACAGGAGTATCCGGTGTCTGAAGAAGTGAAATCTGAGAGTGAAAAGAAAAAAGAAGATTGGATGAATGCCAAATGGCGTCCAATGATGGGTTGGATGTACATGTTTGTGTGCATGTGCGATTTTGTGGTATTTCCAATACTATGGAGCCTGATACAGGCCGCACATGGCGGTCGTGTTGAAACGCAATGGCAACCCATCACGCTGCAAGGTGCGGGACTCTTCCACATGGCTATGGGTGCCATAATTGGTGTGGCAGCATTTGGGCGTACCCAAGAGAAACTGGCTGGGGTCAACGCTCCGGGCATGAATTCAGGATACGGAAACAATTCTGTGGGTGGATACAATAGCCCGTCAAACGGATTTGGTAGCCCATCGTCGGGATACAACAGTCCACAAAGTGGATACAATACGCCGTCCAACGGGTTTGCAAGTCCAGCACCCAACACATTTTCAACAACCAATAACGCGGCCCCAAGATCCGCGTATGCCGGGCGACCCGGTCCAGCAGCACAAATAGATCCACCCTTATAAGGAGCAGCAATGAAAAAACTACTGGTAATAATGGCATTAGGTCTGATGGCAACATCAACTATTGCAGCCGAAACAAAACAAATCTGCACAGATGTCAAAGATCAGGCCGGTCGTGTTGTATTAAACAAAGATGGCACTACAAGACAAACCTGCAGAACTATCAAAATACACCAGAAGTATGAAGGCACAGTGGTCCCTACCAAGCCAGTGGCCAAGCCTTCTACCACCACTCCAGGTCGACCAGCTGGCTTTGATCCTGCTGTGGAGAAACGCCAACGAGAACTAATTGCTGTGGGAGCTCGAATCACAGCTGATGGCATTACCGGTCCTGGCACACGCCGTGCCGAAGCTGAGTTTGGTCACTTGGTACCTAAAAAATAAAGGAAATTAAATGAGTCAACAATTTGCATTCAACTTTACACCAGAACAACTGGCACAAATTATACCCGGCAACCCTTATGTGGCTGAATGGTATGCAGCACTGTCACGCATACTGCCTGACTATGAAATCAATACTGTGCCCAGAGTAGCTGCTTTCTTGGCTCAGTGTGCTCACGAAAGTGCCAACTTCACTGCCCTGAAAGAAAATCTAAACTACACAGCAGCATCACTGACTCGAGTATGGCCAAGTCGTTTCCCAGCAGGTATCGCAGAACAGTATGCACACAATCAAGAAAAGATAGCCAATCGTGCCTACTGCGATCGCATGGGCAATGGCCCAGAAGCTTCGGGCGACGGATGGCGTTACGCCGGCAAAGGTCTTATTCAATTGACAGGCCGTGACAACTATTCTCGCTTTGCTGAAAGTATCGAAACTCCAGTGGAAGAAGTTGCTGAATACCTACAAACATTCGAAGGTGCTGTGCAATCAGCTGCTTGGTTCTGGGAGTCAAACAACTTAAACCAGTGGGCTGATGCAGGTGATATCCTAACCTTGACCAAACGCATCAACGGTGGAACTATTGGCCTGGCCGACAGAGAAAAACACTACCATCATGCTTGCCATGTGTTAGGAGCATAGTATGTGGCAAATAATGTGGCTGTTGTCTTTGGTGCCAGATGTGGTGTATCATGTCTTGTTGATACTGGCTGTCTTGGCGTTCGGAGCCAGCTACATTCTTAAAATGGTTCCATTCATCACAACCAATGCCTTTGTTATTCGTGTTGCCAGTGCTGTACTAATTGTGTTCTGTGTCTGGATGGAAGGTGGAATTGCCAATGAAGCCAAGTGGAAAGCTCGTGTAGACGAACTGGAAATAAAAGTTGCAGCAGCAGAGAAGGCTGCTGCTGAAGCCAATGGACGAATTGAAACTGTATATGTAGATCGTATTCGAGTTGTAAAAGAAGTGCAGTATGTGGTGCAAAATCGTATTGCCAAGGATGCTGCCCGACTTGACTTGACATGTAAGGTTGATCCAGAAGCAATTGAAATATTAAATCAAGCTGCACATGCAGGAGACAAAAAATGAGATCAGCTATCATTGTATCTTTACTGTTCATGACTGGGTGTGTTGCCACACCGGTGGACAGAGAATTTCCTGCTGTACCTGGCAGCCTAACCACAGCCTGTGCTGCACTTGCGGATGTGCCGGCCACAGATAAACTAAGCGTAGTGCTGACCACAGTCACACAGAACTATGCTCAGTATCGGGAATGTAGTATTCGAGTAGACGCATGGAACACATGGTATAACGAACAAAAGAAAATATTTGACTCAGTAAAATAATAATAAGAAGGAGCGGTCAATGAACGAAATTTTTAAGCTGATCTCAGATCTGGGATTTCCAATTGCGGCTGCGGTAGCAGGTGGATACTTTGTGTATCTCACAATTAAACTGTTGCTGGCAGGGGTATTGAGTGCTGTCAAAGGCATGGCTGGTATTATCACAGCCTTGGACAATCGCGTTAAAACAATGAATCATGATGTTGTGCGTATTGATGCAGTGGTATCAAATGCCTTAGGTCTACGACCGGACGTGGAGCGTATTGCTCGTGCTGATGGAAAAAACGATGCTCGGAGGGATTGATGCTATATTATGATTACACCTGGGATTTGACTAACGATGGAATTATTCTAGACGAAGAATTGAATACCGACGGACTGGATTGGAAAGAAGGCGATTTGTTTAAGTTTGTAGATATTGACGGCAAGCGACAATTGGTCAAACTAGACCCTGTGGAAAAATTTGTAAGAGGATATGAATAATGGTTGATATAGCAGATTTAATCGGCAAGTATGGATTCCCTATTGTGGCAGCAGTGGGCCTGGGCTTTATCATCAAGTACGTATGGACATGGGCAACGACAGAAATCAAACCGGTTGTTAGTGACGCCAACGCAGTTCTTATCGCCTTGATTGATCGTATCCGTATGTTGGACAATGATCTTATTAGATTGAATCAAAAAGTAAACACAGTCTTGCATCTGCGCGGTAAAACTATTGAACACGAACGGGTAGAAGCAGAAGAAGCAATCAACAAGAAAAACGATAGTGCTGCCAGTAGCGGTAGTAGTAGTTGATTACGCTTTAACTAGATTTTTTTGAAATATGTCCCAGCAGGCCGCCCAGGTCCATTTCTTGCTGCTGTCTGCTACCGCTGCTCGATCCAATGTCAATGCCAATTCAATGGCTGTTGCTAAATCTTCATTCATGTAGCCGTTGACACCTGTTTCCACAATGTCTATGGGTCCTGGCACTGGATAAGCAGCAACAGGAGTACCCACACTGATTGCTTCAATCATCACAATGCCAAATGTGTCGCTGCGACTAGGAAAGGCAAATACATCTGCTTGCACATAGTAATTGGCCAGGTCTGATCCTTTCTTGTACCCTGCAAATTCAACAGCAGGATACTGCCGTTGTAGTCGTTCACGATCAGGACCATCACCTACTATGACCACACGATACTGATTGCCAAGCTCACACAAGGCAGTGAGATTTTTCTCCCGACTCACACGGCCTGCATACATGACCACGGGAATTGGATTGGCAACACGCTCTTGTGTGGGCATTAAATTTGTGCGGTCAACGCCACGAGTCCAGGGAATAACCTCCCACCTGAACCCATTGTCTCTAAGTTCATCAACCATGGTCTGTGTAGTGGTCAGCACAATGCCCGAATGTTTGTGAAACCATCTCATGTACCAGTATGTCCATGCCATGGGAATGTTATAAAGTTTGTGCAAAAATTCGGGGAATTTTGTATGATAGCTGGTGTTGTAGCGTAAACCCTTCCGCCAGCAATAATTACTGGCAGCTACACCAACAGGTCCTTCTGTGGCAATGTGTATGTGATCAGCCCCACTGTCCCGGATCATACGACCAATTCCCCAAGGCCATGCCAATTTAACTTCAGAATATCCTGGACACTGCATACGACGAAACCGAGTGGGATCAATATACTCAACCTCATATCCATTCAGATGTGCCTGTTTCTCTAGATTCTTAAATGTTGTGACTACTCCATTTACTTGATCTGGCATGTTGTCAGTTATTATCAGTATTTTTTGCATTCGCTTACCACTTTAAAATTATCAAATTTGATCCAGTATGTCATATTGTCTCGTGCAGCTTCACAGGCAGACTGGCTGTCGAACAGAATCTGCACCCGGGCTGGTATGTCCCTGGGATTGTTTATGTGCATCGCTATCAGTATCAACATCCACATGATCTGTCTCCTGTGTCCATGTAATTATCTCCCAACGACCGTCGTGATGTTCCACCAGTGCTGTACATGATTCAACCCAGTCGCCGTCATTCATGTACATGACACCGTCTATTTCTTTAATCTCTGCGTGATGAATGTGCCCACATATAACACCATCGAACCCGCGCTTTTTACAGTAAGTTGTTAGATTTTTTTCAAATTGAAACATAAAATCCACTGCTCGTTTGACACGGCGTTTGAGATACTGACTCAGACTCCAGTATCCAAAACCCATGCGATGACGCAGCCAATTAAATCTACTATTGAGGGAGAGTACAAAATCGTAGGCTCGATCTCCCAGGAAGCTGATCCATGGTGCCAGTCTGGTGATTCCATCAAATAAGTCTCCGTGTGTGATCAGATATCGTTTTCCGTTGATGCCCACATGTTCTGCTTGATTTACAATTTCAATATGCCCAAAGCCAATGCCGTAAGGTATTAGCGGACGGAGAAATTCATCATGATTGCCGGCTACATAAATTATTCTAGTGTTGCGTTTGGCATGGCCCAGTATACGACGAATCACGTTGCTGTGACTTTGTCGCCATCGCCAACGGTTTTGTTGAATTTTCCAAGCATCAATTATGTCACCCACCAGGTACATGGTTTCGCAGGTGTTGTGTTTGAGAAAATTATTTAATTGATCGGCCTTGCAGTCGCGAGTGCCTAGATGTACATCACTAATTGCTATTGTTCTATAAGTTTTTTCTGACATCAGTGATCCAAAAGTACTGGTTACGAGTTCCAGTGTGTACTCTATCTTGTACCCGGTTTTTAAAACTTACTGTTGTATTATACTACAGTTCTGACATGGACTGAGTTATTGTCAATGGGTTCGACTACAGCTCCCATACTATCTAACCCAGCTTCGGGAAAATCCCAACCTGACGATTCTTCAACATATAAATCTTGTGTTTCTTCATCTGCGGCTGCTGGAACTGACATGACTGATAATGCAACATCATCAAAATTTGATAATTCATCTAATAAATTTTTAACACCTTGTAGGATCTCTAGGGCATCAAAATTATCATCGTCGTTTAATTCTAACTTAACATCTAAATTATAAACACGCATTTCAAGTTTCATTGTATGACTCCTTGGTTAATGTGCCGCTCGTGACAGCACATTAGTATTTACGCTGACAACAGTATTTAATTATTGCTTTTTTATTACATTGGTATCTTACTTTGAAGTTGCCACGTAAGTGCCATCCCAGTCTACAGGTAGAGTAGCCAATTTCATTTCTCTGCAACGATCCTGCCAGGCTGTGTAATACCCGTCCATTTGTCCATCAAACTCGCCTGTCAGTGTATCGCACATCAAGGCAGCATCGTCAAATTTCTGGTCGCGATAGCATTGCAGCATGGCATCATGTTCCAGGCGACCCATTTCATAGTCACCGTGTGCTCCTGGATACATGATTAGAGGTGCATATATCTGTAGACCTACAGTCTTACCTTTCACAGCAATACAGTCTAATTCTAATGCAAATATACGATCCCGAACTTGCTGGTAGGTATTGGGGCCAATGATTAACAATACGCCATACGCCTTGGTCTGTCCTTCTAATCTGGCAGCAGTACTTACGCTATCGCCTAACACATCATAGCCAAACTTAGTTTTAGCACCAATGTTGCCGATCAAGGTTTCGCCTGTGTTGACACCGGCACCCATACCAACTGGAGGACGGCCTTGGGCAGCAAGTCCTACGTTGAAGTCCTCGATGGCCTTGATCATCTGCTGTGCTGTAACGACTGCTGTGTATGCGTGATCGGGGTCTGCCAGTGGAGCACCGTGTACATGTAATGACGCATCGCCAATAAACTTGATCAAGGTACCGTCATTCTTTAGTACAGGAACGCTTAGTGCTGTCATGTAGTCGTTCATGATCTGTGTCAGGCCTTCTACATCATCACCGAAGCTTTCACCCAAAGTAGTAAAACCACGTAGATCTGTCATGACAATTGATAACTCTTTGCGTTCGCCACCCAACTTGATCAGTTCGGGATTCTTTTGTAATCGCTCTACAATAGTGGGATTAACATAGCTACCAAACTGCCGTTTGATCTGTTGTTTTTGCAAGAACTCACTTACAAACTTGACACCATAAGCATGAAGCAGAACCAAAACAAGGCCGCCAACTGGAATAGTCGCATCCACAAGCCATTGGCTGCTGCTATATGCGAAACTGCATAAAGGAATAATAATGCCAATGACAACAACACCTGCCACAATACCAACATACGTCCACCTTGAAAGAAATAGCAGAACAACACCGGCTATCAACAGTGCTAAAATTTCAGCACCATCAGCCCAAGCAGGTCGAGAGATAGTGACTCCCGACAACATTGTGCCCACTGTCACAGCCTGTACATAGTGCGGGAATTGTGCTCCAGCAGCAGTAGGTACTGGATTTGAGATACCAGCAGCAGTGGGACCAACAATGACTATGGCACCTTCTAAGCGTTCTGGCAATGCCATGATGCTGACTGACTGCGGCTGTTGACTCCAGTCGATCCAAACCCGACCCAAACTATCAGTAGCGATTGGACCAAATTTAGGTATACGCATCCGATCAATGCCTATTTCCGACAGTTTGATTTGCACTGTGGTATCTTCCGCAGCCACACGTAAAATTTCCATGGCCAAACTGGGGTACAGTTGATCTCCTACTGCTACAATTAAGGGCAAGCGACGATTAACTCCGTCGATCTCTGGCAAAGTGCCCACAATGCCTACACCGGCCGCAGTTTTTTCCAATACTGAAACATTGGCAATGATACCGGGATACTGTACAATACGATCCCAGTATTCTGAACCCAATACAGCAGTTCCTGGCTGTCGAGGATTATTTTTTGTAACTTCGGCGGGCACACTGGATAATACCACAGGGAATTCTGTCAATGCCTGGGCTAACCGAGCATCACCGCCTTGACGATCTGTTTCGCTCATTATGATATTAAACACCACTAACCCTGCACCACGTGCGTACAGATCTCCAACAAGGTCTGCGTACACAGCACGATTCAAGGGCCACTGTCCGTACCGGTCTATGGCTGCTTCGTCAATGTTGGCAGCAACAATGTTCAAAGGCTTGGCTGGTGCACTGGTGATTAAGGTATCAAAGTAACGCAGGCGAACTGATTCTACAAACGCAGGATCAGCTACACGTATACCTATGACTAAGGACAAGGTAATGATAGCAGTCCAGGGACTCATTAAGATTTTTTTAATCATGTGTTATGTTTGAGGTGTATCACTAAACAGATACACACGTATTGGTGTACTTGCTTTTAACGCACGAGCACTTCTGTGGTGTCCATCCAAGATATAAAGTTTATTGTCTTTTTTATAAACCACTGGCAAATCGTTATATTCATCAAACAACGCACCATCGCTGCCGTAGTTGCTGAGCCAGTCTTGTGTGGCGTTCAACTGTTTGGGATTTACTGTGACCGCCTGCGGTTCAACACCTGCGTTGATCTGATCCTCCGCAGCCGAGATCAATATCTGTGCATCAAAGTAATCATCAGCCTTTTCGTATTCAGCTGTGTTTTGATCAAGATAATTGCCAACATGCAAAGTTGTGGGCCAAATGTTTGGATCTTGAGTGATTTCAGTGATTTTCATAGTAGCAATATTTATCTACTAATTTAAACAATCTGTACTGACTCCAGTTCCAGTAAGGGTGCTGCTTTTACAACAGTCAGTACATCAAGATTTGTGATACGACCTATCACAGGCCATCCAGTATAGTGCAACAGTTGTTGCTCACCAAACTGTGATACAAAGTCTGCGCCATGAGTTCTGAACCAGCTCAAATACAGTTCTTGATCGTATGCCTGCCCGTTGCTACGCCGTCGCGGCTGATAATTTTCTATTACAATGTTGATCCCGGGCTTGGCAAAGTCGTGAAACTTACAAGTTTGTGTGACATTGGTATGGTCATCTTGTTCCCATACCAACAAGGGACAATGACCTACATAGGGATTTTGTAGCTTGACATCTCCAAATTTCAATTCCATTTGAAATTCAAAGTC
>Ga0209107_10002333_pt1 | contig 10548 bp, 7 predicted proteins | sample LakErihyJuly2011_2_FD_187460 | JGI IMG/M metagenome (GOLD analysis project Ga0209107, IMG submission 187460) | Freshwater microbial communities from dead zone in Lake Erie, Canada - CCB hypolimnion July 2011 (SPAdes) (version 2) | ecosystem: Environmental > Aquatic > Freshwater > Lentic >... | reverse complement strand
ATTACAAATAATGAGATTACACAGAAATTTAGTTTACACTACAATTGATTCTTTAAATGCCATTTTCAACGAAGGGGAATATGCTGATAAAGTGGTTGCACGTGCTTTAAAAAAAGACAAACGATGGGGAAGTTCCGATCGTAAATTCGTTGCAGAAACCATTTATGAAGTGGTGCGTTGGAAACGATTATATGCTGAAATTGCAGAAGTAAAAGAACCATTTGACCGAGATAATATTTGGAGAATGTTTTCTGTTTGGGCAGTATTGCGTGGTTATCCAATTCCTGATTGGAGACAATTAGAAGGAACTCCAGAACGCAAAATCAAAGGGCGTTTTGATGAATTATCAAAAATTAGAGCTTTGAAAGAATCTATTCCAGATTGGATGGATGAATTGGGCGTTAAAGAATTGGGAGAAAAAGTTTGGGCGACAGAAATTGCTGCCCAAAACCAACCAGCAAAAGTAATATTAAGAGTCAATACCTTAAACACAACTCGCGAAAAATTGCACGCACTTTTGATGGATTTGAATATTGAAACTACTTTTTTGAAAGACCAACCCGATGCGTTGGTTCTTAAAGAAAGAGCCAATGTTTTTATGACCGATGCTTTTAAAGCTGGAATGTTTGAAGTTCAAGATGCCAATTCACAATTAGTTGCTGCCTTTTTAGACGTAAAGCCTGGAATGAGAGTAGTTGATACCTGCGCGGGAGCGGGAGGAAAAACCTTGCATTTGGCTTCTTTGATGGAAAACAAAGGGCAATTGATTGCGATGGATTTGTATGAAAGTAAATTAAAACAATTGAAATTACGTGCCAAAAGAAATGGCGCTTTCAATATCGAATATAAGATTATTGATTCTACTAAAGTGATTAAAAAACTACAAGAAAAAGCGGATCGAGTTTTGATTGACGCACCTTGTAGTGGCTTAGGAGTTTTGAAAAGAAATCCTGATGCGAAATGGAAATTACAGCCTGAATTCATCGAAAATATCAAAAAAATCCAAGCTGAAGTTTTAGAAAGTTATTCTCGAATTGTAAAACCAGGAGGAAAATTGGTTTATGCTACGTGTTCGGTGCTACCGTCTGAAAACCAAGAGCAGGTGAATAATTTTTTGAAAAATACAGAGATGGGTAAGAATTTTAAATTACTAAAAGACGCTAAAATTCTAGCCTCTGAATCTGGTTTTGATGGGTTTTATATGGCATTATTAGAAAGAAATTCTTAATTCGCCACAAATCTAACTTTAAGCAAACCTTAAGTTTTAAATTTTAAAATAGCTATTTTTTAAATTATTTTGATATAAATTTGCCTCCCCTATAAAATTAATTTATGAAACAATTTTTCGCTTTACTAGCTGTTCTTTTTTGTCTAAATAGTTATGCACAAATACCATCTGGGTATTATACAAGTGCTACTGGAACAGGTTTGGCTTTAAAGACACAATTAAAAAAAATAATAGACAATGTAAATGATGGTTTACCTTCAGAACATTTACACACTGATCAAGGATATGGTGCACTTTGGACACTTTTCACCCATTCAGCGTTTAGAGATAATTATTATGAAAATGACGGCAGTTTATTAGACATGTATTCTGAAAATCCAACAGGAACAGACCCATACTTCTACTCTTTAACTTCACAACAGTGTGGTCAATATTCTAACGAAGGAAATTGTTATAACAGAGAGCATTTAATTCCACAGTCCTATTTTGATAATTATGCTATTGACCCTATGAAAAACGATCCATTTTTTGTAGTTCCTTCAGATGGGAAAGTGAATGGTGATAGAAATAACTTCCCTTTTGGAAAAGTAGGTACAGCTACCTATACTTCGCAGAATGGGTCTAAGAGAGGAGATGGAATTAATTCGGGTTATGCACAAGGTTATTCGGGTACTGTATTTGAACCTCTAGATGAATTTAAAGGAGATATAGCTAGAGCTTTTTTCTATTTTGCAACCCGTTATGAAGATTCAATGGATAATTTTTATAGTACTGCCAATTCCTCTATCTGTCAAGCAAAAAATATGTTTGATGGTTCAATAGGCCGCGTGTTTACTAACCCCTTTATAGATATTCTTGTAAAATGGCATACCGACGATCCAGTAAGTGCAAAAGAACGTGCTATAAATAACGATATTTATTATAACCATCAATCTAATAGAAATCCATATATTGATCATCCAGAATTTGTTGGTGTCATTTGGAATAGTTTTTTAGGAAATAATTCATTTGTATTAGAAGATTCAATTTCAATTTACCCAAATCCTACAAACAATCATACCATTACTATTGAATCAATAAATAATTTGGACAAAATTCAATTGATTGCAATCAATGGACAAATTTTGCGAGAAATCAAAAATCCCGTTTTACAAAACAAATCCTTCACTATTGACAATTTACAACAAGGTTTTTACTTCCTTAAAATTTCATCAAACCAGCAACAAATCATCAAAAAGATTCTTGTAAACTAGTTTTTTTTGAGTAAATATAGAAACAAAAAAAGTCCCAATATTTGGGACTTTTTTTTATATAATTATTGAATTTAATCATTCATTGAAATCAAAAACTCTTCATTGTTTTTAGTTTTCTTGAAACGATCGTTTATAAAATCCATCGCTTCAACTGGATTCATATCAGAAAGATATTTTCTCATAATCCACATACGTTGTAATGTTTTGTCATCTAACAACATATCATCACGACGCGTGCTCGATGAAGTCAAATCGATAGCTGGAAAAATACGTCTGTTGGCAATTTTTCTATCCAATTGTAATTCCATATTTCCAGTTCCTTTGAATTCTTCAAAAATTACCTCATCCATTTTAGATCCTGTTTCTGTAAGGGCTGTAGCAATGATACTTAGAGAACCTCCATTTTCAACATTTCTAGCAGCACCAAAGAATCGTTTTGGTTTTTGCAATGCGTTGGCATCTACCCCACCACTCAATACTTTTCCAGAAGCTGGTTGAACGGTATTATACGCTCTAGCCAAACGGGTAATTGAATCTAATAAAATTACAACATCATGACCACATTCTACCAATCGTTTTGCTTTTTCAAGTACAATATTTGCAATTTTAACATGCTCTTGTGGTTCTCTATCAAATGTAGATGCGATAACTTCGCCACGAACACTTCGTTGCATATCGGTAACTTCTTCAGGACGTTCGTCTATTAAAAGTACTATTAAATAAACTTCAGGATGATTGGCAGCAATTGCATTAGCAATGTCCTTCAATAACATGGTTTTACCTGTTTTTGGTTGCGCCACAATCATTCCACGTTGTCCTTTTCCAATTGGGGAGAACAAATCGATGATTCGAGTTGATATCGTACTTTGTTTTTCAGCTATTCTGAATTTTTCCGATGGAAAAACAGGCGTTAAATGCTCAAATGAAACTCGATCTCGAACCACTTGTGGATCATGACCATTTATTTTTAATATACGAACTAAAGGAAAGAATTTTTCGCCCTCTTTTGGTGGACGAACAACCCCTTTAACTGTATCTCCAGTTTTTAAACCAAATAATCGAACTTGAGACGTTGATAAATAAATATCATCTGGAGAAGCTAAATAATTATAATCGGAGGAACGTAAAAAACCATACCCTTCAGACATCATTTCCAATACTCCTTCGCTTTCTATAATTCCATCAAATTCAAAATCTGAATGTCCAAAATTGCTTTTCTTAGCCTTAAAATTTGGATTTACATTCCCATTAGGACCCTGATTTGCATTATGATTCTGGTTGGGGTTTTGATTCGGGTTCTGTTTTTGATTTGGATTTTGGTTTGGATTGGGTTTCTGATTTGGATTTTCAGATTTTTCAACTAATTGCTCCTCAGTAGCCTCACTTGATATTGTGTTGTCAGTTGACTCAGAAGTATTTTCCTGAGAATTGCTTTCAGCAGCTGCTTTTGCTGCAACTTTAGCTTCAAAATCAGCTTTTTTAAACTTAACTACCTTGCGCTCTTTTTGCTCAATTTCAACAGGTTCAGTTGAAACATTAGCTCTGTTATCCTGTTGTTCAAAAACTTCTTTAATTTCTTGTATTGCAATTTCTGCAGGTTCTGAAAATAATGAAATAGTTTCCGATTTTTGAATAACTGGTTTTTTTTCTACTACCATTCTGGCTCTTTTTGGCTTTGCATCATTAGCATTGTCTGAAGGACCATCTGAATCAATCTTTGAATGTGATGCTTGAATATCTAAAATCTGATTGATTAAAGTCTCTTTTTTTACACCCGTAATTTTTAAAATATTTGCTGCTTTCGCAATTTCTTGAAGCTCAGAAAGCTTCATTTCTTTTAGTATAGAAATTTCAAACATAAAATGTTATTTGAATTTAGTTGTTGTGGAATAATAAAGAATGTGTGATTTTTGTTTAAATGAAATCTTCAAAGGATGAAGTACTTACGTATTTGTTATGCAATATTACAAATAATATTTGATAATCATAGTGTTTTTTAAAAATAATATAATATTTTTGTTTTAATAATTTACAATTATGGTACAAAGAATACAAACCGTCTATTTATTAATTGCCTTAGTGATTTCTAGTGTACTTCCTTATGTGTTTCCTTTGTGGACAATGAGTGACGGAAAGGAATTTCATTTTATGAGCGATGCTACTTATACGATTGTTTTTGGTTTAACGACCACGTTAACTTTGGTTAGTATTTTGTATTTCAAAAAAAGACAGCATCAATTTGTTCTAAACAGATTGTCTATCATATTGAATTTAATTTTATTAGGATTATTTATATATCGCTCGCTAAATTTATCTGGAGAAACTCTTGCAGTTTCTGAGAAAGGTATTGGGATGTTTCTTCCAATTGTTGCTATCGTTTTTTTGGCTTTGGCCAATAAAGCCATCAAGAAGGATGAAGATCTTGTGAAATCTGCTGACCGTTTGAGATAAACCTATAAACTTAGTTTATTAATGCGAAGAAAAACCTGAACGAAAGTTTGGGTTTTTTTTCGTTTATTATTTTTAACCGCAAAGTTCGCAAAGAAAAATCTGTGAATCAGTGGCTATTTTCTCTTTCCTCTATCATCTCTTCGTCTATCATCTTGATTCTTCACCTCTTTCCTATTTCTACAATTTCCAAATCCTTAATTTTATCTCCATCAATTACAAATCGAAGCATCGTTCGCATTTGATGAAAACCACTAATTCCAGCTGCACCAGGATTCATGTGCAACAAATTATTTTTCTTATCAAAGATAACTTTCAATATATGTGAATGTCCACAAATGAATAATTTAGGAGGATTTGTAGCCATTTCATCCTTCAAATTCGGATTGTATTTCCCCGGATAACCGCCAATGTGCGTAATCCAAACATCAACACCTTCACACATAAATCGGTTGTGCAACGGAAATTCCATTCGAGCTTTATCATCATCAATATTCCCAAAAACACACCGCAAAGGCTTCAATTTTTTAATAGAATCCGTAACAACCAAATCCCCAATATCGCCCGCATGCCATACTTCATCGGCAAGATGAACGTATTTCAAAATCGTTTCATCAATGTGACTGTGCGTATCAGATAGCAAAAGTATTTTGGTCATTTAAAGGTTTAAATAGGTGCAAAGGCTCAAAGGTAACAAAAAGCTTGAAAAGGGAACAAAGAGAAAACGTTTTTAATATTTAAACTCTTTAAAGAATTAAGGTATATATAAAAATTCAAAACAAATTTATTTCACCAACAATTAAACGATTAAACTTCTTCTTTCCTCGTATTAACATTTAGTTACAAAATCAAATTAAAAAAATCCTACTTTAATAAGTATCTTTGCAACTTTAAAAACTATCAAACTTTGCGCTACTTCATAAAATTGGCATATAACGGAACTAATTACCACGGTTGGCAAATTCAACCGAATGCTTCGTCTGTACAAGAAACTTTGAACACCGCACTTTCTGTAATTTTGAATTCAGACTCGAACGTTAGCGAACAGGCGAAGCAAATTAATATAATGGGAGCTGGACGAACAGACACAGGCGTTCACGCAAAAGAAATGTTTGCGCATTTTGATTACGAACCTAAATTTGAAATAGAATCTACCGTTCGTAAACTCAATTCCTATCTTCCAAAAGACATCGTTATTTTTGAAATTTTTGCTGTTTCTGATGAAGCGCATGCCCGTTTTGACGCAAAAAAAAGAACCTATCAATATTACATTTCAACCTATAAAGACGCTTTTTCAAAAGATGGAAGTTGGTATTACCACCAAAATTTAGATCTCGATTTGATGAATCAAGCAGCGAAATTGCTATTAAATCACACCGATTTTCAATGTTTTTCAAAGGTAAATACCGATGTAAATACATTCAATTGTACTATTTATGAAGCCTATTGGACACAAGAAAATAACCAATTGATTTTTACCATTTCGGCAGATCGCTTTCTTAGGAATATGGTTCGGGCAATTGTGGGAACACTAGTAAATATTGGTTTATATAAAATATCATTATCCGATTTCAATACCATTATAGAAAATAAAAATAGAAACGAAGCAGGATTTTCTGTTCCAGCACAAGGTTTATACCTTACAAAAATAGAATATGATTATGTATAACAGAAGATCAATTTGCCAAATTGAAGTAACAAAAATATGAAAGCTACCGCATTCGACACCACTGTTTTCAAACGGATTTTAGAATATGCCAAACCTTATAAAATGAGGTTCAACGGCGTAATTCTATTTGCAATATTCCTATCTATATTTGCTGCTTTACGCCCGTATCTATTGAAATTAACCGTTGACGACTACATAAAAACCCACGATAAAAACGGACTTTTATGGTATGTAACTTTAATGGGAATTGTCCTTATTCTTGAAGTGCTTTCCAACTTTTTCTTCGTTTATTGGGCGAATTGGTTGGGACAAGACATCGTGAAAGACGTTCGTGTTAAACTCTTTAAGCACATGTTGAGTTTCCGAATGAAATATTATGACAATGCGCCCGTAGGTCAATTAATTACACGTTCAGTTTCAGATATGGAATCTATCGCTAAAATTTTCAGTCAAGGTCTTTTTATGATTGGTAGCGATTTATTAAAAATGGTCGTAATTCTTGGCTTTATGCTCAAAGAAAACTGGCGATTAACTTGCATCGTTTTTGTAGCAATGCCTATTTTGGTCTATATCACCCGAATATTTCAACGAAAAATGCAAGTTTCCTTTGAAGAGGTGCGGAACCAAATTGCCAACCTAAACACGTTTGTTCAAGAACGCGTTACGGGAATGAAAATCGTGCAGCTTTTTAATCGAGAAGATATTGAGTATGAAAAGTTCAAAGAAATTAATGCCAAACACAATAAAGCGTGGATAAAAACCATACTTTACAACTCTATTTTCTTTCCAATTGCCGATATAATTTCATCGCTTACGCTTGGTTTTATTGTGCTTTACGGAGGATATCGTATTCTAGGCGGAGACAATACTACTTCTTTTGGTGATATTTTCTCTTATACCATGTTCATCGGAATGTTATTCAATCCTTTGCGTCAAATTGCAGATAAATTCAATGAGATGCAAATGGGAATGATTTCTGCCAACCGTGTTTTTGAGATTTTAGATACCAAAGAACACATCCAAGACATTGGAACAATTGAAGCCCCAATTTTTGAAGGCGACATCGAATTCAAAGACGTGCGTTTCAGTTATATTGAAAATGAAGAAGTCATAAAAGGAATAAATTTAAAAGTTGAATCAGGGCAAACAATTGCTATAGTAGGAGCTACAGGTGCAGGAAAATCAACGGTTATCAACCTACTAAATCGGTTTTACGAAATCAATAGTGGGACTATTTTTGTTGACAACCAAAACATTCACGACTATACTTTGGATTCACTTCGAAAACAAATTGCAGTCGTTTTGCAAGACGTTTTCCTCTTTGCAGACACCATTTTAAACAATATTACACTCAACAATCCTGATATTTCAAGGGAACAAGTAGTGGCAGCAGCCAAAAAAATTGGAGTACACGATTTTATTATGAGTTTACCCGAAGGCTATGATTATAATGTGAAAGAACGAGGTGTTATGCTGTCTTCTGGCCAACGACAATTAATTGCGTTTTTACGAGCGTATGTAAGCAATCCAAGTATCTTAATTTTGGATGAAGCCACGTCTTCTATCGATATGTATTCTGAAGAATTGATACAACGCGCCACCGAAACCATAACAACTGGACGAACCTCAATTATCATCGCACACCGATTGGCCACCATAATTAACGCCGATAAAATTGTGGTAATGGATCAAGGAATCATCGTAGAGCAAGGAACGCATCATGAATTATTGAGTCAAAAAACAGGTTATTACAAGAATTTATACGATTCTCAGTTTATATTAAATGCTTAAATTTAGATAAATTTAGATAAATTTAGATTTGTACAATAATCAACAACTAATTGTACTTTTGCTATTATCAAATAAAAAATAATTCTTAAATTCGCAGCAGTATTTCAACGCAGAAATACACGAAAATGATACGAGCTTTTGCGACTGCATTTTTACCATAACAAAAATAAATAAGGAAAAATGACACGAGCTTTTGCGACTGCATTTTTACCATAACAAAAATAAATATATAAAAATGAAATACGATATTATAGTTTTAGGAAGTGGTCCTGGTGGATATGTAACCGCAATTAGAGCCTCACAATTAGGGTTCAAAGTAGCGGTTATCGAAAAAGAAAACTTAGGCGGTGTTTGTTTAAATTGGGGTTGTATCCCAACGAAAGCTTTACTTAAATCGGCACAAGTTTTTGATTACCTGAAACACGCTTCCGATTATGGTTTGACTGTTTCATCATTTGATAAAGATTTCTCAGCAGTTGTAAGTCGTAGCCGAGGAATTGCTGACGGAATGAGCAAAGGCGTTCAATTCCTAATGAAAAAAAATAAAATTGATGTGATTGATGGTTTTGGTAAAATGAAACCTGGTAAAAAAGTAGCCGTAACCGCTGCCGATGGAAAAGTAACCGATTACGATGCCGATCATATCATTATTGCTACAGGAGCTCATTCTCGCGAATTGGCAAACTTGCCTCAAGACGGAGTAAAAGTAATCGGATATCGTAAAGCAATGACTTTAGAAACGCAACCAAAATCAATGATTGTGGTAGGTTCTGGAGCTATTGGAGTTGAATTTGCACACTTCTATAACGCAATGGGAACCGATGTAACCATCGTTGAATTCCTTCCAAATATTGTTCCGTTAGAAGATGAAGACATTTCTAAACAAATGGAACGTTCTATGAAAAAAGCGGGCGTAAAAATTATGACCAACTCTTCAGTAGAGAGAATTGATACTTCAGGTGCTGGCGTTAAAGCGTATGTGAAAACCGCAAAAGGAGAAGAAATTCTCGAAGCTGAAATCTTACTTTCAGCTGTGGGAATCAAAACCAACCTTGAAAACATTGGATTAGAAGAAGTTGGAATTGCTACCGACAGAGATAAAATTTTGGTAAACGATTTCTACCAAACCAATATTCCTGGCTATTATGCTATTGGCGATATCGTTCCAGGACCAGCATTGGCGCATGTTGCTTCTGCCGAAGGAATTACTTGCGTAGAAAAAATCGCAGGATTGCACGTCGATCCAATCGATTACGGAAATATCCCAGGTTGTACGTATGCATCACCAGAAATTGCTTCCGTAGGATTAACCGAAAAACAAGCAATAGAAAAAGGATACGAATTAAAAGTAGGAAAATTCCCATTTACCGCATCAGGAAAAGCAAAAGCTTCAGGAACACCAGACGGATTTGTAAAAGTAATTTTTGATGCCAAATATGGCGAATGGTTGGGCTGCCACATGATTGGAGCAGGCGTTACCGATATGATTGCTGAGGCAGTTGTAGCCCGTAAATTGGAAACCACAGGACACGAAATCCTAAAATCCATTCACCCGCACCCAACTATGAGCGAAGCCGTTATGGAAGCCGTAGCTGACGCTTATGGCGAAGTAATTCACCTGTAATACTCAAAATAAATTTCAATATCAATCCGTTTTGTGAAAGCAAAACGGATTTTTTTGGTTCCGCCCTTCGTTTAGGACATTCCAAGATACCAAGAAAATTGTTCAAAACTCGGTTGAGTTGTTCTGTAAAATCCATGCTCAAAAAGTGCGGATAAACACTACTACTATACTTGTCGCAAAAAAACAGTGAATAAATTCAATAATTCATAATTCGTTAAAAAAATAATCAGATTTTATTTTTTCAATAATAAATTATATTTACATTTGTAATTCAAAATTAAAAAATGAAAACAATTTTAAATACTACTTGGTGGTGGAAATGCTTACGTCAATCGTCGTGAAGAGTACACTTATAGATATATTTTAAATCAAATAAATATCAAAAAGGGCTTGTCATCACGACAAGCCCTTTTTTTATACAAAAAACACAAAAACAAATTATGAAAATTTATAAATTCAAAACCACCTTCAAGAAAATTCTCGCCGACACTATAACACCCGTAAGTGTTTACTTAAAAATACGCGATAAATTTGC
>Ga0209107_10002332_pt1 | contig 10549 bp, 26 predicted proteins | sample LakErihyJuly2011_2_FD_187460 | JGI IMG/M metagenome (GOLD analysis project Ga0209107, IMG submission 187460) | Freshwater microbial communities from dead zone in Lake Erie, Canada - CCB hypolimnion July 2011 (SPAdes) (version 2) | ecosystem: Environmental > Aquatic > Freshwater > Lentic >... | reverse complement strand
TCTAATAGTGATATCATCTGGATTTCCAATTGGCATAGAGCCAACAACTAACTTACCAGTCATAAACTTCCCTTACTAATAGTTTTAGATTGATGCAGCGCAGCAGGTACAGTCGTGTGTAAACTGTAACTCGGTATAAAGAGCATCTTCTTTGCGAAGTGCCTTGTTACAAATATCATCAACACTTCTTTCAGTTACTCCACCACTGTTTGGATCTAACTGATGAGCCATATTCATACCAACCTGTGTCTCATCTTCATGCTTTGCAAACTGCTTAACAATCCATACGTAATTACCAAAATCTCTAAATGTAAAATCTCTAACTAATGATCCATCGTTATTCTTGTACCATTCTGTTAGGTACCCAATTCCTGCTTCTAGTTTCATTGTAATGCTCCTTCAAATAGTTGTACTGCTTGCTTTTCTTTGCTTGGCAGTAGGTATCTTACCTCATCAATAATACCATACTTTAATGCTATATGAATCATCTCGTCAGAGTAAGATCCAGGCTCAGGAGTGTCAGAAAAATATACAACATAATACATCTCTTCATATACCTTCTTCATGATTGATCCGTTTGCAACAGCCTTCTTTACATTGTCTGTTCTCTTTGCTCCTGGGCGCTTCTTTTCACCTTCAAGACCACCCTTACACTCGACATATTCAAATCTATCTCCATGTGCAACAAAGTCTACCTCACAGCCAGTGTTGGGCATATAAACATTCTTATCTATCTTAGCAAAGCCTCTGGATTCTAAATCTAAAAGCACTAAGTCCTCGAACTTGTCCCCAGACTTTTTTGACTCAGACTGAAAGTTCATCTTTTCTCCAATGCATAAAAGATTTAATGTATACGATTCCATATGCCACTGCTGCAAATATAAAACCATATTGCTTTGTTGTTAAGGCGTATACGATCCATAGACATTCATTAACGCACAAAACTATCCATCCCCAGATAGTCTTACGACCAACCAAGAATATTCCAGACACGCCAATGAAGGCTAAGACCCAAGACCACATGTTATTTAGATGATTCTAATGGCATCACAATATCGCAGGGACACATGATGGATTCAGGAAGAGAATGAACCTTAGTAGTAATTACAATAGAGGTTTTGCATTCTGGACACTTATAAGTATTTTTCATATAACAATCATATCATACTTAGGACGACATGTCAAAGATCAAATGCCGTTTGCATACTAGAGCCATAGAATAGTTTGGATCTTCTCCAACAAGTTGAGTGTATAACCCAGCCCTATCACAATAGTGACATTTATCTTCGTTTCTAGTTGCAATCATTATATAATTATATCATACGAGCAATTATTCGAAATCAACCTGCGATTCAAACATGTTTGTCATATAATTATCTTCTCCTCTTGCTACCTTTGCAGCAAGCATACGCATACCAACTGCATTAGTTACAGATCCTTCAATTGAGATAGCCTCAATAGCCCTTGCAATCTCTTCTCGTAATGTCATTTCATCTAGGCTCATAGTTTAGCCACCAACTTGGAAGCCATCTTCAATCCCTTAACTAATCCATCGTGATAGTCTTGATTCTTAATAACCTTAGTAGTGTCCCATATGCGATAGGATTCTTGATCCAATAGTTTTGCTATCTCTTCTGTGTTCATGCTGCTCGCTCCTTAGCAATAACATCTAATTCTTCCTGAACACCAGGAATAAGTGAAGGGTACTCAGCAGCAAACCTTAGAAACTTAGAAAATGCCCAAGTTGGAATCATTAGAAATAACCATGCATATCCAACCCATTCATGAATAAAGGCTCCAAGAAAAATCCACGGTATAACAACCATGAAGATACTAACATTAGGAATATCATCCTTAGATGTAACGATAGGAACAACTTCCTTTGTAGTAGTCTTAGTACTTTTAGACTTAGACTTTCCATTAAGCATTGTAGTACTTGATAGACCAGTACCGTTTAGCCCAGCAGTGCCTCTTACCTGACCCTTAGAGTTAACACTGACTCGTGCACCGTTAACACCTAGTGATCCGCTAATTCCACTCTTGCTAAGGGATACTCGTACCCCTGGCATAAGTTTAATACTCTTTCTGAATCTAATTGCCATGTTAGTTTGTCCCCTTAATTAATGCACACTCTGGATTGTCTTCAATCTGAACCAATCTACCACCAGATATCCAAGAATCTAAAGAAGTTCTTGTATTATTTCCAGGAAGAGTTGTGTAGCCTTTGTTTACAAGAAGTTGTTCACAAACAATAAATCCAATACAGTTTTGTAATGAATGAGATGCACCAAATTCTCTACATAATACAAAGTTGTCAGTTTGCATAACATACTGACGTGGGTTGTTTGGATTTAGTTTTGCCTCTAATTTTTTAGCGTTATCAATTTTTGCTTGTGCTGCTCTTGCAGCATCAGCCTTTGCATTTGCTTTTTGTCTTTCTAGTAATGCTAGGGCTGCACCTAATTGAATAGATCCATAACTATTTGAATCTGTTATTACAATTCCATGCTCTTTTAGTAATCTGGCTTTTATTTCTTTGTTAACTTTATCATACTTTGAAGCCACTCCACCATGGCTTGAACATGTTCCTCTGCCAGTAGATGATGAGTAGGTTCCGTCTTTGCATTTTGTTTGTGCTGCCTGTGCTGGAGTGAAGCCCCCAGATAATACAAGCAATGATACGATAAAAGCAATTTTCTTCATTTTGATCCTTCGTTAGTAGGTATATACTAAGTATACTCCTTTGAGCAGGCTATGTCAAATACGATGATATAATTATTGCATGACAACACCACCAAATTATCAAGGCGCTTATAACAATGGAGGATACTATTCATTGGGAGACACAGTTCTTACAGATGGTAACCCCTACGGTATAGCAGGATACTATTTCATTCGCACTGGTAACCCAGGTAACCCAGGGTACGCACCAGAAGTAGGCGGAGCACCAAACGGATCTTGGACTCTATACACATTCCCTAAGGGTATTGATGGCGCTGGATCGATTTCTGGTTCGGGCGATATCGCTTAATACGCTTTTAAAGTTCGGCGAAAATAGAGATACTTAAACAACCATACGAGTCTTCGACTCGACACCTGTTAGTTTTCTCTCCACGCTTCCATATCTATAGTATAGTAAGTACCCCACCACTCATAAGGCTTATTAAGATACTTCCACATTTTGGCGTGGTATTTATAACGAAATCCTAAATTACTATCTAATGCCTCATCTAAATCAATAGCCTTAACTAAATGATTACCAGCATAGCCACCAAGAAAATTACCTATCCATCGTAATGGTACTATCCTAGTCCTCTGAATCGTTTTTGATCTGCTGAGGAACCCACTTGATCCGTCCATCTACATACATCCTTTCATATCCTAGTGCTTTCCAGTCCATCTGTATAATCTTAGGTTCTTTCATCGCTCTCCCATAAAACTAAACACTTAGTACATTGTATACCATCTTCACGCATATACCAAGTATGCTGACATTCTTTTTTGTTAACTGTTTTAACTTTTTTCTTCTTGGTCTTTTGGCTGCCTGATCCTTTAGCCTTCAACTGTTGCCTAAATGTACCATCTGGATCATGAACATGACATAGGCTGGCAGTTCTAAAGTTTTCCACTTTGTTCCAACACCTTGTTCCTCTGTTGGTAGTAGCAGTGCAGTTTCTTGTTTTAGTATCCACCCAAGCACTCGTTTCTAGTATGAAACAATCTTATCTTTGTTAATATTTTGCGGGACGGACCAGAAAGATCTTCCTTACAAGTACTACACCTATAAGACCATTCACCGCTAAACCAATCATGGACATAGCCCTTAGCGTTTGCATATTTCTTTGATACAAAGGTTTGAAATGGATCAGGTATCTCCATATTAATCATCGCTTGCCTTTCTTAGTACACCAGATATGACCATCTGACATGGTTTGATGAGTCTCCCAAAAGGTCTCATCTTCAACAAATAGGTGACATGTAGGGCACTTCGTAATATGCGTCATACTTTCATTATACTCCTACTGCCTATGTTAGTCAAGTATAATAGGGGTATGAACGAAGCCATCCTATACATCCTCTACAGCCCCATACACAAGGCTATTAAGGTAGGGATATCAGATATCACAGGTAAGAGGTTTGCCTCTCATAGGACCAAAGGATGGATCCTAGTATCCTATTGGCACTTTTTCGAACGGGATAAGGCAAGAGCCGTAGAATCCCTAGTAATACAAACACTTAAGAAGAAGCATAAGCCATTCCTACATAAGGAAGATATGCCACAAGGAGGTTATACGGAGACATTTGATGCATCACGGATATCAAAGAAAGGCTTGATCCGTATGGTCAATAAGACTATCAAGGTTGTTATGTCCCCCGATTTTTAAGCACACAAGGCTAATGCTTTAGTATAGAGTTCATGACATCTATCCATACCCTCTGAGCGATGAGCAGTTACAGCATCATGGATATCATCAAACCTTGTTGTTCCTCTAGATGTTGCATGAAAGCCTTCTACCATTCTATCGATAGGTCTTTCAATCTCATGTCTGGTATATTCAATGTTAAAGTGTTCTAAGATATCTTTAACTACCTTGGCTGGCTCTTTAATTAGTTTATCAAAGCAAACTGTATATGTATCTGGTAACATGTATTCGTAAAAATCAATATAATCATTTATCCGAGACTCTATATTTAGTTCTTTGCCTATGCTTTGTTGTTCATTAACCCATATCATAGATGCTATTGAGTCAATAGGTGTTCTGATTATATGGACTGCCTTATGGTCTTTTCTTAACTTGCTTGTAAGGTGAGAGACTCCTGTTGGCTGGTCTGTCCAAAGAGTCAGATTTAGGGATAGAAAGTTAGATCCAGATCTTGGATAGGCTCTTACTACTAATCTCATTTAAACAGTATAGCATCAATCTGATAGGCAGGTAAGACATACAAATGGAGTATCATCTGGTTTGATGTATAAAACATCACACTGGGTACAGGCTACTCTATAGCCCATAAACTTACTGTATGAGGAATGTAATTTATCCATTGGATTATTGTATCATAATGTTATATTACTCAAAGTCTGTTTGTGTTTCAAAGATATCCACAGGCTGTCTATCATCATCCATAGCCCCACAAACAGTACAGGTTACTTGACCATCAAGGTCTAGTTCATAGTTGCATCCATATTTAGTACATGTCATACATCAAGGATATCACATAGTTATCCACATGTCAATACCCATAAAAATGTTAGTTATCCACATGTTTATCCACAGATTAATCTTACTGATTATATTATTAGATAGCCTAGAAGTGGAGTGAAGTGGAGGATAGTGGAGTATAGAGCCCTTTTATAGAGGGGCTTCGTAATCCTTTTTGCCAAACCTTCCTATCCAAACATCTTATACCACATATCCAAACCTTTGTCAAACCTTTATATCCCACATATCTGCCATATTCCGATAGCGAAGTATACATTGTTTGTCCCAATTTGTCAAGTTTTTATGCTACGCATAATTATCGACAATTTTGGGAGATTTTTTATATGTTTCGTAATCTTTTTAAATGAAATCAAATAAAAACAATATGTTTTCTATTGTTTTCTATGTGTTTATATAGGGGTTATTTGGTATCAATATCAGGGTTATTTTCTATCCCCTGGGAAAAATTGTATACCTCGCCAAGTCCAATGCCAATACTTTCGGCCTGCTCTGGCGTGTCTGCTACTTCGTAAATAAAATCGGGGGTAAAGGAAAAGAATCTTCCCATAATAGGAACATGCTTAGTAATAGATACAAAACCATTCCACATTGAATCCGAGAATGCCTGATATTGCTTAGGATCTCTCTTGGCATATTCTGCAAAGTGTCTTGGAGTCATGCTCTTATTATACCATGCTATAAGGATTTGACAAATAAGAGGTTTGGGGGTATAATGTTTGGGATCGTAATACCTTGGATCGTAATCCAGGAAAAATTTTGGTCGGTTCGTAATCCTTTTTTGCAAATCGCCGAGCCGAATTAAAAGAAGGGGCTTTCGCCCCAACTCTCAACCTTTAGAGAAGACTTCATCCAAACCTTCAAATCCAGTATCTTCTAACTTCATGGACTCTAGGAGTAGATCAAAACTCTCATTTATGTATGACTCTGCTACTTTTGTAGTCTTTACGATGTCTTCACTGATTGCAAATGCTAATGCCAAACCTAGGTCATTGTATGATACGAAGTCAGATAGTTCTGGTTCATCTCCGTATGTAATCCATAGGTCTGATAGGATTTGACAACGCTTATCAAAACTAGTACTTGTACTCATTATGCTTATCCTCTTTCTCATAGGTTGCTGACTCTGTTACTGTTACTAATCGATTATACACTACCGTTGGGGTAGAGCGTGCTAAGTATCTTCCAACTAGTTCTATGTCTACCCGCAGGTCTGACAAAATGTTACCTAGTTTTATTGCTACCTTTTCTTCCTCTGTAACTCGTTTACTTATACGCATAGTTCTCCCTCGTATCTATTGTATCAAAAAAGGGACAGAAGCGCAAGACCCCTCAGGCGCCCCTGTCACCTTATTTAGTTTGTCTAAGCGACCCAGCCTAGACAGGAAGTGGCGAATAAGCAGCCACAAATTTATCAAAGTCGACTGAAACATTATCAGTAACAGTCTTAGTAGTGAAGTCAATAAGCACGGTCTGTTCTCCTAGGTCATAGCCATCATTACTAATAGCATAGATACCAAACCCTGTCTCATCCAAAATGCTATCTTGAATAAGATAACTAATAATCATACGGGTGCCATAGGCTGAATCTCCTAGGCGAGGGGCTGCATGCTGTAGAGCCATGGCCAGGTCCCTTTCCCATTCGTCCTGTCCCCAGTGACTGTATAGGACCACTAAAGGGCCCTCTTCGCTGTCTTTAAAGACAAAGTTAATACGTGCTCCCATTATTCTACCTCTTCCTCTTCTTCTTCTTCAACGGATTCTATCTCTAAAGGATACCAGTCATAGGCATAAGTTTCAATGTCATCTTCAATCTCTAACTGTCTTACTTGATCTTCAGCAGCAAGTTCATCTGCAGCCTCGACCTCAAACTCATAGTAGGTCTCTCGTGTTGCTATTACGGTGTACTTAGGCATTGGCTTCCTCTATCTCCTTTAGTTGTTGGGGTGTAGCACATTGTGGGCAGCAATCGAAGTCATAGAACTTCTCATTGATTAATTGTCCGTCGTCCTCAATCTCTGCACCACAGCCTTCGCAGTAGTACCAATAAGAACTAACTTTGATTTGGATTGTAGTGTCAATTGGGCAAGGGACCTCAGTAATGAAGTAACCAATACGATTAACAAAAGACCAGCCATTCCAAATATAAGAACCACCATCATCGCCATCGCCATAAGTCCAGATATAAGAATTATCCTGCTCCTTTACGAAAGCGACCTCATCACCATATGTCTCAAACATCTCTCCATTAAATGAAGAGTCTTTGTCTATATGATTCTTGATTGGTTTGTATGTAGCACACCATTCATCAAAATCCATTTCAATGAATCTTTCATTGTTCATTTAGTTATCCCTGTCGTATGGGTCAAAGATAGAAACTTTTGGATTATAAGGTTTGTCATATACTAGAGAGTATGCAACTGATAGTCCTTCTGCATACCCCTGAGCCTCTGTGCGCTCCATAGACTGCATTGCGTCTGAGTAGCCATCTTCTTCTTCTGCCTGTGCGATTTCATTGAAATCTCTCCAAGCATTGTCAATCATGCTTTCTAACATTTCTTGTGGTTTCATACTAGGGTCTCCTCGATGTGTTTTCTTTCTATAGATAAATTATACGTCATGCAGTACATGTTTGTCAAGGCCTCGATATACCCCTGTAGGAATCTATCAGGATTATCTTTCATTGCCTCTTCTACCTCCAGCATTTCTACTTTGAGGTGGCCATGCATTAGGTCAATAAGGGGGATAGATGTATCCTCTAAAGCCTTTGTCAAATGTTCGGGGATAAAGGGATACTTATCGCTCATTAAGAACCTCCATTAGATGTTTAGTAGCATAGATTTGTCCCTCGATATCTACCACATGGATAGAAGCAGGGTTTTCTTCAAGGTCTTGTTCAAGACTGATTAGGTGTAGGTTTATATATTCTTTGAATGTGTTTAGGTCCATATATCAATTATAGGGGTTTGTGTTGATTTTTACAACTTCTCTGGGTGTGATCTTCGTCACATCTGCAAGGATAGGCTCCCAAGCATCTTCATAACTAATATAATTTAACTTCCTACCACATGGGCAGGTCATCTCTACAGATCCCAGGGGAAAGCCAAAGCCATCTCTAGCAGTAAACTCAACCATAGCATCACACTCATCAGGGTCACAAACAAAGGTATACTTACTCCACATATTAGTCCTCTATATATTCTATTGAGATGTTACCTAGGACCTCATCATATTTAACCATAGTGTCTATGTCCTCAGCAAAGCGAGCCATTAGATAATCTACTTTATCTTCCGTGCTCATATCAGGTGGACCATAGAGTTCAAACCCTATATCATTAGACATAGCATCATCTATATCTATTGTTTGTTCAAGGCTGATTCTAACTTTCATTAGTCCCCCTGATTAACTAGATAAGCACGGACTTCTTCTAGGGTATTAATTGATTCCTCGCACATAACAATAAGATCTTCTCTAGTCATTAGTCAAAGTACCCTTCTGCCCATAGGCCATCAAAGAAAGACATAGCCTTCTCCAAACCATCTGTTATCTCAGAAGACAATCTACCTGATTTGATAGCATCTTCCATAGCATCTGTCATTACTGCAATATCTGTTTCTGTATAGCCTAGCATAGTCCACCCCCATACTCATACATTAAATCCATTGCTATATGCAGTTTACAATCACACTCTCCACCATTCATGTTATCCATGAAATCAAAATGAGAAAAATTCTCATCATATATTTTTTGCATTAGTTCATCTAATGTGTAAGGTTTTGTTTGGGTCATACATATTCCTTTTCATAGGCAGGTAGCGAGGTTACTACTAATTCTAACATTTCGTCAGGGTGTCTGTCAAGTACCCAGTTGAGGGCTTCTCCAGCAGTTTTAAAATCACTAGCAGTACTACTAGTACCGTAGCCATTGATAGTTGCTTCCCAGCAGTCAACGCCACCAGGAGAGCAGGAGTAGTTCATTTCATATATTGCAACTTGTTGGGTCATATATTAATTGTAGCCGAGATTGGGGAAAATGTCAAGTTCTTCGTAAAGATTTTATGGTTTGACATTTTAGGGGAAATATGCCGATGTTCGTAATTAAATTTAGAGTTGACATTTTTGGTCGGCCCGATTTTTATGCATTGCGTTGCATATTTATTTATTGCGATTCGTACGGGACTTGAACCCGTAGCCTCTACCGTGACAGGGTAGCGATCTAACCAATTGATCTAACGAATCGTGAAGCAGTTTTAATTCATGCTTAGGAATTTTTTGTTATGCGAGTTGCATTACATTCTGTACAACTTTTAGCAGACGATTCTTTTCTGCGTTGATAGCAGGGTCAAATCCGCTTGCGCTTGCAAGGATAGATTCGTTAGAACCACCACGAGCAGAACGATACCAATCAAGACGCTCAGTTAGAGCATTGAAAGCACCCCACGCATTACCAGCAATCATTCCATTGAATTCGCCTGTGTAGATGTCGTTGATGATGTCAATCTTGTTTTCCCACTTCTTTACAGCACCCTTAGAATCTTTTTCAGGCTTTGTATAAGCAGCAAGAACAATGTCATTGAATTGCTTAGCATTGACTTGCTTCTCAATCATTGCCTTAGCCATGATGTCGAATTCGTCCATGTAAGCGTTAGCAAGACCAAGAGTCTCACGAGCAACTTGTACCTTACCGCTTGCAGTTTGTGTATGGCGAATCTTGAAAGATTGCTTGATACCCTTATTCTTCTTGCGACCTACGCCACCAAGAGCAAGGTTGAGAGTGTTAGCGCACACAACACGAACAGGTGTTATGCTTGCTTGAATAGCGATTGAGCCATCGTGTGATGTGTTGATGAGCAAATAAGTTTTTACCTTATCAGATACACCATTAGGGTCAAGAATTGTTTCACGCTCAAGAGCAAGAGCGCCAAATACTACACGCCCACCCTTGATTGAACCAGCAGTCTCCCAACGCCCACCACCATCAAGAATGTTATCACCAAATGAAAATAAATCTTCATTCTGCATAACATGATAGCGCTCACCAACGACACCAAGAATGTCTGTCTGTGTTGAGTCTGTAGGGTTAGTACGCAAAACATACTGGTATGCCTTGTCGCTTGTTAGATGTGTAGGGGTTTCTAAATCCTCAAGACGAACATTCCAACCATTGAGACTTGCAGCCTCTAACATTTCTGCGGTTGTTTTTTCTTCTGTGAATACAGTACCCAATCCATGCCATGCAGGTTCACGGAAAGACGCAAAAGATGTCTTGCCGTTTTGTATTTCTAGGTCATGTGCCATAGGTTTTCCTTCTTTCTTTTTGTTGTTGAATT
>Ga0209107_10002331_pt1 | contig 10550 bp, 7 predicted proteins | sample LakErihyJuly2011_2_FD_187460 | JGI IMG/M metagenome (GOLD analysis project Ga0209107, IMG submission 187460) | Freshwater microbial communities from dead zone in Lake Erie, Canada - CCB hypolimnion July 2011 (SPAdes) (version 2) | ecosystem: Environmental > Aquatic > Freshwater > Lentic >... | reverse complement strand
TTTAAGGAACGATAGGGATTTGGAGCGATGGTTCATTTATAAAAACCACAAGTTCAACGATATCGATTCGCGGGATGTCGCGAGAATCGGACCACTCCAAATCGGATACACGGATAAGACGATTGAGCCGACGAACTTCGGGATGTCGATGTATTACAATACGCTCAACTCGAATTACCACGTGGATTTTAACAACCCGAACGTGTCGTATGATTTCTTGGATAAGACGAATGTCGCGGTATCCATTTACGGCGACTTGGATGTTTATGGGAATATCAATATTATCGACAATAGCAGTAGCGGCAGTAATAATTTCAACTTTCGCCTCAAAAAGGTAGAGGGGCTTACAGAATTGGCAAAGTATATCGACGTAGTCTCTGTGTCAAATATTATTTATAAAAATATCATAGACTATAACGATATCGAGTATTCGGGCAAGAACATCGTATTCAAGCCTACCCAGTCGATTGTTGTGGATTCGATTGTGAATACCGACATTCCCTTTGTGATTAAGCAGAACAACGACAGGCTCTCGGTTGCGAAGTTTATCACCTACACGTCGAACGTGCTTACGGATAATAATCTGACGAATAACCCGAATAACCACGATTATTCGGCGATTGAGATGGGTATCTATAAGTTCAATGACTTTAACGTGAATTACGACAAAGACCGCTTTACGAACATAAAGAATATGGTTCAAATCCTCGTATCCAATAACAATGATGTCGCGACCGACAATACGAACCTGACATTTAGTTATTACAAGAACGACAGCAACAACCATTTTTATCATCCGTTTGTCGAGTTTAACAACAGTTTTTCAAAGACCTATATGCATGTAGGGCAGGGGGCGAGTGGATACAATAGCAACATCACGCTACACATTGACGATGACAATAAATACGGATTACAATTGACGAACAGTTATAATCCTGTGAAAATAAATATGGTGAATATCGCAGGAGACCGCAATAAATATACGACGATAAGCAGTGGAGGGAGCGAGAATAACTATCGTTTTACTGTGGATGTCGCCGTATTAGACGTGGGGAACGAACCAGACAACAATAATATGCTCAATATATTAACGATTGACCCTTACACGACGGGTATTAATTTGCGAGACGGGGTTCGCTACGGGTTCAACGAAACGACACCACAGCAGACGATGTCGATTAACAGCGAATACGACGAGCAGACGATGCTCATCAACGCGAGATACACGAAGGATTACATCTATACGAAGGCGACCGTCAATAGTAGCAATATCGTATTTTCGAAAGGAGCGACGAGCGTCGGAGGCGTCGGGAGCGTCGGATGGGATAACAATGCGAAAACATTCAATACCGCGTTTAACAATACGATTTCGTCGGTTTATGTGCCGACGTTTGATATTTTCGGAAGTAATATAGACAATCCGAATACGGTTGTGTATAAGACGCTACACGCCGTAAAGGAAATCACATATTTATCGAAACATTCGAATATCGATTTGACGTATAAGTTCGATACATCGAATGCGAATATCATAAACGGCGGATATAGCACGAGGGACATCAAGATAGACACGACGCCGTCGTATCGCTTAGAGTTCAACTTGGAGAACTTACTCGAAAACGACCGAGTGCTTTTTGACATTACCCCGCAATTGTCGGATGCGACGAATGAGATTATCGGGCTTGACGAGATGCGTCTTGTAAATAATCAGACGTCGAATATTTTTAACATCACGCTTGATGATACGATTATGAATAAGAATTACAACTTTTCGTGTATCTTTAACAACATTTATAATATCCCGTCGTATCTGACGGATATGACGACATCGAACACGGTATTCACTTCGAACTATACGAGAGTCGTGGATGTGGGACGAGATAGGACAAGTAATATTATTTCTTTAAAAAACGAAATATATAGTTATTTGCCGAAGGTGAATAGCAGGACGAAGAATATATCGAAGGTATTTGTCAATAAAAATCTAATCAAATTGGACGACAACTATTCGCTATCGAACGTGTATATTGTATCGGAGACGTCGAATATCGTCAGTTATAATTACACGAGTGGCACAGACCTAACATTTGCCTATACAGGTAGGTTCGCAATCCATCGAACGAACAGGACGAGCATCAACAGTTCCAATACGCTCCCGAATACGATGACGAATAGCAACTATATCATAAATTATAGTTCGAATATCCGCTACGCTATCGTGGCTACCGCTGCTACCACTGCTGCGAATAATATCTCGAATATCGTGAGTATCCAGACGTCGAATGAGATTGTTGATGGTGCGTATGACACGGAGTTAATCTATGTTGGTTCGAATCTGTATCAGGACGAATTCGCAATATATGGTGCGAGTTTAAGTAATACGATTCGGATTGACGAATATTACAGGCGATACGTTCAAAATAGCAATCTACATATACAACTTACGAACTTCAATAAGGCGAACTTGAAACCGCACATCATCTTTGCGAGTTCTGTGAAGGACGAGACGCTCGACCGAGGCAGTCTCATCAACGAAATATATAGTTATGATGGCAACCTGTTGTTTAATTACCGCGACAATCAAATCGAGCATCCGCAATTACTCATTGACAAGGTGGGAAACATCCAGTATTACGGCGACGTTCGCACGAGCAACGATTTATATATCAGTGGTAATATATTCAACGTCGGGGGCAAAAATATCATCGAAGACCTTGACCGTAAAATATTGAGTCTCGGTGCGAACAATAGCGACTTGCTATTCGAAAACGTCGCAACCTTGAATGCCACCATTCGAGAGCGAGACGCCAGTATGAGCAACCTCCTTTTATACACAAGAGACGTGCTAAACGCCAAGGACGACCTGAATGACGCGAACGCCAGTAATTACGTGATGGCGACAAGCAATATCTTGGTGGCGAGGACAGATTTGAATGATGCGAACGCCAGTAATTATGTGATGGCGACAAGTAATATCTTGGTGTTGCGGACGGACAGGAACGACGTGAATGTTAGCAATTACGTGATGTCGAGGACGGGTATGAATGACGCGAATATGAGTAATTATGTGGTGGCGACAAGTAATATCTTGGTGTTGCGGACGGACAGGAACGACGCGAATGCGAGTAATTATGTGATGGCGACAAGTAATATCTTGGTGTTGCGGACGAACAGGAACGACGTGAATCTGAGTAATTACGTGATGACGACGAGCAATCTCATCGCGACCCGAATCACGAACTTGACGACCGATATGATAAATGAGAATGGCAGTGCTGTGAAGCGGTTTATTATAAATAATGAGTATAATAATCATCTTAGCATCTATGGTAATCTTACGGTGAGTTCGAACTTGATTGTGTTGGGGGCGAGTACTACACTGGAAACCGAAGTATATACGACGGAACGGCTTGAAATCACGAATGCGAACAACACGTCGAGGGCGTTAGTGATTAAGCAGAACGACCTTCTCAACGACATTATACGGGCGTCGAACAGGGACAACGTCGTCTATACGGTGGGTAATAATGGGGACGTTCGGATAGCGGGGAATTATATACGGAACAATAGGGATGTTCTGCTGGATACGAGCAACTATGTCTTGGAGACGAGCAATGTTATCGCAAAGAGAATCGATAGTAATATTGCGATTCTGAATAACACGTTGCGATTGAATGATATGAATAATAGCAATTATATACTGACGTCGAGTAATAACTTGGCGTTTTCAATCAATAACATTAAGTCGGCGTGGGTTATCAGTCCTACGAATGTGTATAGTTTGACGAACGTATCCATCGGGACGACGAGCAACATCGATACGCTCACGGTGGATGGGGCGATTATCTGCTCCAAGGGTATCACAACGTCCTTCTCGGACAATCGACTCAAAGATTACACGTCGAATATTGCGAACCCGATTGCTTTAATCGACCGTATTAATGGGTTTCATTTCACGCCGAATGATTTGGCGGTGTCGTATGGGTTTTCGAAGAATCCTGATGTAGGACTTTCCGCCCAAGAGGTTCAAAGTATTCTCCCTGAGATTGTTAAGTTGGCACCGTTTGATATGGCACGAGACGACTATAACAATATCGTATCGAAGAGCGGAGATAACTTTTTAACGATTTGCTATGAAAAGATGGCACCGTTATTCGTGGAATGTATAAAAGCCCTTAAAAAAGAAATAAACGAACTGCGAGAGGAGGTAGCGGAACTGCGTGGGACGGTGAGGAGTAGTTAGTTAGGGAGGAGTTTATTAACTTTATTTATTTTATCTTTTGCTTTATCTATTCTGGATTGTCCTACATTTTTCATACTTTCTTTAAGGGCATTTATATTTTGTGATTTACCTAAGAGTGCTGTAAAGTTTGTTGAACCTTGAAACCCTGTCGTAGCCTTTTCAAAGGCATCACTCTTCTCTAAAACTAATGCCCTTGCCTTTGCTTCGATTTCTGCTTTTTGGGTTGCTAATGCTTCCTTTGTTGCTTTTGCTTCTTCTTCAATTTTCATTAAATTTTCTTTTGCTTTGAGTGCTGATTCCGCTGCCTTTGCTCTTACTTTTTTACCTTCTTCAATTCTTTTAACTGCTTCATTCATTACATCATCTTCTGGCGATACGGATGTATCTGCTTCCGTTTCTCTGGTTGATTCGTTAGTTTTTTTATCCTTTGTGTCTGCCTTTGCTTCCTTTGTATTTGTCTTTGCTTCCTTTGTATTTGTCTTTGTATCTGCCTTTGCTTCCTTTGTATCTGCCTTTGCTTCCTTTGTATCTGTCTCTGCTTCCTTTGTATCTGTATCTGCTTTCTTTGTATCTGTATCTGCTTCCTCTGCTTCCTCTGCTTTCTCTGCTTTCTTTGCTTCCTTTGTATCTGTCTCTGCTTCCTCTACTTCTTCATCCTTTGCGTCTGCGTCTGCTTTTTCTTTTAGTTTTTTGTAAATACCTTCTATTTTTATTTTTATAATATTAAAATCAAGAAGGTTAATATCGATTTCTAATTTTTTTCCTTCGGATTGTGGAAAACCCTTGTGTAGTTTAACATATATGTCGTGTAGTTCTTTTTGAAAGGCATTATAGAGTTCCTTAGTTAATTTATCTGCGTTTATAACGTGTGCGTCTTTTGCGAATGGTTTTTTGAACCATCGATACCATATATCCCGATACAACATACGATACCACGTAGTAAATGAAGACGTATCCTTTCCAAAATTAAACAAGTACCATTTATTAGTCATTAAATCGACATTAATCTTTGCTTCCGCTGTGCTTTCGTTATGTATCCCTTCATTTATTTTCTCTATATTTCTTATAATATCTTCAAGTTTAAATACGATACCACTATGTTGCTTTAAGTAATCATCACGTATCATACGATTCGGTGCTATTTCTAATGTTCGTAAATATACGTTTATAAACTCATCAACCTTTGTCTTTAACTTCTCTCCCTTGTCATCTATCCGTGTCTTTGTATTTTCGAGATAAGAAACTAAGTTCTTATACTCGGCATCCTCTATTATATGGTTGATTGATTCATCGTCTATTTTACTATATGGTGGTTCTGGCGTTGTTTCTGGTATTGCTTCTGTTTCTGGTTCTGGTATTGCTTCTGTTTCTGGTTCTGGTATTGCTTCTGTTTCTGGTTCTGGTGTTGGTTCTGGTGTTGGTTCTGATGTTGCTTGTGCTTGTGAGTATCGAGTAGGTATATCATCGACAGCACCTCCTTTAACTTTTCGCCTTCCTCTTTTTCCTCCCACTACCGCTTCTTCTTCTACCGCTACTTCTCCCGCTTCTTCTTCTCCTGCTTTTGCCGACGGTATCACGTCTTTAACGTCTTTAACGTCCTTATTATAATAGTCGAAGTTTTGGACGATTTCCGCTAACAAGATGGTAATCTTTTTATAGTCTATGGAGTTCGAGAGATAGAGGACTTCGTCTAATTTAGTAAATATTTCATTTAACTTCTCTTTATACTGGTTGTAGGCAAGATGTTCCGAAATATCAAGATTCATTTCCCTAAACCTTTATTATTAAATAATATATAAAATTATATAAAACTAACAATACAATAAGAGTATATAATAGGTATGAGTGTCGCAAAGAATGTGTCTGGTAAAAAAATCAAGGAGTTTCTGCTGTCGGCATTCGACGATGATACAGAATATACGCTGGATGATGCTAAGAAGACTGCGGTATCCGCGTTTAAAGACGCGTTAAAGTCGGGACAAGGTAAAAAGCGGGTTGTCAAGGTTGATAGCGATGGCGTGGTGATTAAGAAGCAACCGAGCAAATACAACCTGTATATTAAAGACGAGATGGCTCGATTAATCACTGAGTTCCCAGACAGGGAGAGGAAGGAACTGATGAAACAGGCGGCGATTCATTGGAACGAGAGCAAGGCGGCAAAGGAGGCGGAGACGGCGGCTTAATTTGCGGATGGCGGAGACTGTCATTGGCTCTTATTTATTTTTTGTTAGATATTCGATAATATCGTTCAATGATGGTAGATATATCGCACACCCTAAGCAATGCATGATATGATTGTATTTATAAGAGGAGGGATATTTATTTTTATATTTCATATAAAGAGAGGAATAGGATGGATGCTTATCATCGCCTTGAAGAACCAAGAAAGCAGGTGGAAACGCTCCGCTCCCGCGACTTCTGTAAAGAAAGAGAAATATTATATGCCTTAGCCAAAAAATATTATGATGAAGAAATACATGATAATAGGATTATAATGCGTCGCTCAAAAGATGCGACAGAAATAGAAAGGATTCGTAAGTCAAATGAAATTTTAGAGCAGTTGAGTGATAACGCTAAAATACAAAATTATAGATATAGCGATTTATTAACGTTTTCGCTACCAGAGGAACGTAAGGAAATTATTAATGATATATTGGATTGTTTAGAATCAATTGAGGAAAAGTTGATGGAATTGGTAGATAGTAAAAGTGAAAGTCTGGTAAAAGTTAAGAAAGAAAGGGGTGAAATAGGTGTATCATTAAAAAAAAGATTATTAGCATTTACAAAAAGATTATTAGCATTTACAAAAACTGGCTCGGAAAAGGAAGAAATGAAACAAAAAAAGGAAGTATTGAAACGAAAACAAAAATACTCGAACTATACACTTGAAGCATTGAAACTACGATACGATGCGTTTGAAGAAGATAGATATAAAAGTATTTTAAAAAGTATTTCTAAAACAAAGAAACGTTCGACACCAAGAACATCGGTGTCTCCATCAGGAGTTTCAATATCATTAAGTGGCGGAGCAACGTCTGGAAAGAAGGTAGTATGCGGGAAACTACGATGTATCTACAAGATACACGGGTCGAGAAAGGAACACCTGAAATACAAGGGGCAACTCATTACCGTCGCAGAATATAAGAAGATAATGATGAAGAATTGATTATGTCTAAGAGATTTATTTATTTTTATATCCCCATATATAGAGGGAATGCCTAATAATAATCCTTATGTTAAGTTTGGAGAACCTACAAATACAAATACAAAATCAAGTATGTTGAAAATATTAGCGAAGAAAGTATTTAGAAAAGATAGGGCTTATCAATATGCTGTTTTAGAACCCGATTTAAATCAAAGACTTAAAACAGACTTTGAAACAGAACTACATAAAAATATAAAATCTAATGGAATTGCGATAGTCATTCGAGATGAGGTAGTATTTTCAAGTTTATTAAAGGAAATAGGAAGTAAATATGGTGTTGAAAATGATGATGTAAAATCTTTTATAAGAAATCTTAAAATTTTAAAAGGGAATTGGAGGATATTTACTCGGGATAAAATATCTTCGTGGAGAATGGAAAAGCGAGTTCTCTTCGTTAATATTTTTATATTGAGTGTTATTGAATCAACAATTTTTCAAAAATCAACAATTAACAATCTTAGACAAATAAATAAAAAACTAATAGATTTATTAAATTATTTTGAAGAACCATATTACAAGGCTATATTACCAATAAATATTTTTAATAATGAAAGTTTATCTTTGATATTTAATACATTAAGCGGAAAATTACAAGAAGACATTAGTATAAGAGTAGAAGAAAAAGATGAGGAAAAGTTATTAACAGGCGATATGAGAATCATATTAATCGAATTAGATAATATAAATGAGACATTAGACAAGGATAACTTTGACCAAGCATTTGATGAACTGTTAAATGATTTAGAAGGTTTATTATTATCAAAAAAAATAAAACTTAGCGATTTAAAAAATATATTGATACAGACTGATTATGATAGCAAATATACAAATCATTATTTGAAAATGTTAATAAATAAAAGAGTAATAACGCCTTATGATGTACGTGAAGTAAAAAATAAAGAAGAGTTAAAAACATTTTTTGAAGATATGTATTTAAAAACATTATTAAAAGACGGTATAATAATACATAAAGATTTGCCAAAATTATTATCAAAAGAAGAATTAATAGAATTAATACCAAAATTAGAATTACCACCAGATTCTATCGAATTGAAAAGCATTGTATTAAATTTAGAATATGATGATTTAATAGATTTACATGATGCTAAAATGTTAAGCTCTGTCGCTTTAAAAGAAATATTTGAAAATACTGATAGATTAGAGAAATTAAAAATAGAAGACTACATAGAGTTAATTGAAATAGGAGCATTACAACTTGGAGATGTACCTACTAATAAACAAAAGAGGGTACAAATGGAAATAGGAGCATTACAACTTGGAGATGTACCTACTAATAAACAAAAGAGGGTACAAATGGAAATAGAAAGGGAATCATCATCGGGTGGTCGCAAGGCGAAGGCGAAGGCGAAGAATGCTGTGAAGCCCTCTCCCGTAAAGAAAGTAGTTTGCGGGAAACTACGATGTATCTACAAGATACACGGTTCGAGAAAGGAACACCTGAAATACAAGGGGCAACTCATTACCGTAGCAGAGTATAAGAAAATAATGAAGCATTAAGCATCATATTTCTTAGAACATATATATATTTATTTTTCTTTATAAGGATTTAATAGAGAATGATGAAGGGTTCAAGACAACCACCGAATACTATGTTGAAAATATGGAGAATTGCGTCATATACGACGAAGTCGCATCAGTCATCTATGACGATAGCGTGAAACCCGCGAAAACAGGATGTCTCCATAAAACAGTGATGTCGAAGAAGGATAAGACTGCGAAGAAGGATAAGGAAGAGACGAAATCGATACCAGATAACAAAGGATACTGTATGCCTTATGATGATTTTATGAAAGTAATACATAAATATCAAGAAAATAAAAAGTCTCTTGGACGCTAAGGGAATCCCGATGTGTTTCGTCTGTCATAAATGATTTATTTATATTTAATTACATTTATTTAATTACATTACATTCATTACATACAATTCATTACATTACTTTACATTACTTTCATTATTTTCTTATACTCTGCTACTGTAATGAGTTGCCCATTGTATTTCAGGTGTTCCTTTCTCGAACCGTGTATCTTGTAGATACATCGTAGTTTCCCACAGACTACTTTCTTTACGGATGCTTTGCTACCGCCAGTATTAAAATTAAGAGCAAAATATATTATTTGGTTATTTTTATCTATTAATTCTACTTTTTTTATTAGTTCATATTTTTTGCTATTATCTATGTAGTTATATGATAACTCCGTATCATCATCAATAGAATATATATCTAATTCTCGACGAGTATTTATCTTATTTTTAAATCTTTCGTAGAACCTTGATTACCTATTAATCTAAACGTATAATCTTTATAATTTTCTGCTAAATTATTATTTCTATTAAAGAATGTTCCAATATATTCTGGGTTGTTAGAGAACTTCATTATAATAGATAACATTCTATACCTTTCTACATACATACAAATAAAAATAAAAAAAACATCATAGTAATTAGAAAGACATGAATATCTATATCAAGTATCTTATAATAACAGTTTTCCTTATGGTGTTAGATGTCGCTTGGATAACACTAAACCTTTCGACATATTCGTCGGCAATTCAAAAGGTTCAAAAGTCCCCTATGAATCTGCGAAATCTGCGAAGCGAATATGCGTTCATCGCTTATATCATTATCGTCTTTTCAGTTCTCTATGTCGCCATACCATTCACGACGCAAAATATGAAGAAAGGCGATGATGACATCGCGACTAAATTATTGAAATCCTTTATGTATGGTGGTGCGGTAGGGTTTTCAATCTATGGCATCTATAACTTCACGTCTCTCGCGATTTATAAGGATATGGATAGTTCGATAGGTATTATCGATACATTATGGGGAACAACGTTATATACCCTAACTACCTTTGTGTTTTTATTATTGCCTACGTAATACACGCAGTTCTACGCAGTTCTACGTAATACACGCAGTTCTACGTATATTATTTTCAAGTTCTTGGAATGTGCTACCTGATTGAAGTAATATACAGCGTTCGCTTGATATCGAGTCAAGCAATTCCGCAATTTGAGTATAAAAGCCAATCTTACAAGGAAGTAAATATTTACGCAGACTCTTTGCGTGTTCAACCGATG
>Ga0209107_10002330_pt1 | contig 10550 bp, 10 predicted proteins | sample LakErihyJuly2011_2_FD_187460 | JGI IMG/M metagenome (GOLD analysis project Ga0209107, IMG submission 187460) | Freshwater microbial communities from dead zone in Lake Erie, Canada - CCB hypolimnion July 2011 (SPAdes) (version 2) | ecosystem: Environmental > Aquatic > Freshwater > Lentic >... | reverse complement strand
GAGCTGCGCGCCGGTGATCTGCTCCGGCGAGATGTAGTAGGGGGTGCCGATGGAGCGGGTCTTGGAGGTGGTCATCTCGCTGACGAACTTTGCGAGGCCGAAGTCCATCAGTTTGAGCGACCTGTCTGCGCCGAGCATCATGTTTCCGGGCTTTACGTCGCGGTGGATGAGGCCATGTTCGTGGGCGTAGCCGAGCGCCTTGGCCGCGTGGACGAAGGCGTAGCGCACGAGCTGTTCGGGGAAGGGTCCCTGGCGCTGCACCATTGCCTTGAGCGTCTCGCCGTCGACGAACTCCATCGCCATGTAGAACTCGCCATCCTGCTCGCCCGTATCGAAGACGGTGACGATGTTGGGGTGAATCATCTTGGCCGCGGCCTTGGCTTCGCGCAGGAAGTAGCCAACCGCGACCTCGTTTGCCTTGAGGTTCTCGGCGAGGACCTTGAAGGCCACCACGCGGTCGAGTGCGGTGTCGGTCGCCTTGTAGACGATGCCCATGCCGCCTCGGGCGATCTCTTCGATGATGCGGTAGCGCCCCGTGGCTGCGGGGGCTGTGCGGGACGGTGCGGTTGGCGTGGGTGGGGCAACGGTCTTGGTGAGGGTGGCCGCGCGGGAGCTTGCGTCGCGGAAGCCAGGGGAGGCGGTGGCGATGGCGCGGTACCAGGCTGCAGCGGCGGCCTGCTCTTCGAGCGCTTCGAGGGCGCGCGCGAGGGTGTAGGCGAGCGAGGCGTCGGAGGGCTTGAGAGTAGCGAAGGAGAGGGTGGGCTGGACGAGCGCGACGAGTTCCTGGAACCGGCCGAGTTCGAGCATCCGGTGGGCCAGACGCTGCAGGTTGTTGGCGCGGCCGAGGGCGTCGAGTTCACCGGCGGTATTTCCGCTACGCGCGTGAATCTCAGCGACTTCGGCGTGAGCGTCGCAGGCGGTGAGGCATCGAACGGCGTCGGCCTCGGCGCCGAGGTCGGCGAAGAGCAGCCCCGCGATGCGGAGCTCGCCGAGCTCCTCGTAGCAGCCTGCTGCGCGGAGGTTGTCGCCGGCCTCCGTGAACTTGGTTGCGGCATCAGCGATGCGACCCAGTTTGTGGAGCGCTTCGCCCTGTTGTGCGGTTTCGGGGAGCGCATGTGCCTCCGCGATGCGGAGGCGGAGCGCATCGTCGGCTCGACCGGCGCGGTCGTACATCTCCGCGGCCATGCCAAGCCGGCCCTTGTCGGCGTAGATGGCCTCTGCAGCTGCAAGGTCGCCCGAGCGTTCGAGCAGCTCCGCGGCAGCTTTGGGAAAGCCGGCACGGTTCAGAAGGGTCGCGGCCGCTGCAGCGTTGCCCTGCGCTTCCAAGTACTTTGCAGCAGCCTGGGCAGCCTCAATGGCAGGCTTCATTGCAGCCAGATTGCCGCCGTTACGGGCAAACTCCCGCTCGAAGAGGACCGCACGCTGTTCGGCGGCCTTGGCTGCGTCGCCCGCGCGGTCGAAGGCCTCGGCTGCTTCGCGTAGGAGCTTGGCCTGCATGAAGGCGCCAGCTGCTGCGCGGTGATCACCCCGCTTTGTGTAGATTTCGGCGGCCTTCTCGGGCCGCTCCGCAATCAGGAACTCCTTGGCCGCGAGCTCGAACTGGCCGCGGCGGGCGAGCAGTGCTGCGGCCCGCTCGGGGGCTCCGGCCTTGCGAAACATGACGGTCGCCTTGCCCACATTGTCGGCGCGGTCGTAGCACTCCGCGGCGCGCAGAAAGTCGCCTGCCTCGATGAAGGAGTCTGCTGCCTCGGCCAGTTTGCCGGCACCGAAGAGGAGTTCGGCTGCGCCGGAATGGTCGCCCTGCTGCTCGAACACTCTGAGTTCGACGCGCAATGCACGCGGAAGGCCTTCGCCTCGTGGAGAGAGTTCGCCTGCGCCCCGCATAACCCGTCGAGCAATGACTGCAACCACCACGATTGCGGTGAGTCCAAGGCCATACTCCACGAGCTGTGCACGCGAGGTTCCTACGCCAGAATCCGGAGCCGCAGTCGCACTGCTGCCCGAACCCTGCCGGGTGCTGGCCGTCGTGGCGTCGGCCTGTGCGAGCAGCGTGGGAGACATCATGCAGAGAGCCAGAGAAGAGTTGCGCGCCTGTGCGGAGCAGTGCAAGGTACCGAGTTGGTAGGCGACGGCCGAGCCGACGGAGCCAGAGGTTACAACCGTGAAAGCCGCTAGGTCAATCAGCCGTTGGGGTGCTGCCCTGTTGCTCCCCGTCGCGCTGTCTGCGGGCTGCGCTGGTTCGCAGCCGCCGCCGGAGCCGGCCATAACCGTGGCGCCGGAGTCCGCATCTCAGGCTCCAGCGGAGTCTGTAGCCTGCAGCGAGGTGCGTGCGATGGTCTGCGATAGCGGTCTGGGCCGTCCACTCGAGGCTGGAGCGGATGAGACGATGTGTGGCGTGGAGGCGTCGCAGCTGACGCAAGACCTCCTGCTCTGCCTCGACCGCGCCGGCGCCTTCTGCGACGAGGTCGCGGCGCACGCCTTGGGCGCACTGCGAGCGTGCGGGGAGCGGCTGCTGGTGGCCGAGCCAGCGACCGGCGGTGCAGCGTCGCTGCAGGCTGCGCGGAAGTTCATGGAGACATGGGTGGAGTCGCGCCGGCCCTGGCTGGCTGTTGGCCCGCTTGGGTTCGTGGTCGCGCCGGAGATGGCCCGCCGCCTGGCGGCCTCTTCGTTGCGTCGCGGCGACGGCGCGGGTGCTGTTGCCTGGCTTGATAAGACGCACAGGGTGGACGCAGAAGACTTCGCGAGCATGGCCTGTCGCTGGGCGTCGTCGACGTCCGTACTCACGGGGCCGCCGCCGGACCTTGCCGACCTGCCTACCGTCGCGTCAGCGGCGTTGGCTTGGCAGGGGTGCGAGGGGCGCTAGTAGGCTTCGCGCCGGTCTGCAGATTCGATGATTCCGGCGGGGTAGTGGCCTGTCAGGCAGGCCTCGCAGAAGGATGCGTCGGTTGCAGAGCTCCCTTGCTGCGAGCCCGTCGCATCGCGCAGCCCCTCAAGAGAGAGATAGGCAAGGGAATCGGCCTGAATGAACTCACGGATTGCATCGAGTTCATGGTTGGCGGCGATCAGCTGATCGCGGCTCGGCGTGTCGATACCGTAGTAGCAGGGCCACATCGTGGGGGGTGAGGCGACGCGGAAGTGCACCTCGGCAGCGCCCGCTTCGCGGACCAGCGTCACGAGCTTCTTGCAGGTGGTGCCGCGGACGATGCTGTCGTCGATGATGATGACCCGCTTGCCTTCGAGGAGCCGGCGCACCGGGTTGAGTTTCAGCTTCACGCCGAAGTCTCGGATGCTCCCGGTGGGTTCGATGAAGGTCCGGCCGACGTAGTGAGAGCGGATCAGCCCGAGCTCATAGGGGATCTGGCTTGCGCGGGCGAAGCCGATGGCAGCTGGAACGCCGGAGTCGGGCACGGGGATGACGCAATCGGCCTCCACGGAAGACTCGCGTGCGAGCCGCTCGCCCATCTTCACGCGTGTCTCGTAGACGCCGCGTCCGAAGACGACGCTGTCGGGCCGTGCAAAGTAGATGAGTTCGAAGATGCAGGGCTTTGGCGCACGCTTCTCAAACGGGAAGCTGCTGTGCATGGTCCCATCTTTGCTGAACCTGAGCAGCTCGCCGGGCTCGACATCTCGCTCCCAGCTGGCCCGGACGAGGTCGAGCGCGCAGGTCTCGCTGGCAATCATCCAAGCGTCGCCGAGCCGGCCGATGGAGAGGGGTCGGACGCCGCGCGGGTCGCGGACGGCGTAGGCTGCGTCCGTCGAGAGGACAACGAGGCTGTAGGCGCCCTCGAGCGGGCGGAGGGCCTCTGCGAGGGCCTCGTCGAGTGACTCGGCTTCGGAGCGGGCGATGAGGTGAGCGATGACCTCGGTATCGACATCGGTGTGGAAGATGCTGCCGCGTGCTTCGAGTTCACGCCGGATGGTCGAGGCGTTGGTGATGTTTCCGTTGTGTGCGATGGCGACCGAGCCGAACTTGAGTTGGACTGTCAACGGCTGTGCGTTGCGGAGCGAACTCTCTCCGGCGGTGGCGTAGCGGACATGGCCGGCGGCGAGCATGCCGGGCAGGCCTGCGAGGTCGTCCTTGCTGATGGCCTCGGAGACCTTGCCCATGCGACGGACTGCGCGCAGGCGCGACCCGTCGGCAGCCGCGATGCCAACGCTCTCCTGGCCGCGGTGCTGCAGGGCATGCAGGGCCAAGTAGGCGATGCTGGCTGCCTCGGGGTGGCCCACCACTCCGACAACGCCGCAGGCCTCTTCGATGAGCCCGCTCCGTTCAAATTCTAACATCGCGGGCTCCGGGGCGACTAGCCGCCGATGGAGAGGCGGAAGGGCTGGCTGCCGATGAAGATGAGCGCTCCGTGGCTGAGTTCGCGGCTCGCCGTAAGGCGAACGAAGGTACCGTTCGAGCTCTTGAGGTCTTCGACAAAGAAGGCGTTACCATCCGTAAAGATGCGGGCGTGCCGGCCCGACACATAGCGGTCATCCCCGAAGAGGATGTCGCCCTTCTCGCGGCCGAGGAAGTGCTCGGTGCTACGCAGGAGGAAGGTGAAGGAGGCCTCGTCCGGCGCGCTGATGCGCTCTAGGCGGCCCCATGCGTCTCCGGCCGGCGAGCCGATAGCCACCGTGCCATCCTTTGCAGGGGCGCTGATTGCGGCAGCGGCCCCGAGCGCCTGGAACCGGAGTACTTCGAGGCCCATACGGACATGGTCGCCCGTCTTGAGCTCCGTGACCTCCGCAATGCGGTAGTAGGTGCCGTTGAGCGAGCCGAGATCGTTGAGCAGGACGGTCTTGCCGTTGACCTCGAGGGATGCGTGCTGGGGCGAGAGGAACTCATCGCGCGAGAAGACGGCATGTTCGGACTTGCGGCCGACGATGTTCTTGCCGGCGGCGAGTGCGACGCTTTCACCGGGCGAGCCGTCTGGCTTGACCATGGTCAGTGTTGCGGCGGCGCCTGAGGGTGCAGCGGCCGGCTTGACCGAGGTGGCCTCGGTCTTGTGGGGTGCAGGCGCGGGCTTGGGCTCCGGCTTTGCTTCAACTTTTGGTGCTGGTGCCGGTGCGGCTGCAGGCGCCTCGATTTTGGAGCCGCAGGAGCCGCAGAATTTCTGGCCGGGCGTGATCGGCGTGGAGCACTGGGGGCAAGCAGGGGCTACCGCCTTGGGAGCGGCGGGCGCTACCACCGGTCCTCCGCAACCAAGGCAGAACTTAAAGGATGCCTCATTCTCTCGGCCGCACTTCGAACAGGTAATCACGGCATCCTCCACAGCGGTGTTCAGGTGCGGGAGAGTTACCACCGACACGATTGAAGGGCAAGGTGGATTGCCGCCTGCCGGCTTCCGCGGTAGGTGTTGGGGCACGAGCCACACGCATGAAACACTTCCTCCTCTTTTTTGCGGTCATCGCACCCTTCGTGCCCGATATCGCGCGCGCTGGCTCCACGGGAGGTCTCGGGCAGATCACCCTGGCCGACAAACTGCTGGTTCCTGCCTTTGTCACGTTAGCGATGTTCGCACGGAGGCTCCCATCGACGCCGATGGAACCGTTCGTCCGTCCACTCATCGCCTTCCTGCTCATTGCGCTGGTTTCTTCGGTCTCGGTGCCGCTACGCTTTCCGACGGCTGACCCCAATGTTGCTGTGATGGGTGTGCTTCGCATGGCCAAGTTCTCCGGCTACGCCTTGCTTGCCTTTGCATCGCTGCGTTGTTTCGCCTCCCCGACCTACCGCAAGACCGTCGTCGCGGCCTGGGCCGTCGGGGTTGTGCTGATGTCGGGTGTGCTCGTCTACCAGGCCTTGATTCTCGACCAGGGACTGCGTGGGTTGCAACGAATGGACCTGCTCTTTGGGAATCCGACGTCGGTTGCGCTGGCCTGCATCGTGGTCACTTCGCTGTCTGTCCTGTTCTCGGGCAGCCTATCTAGACGTGGGAGCTGGGTGCTCGCAGCCGTCACGACGACGGCGGTTATCGGCATGGTCTTCTCGCAGGGCCGAGGGGGGTGGCTCAGTCTCCTCATAGGGGCGGGATTCATGGTCCGGAAAATCAGGGTTCGTTATGTGGTCACCGCGCTGAGCATCGGTCTCATCGTGGCAACGGCAGCCTCCAATTCGCAGAGCGTCAATCGCAACTTGGAGCGGCTGATTGTCGAGGAGACGGATTACTCGGTGTCGGGAGAGGAAGCTGAGTCGACTCTGGACGACGGCGGCCGGATTCAGACGTGGGTCCACGAAGGCGCAAAGCTGGCAGAACACCCGCTTCTGGGGTTCGGCATCTTCCACCGTGGTGGAGCGTCGCCCCTCTGGTCGACAGGGAGCCATAACTTCTTCCTTCAGATGTTCCTTGAGAGCGGGCTGCTCGGCGGTGGGGCCTTCCTCTGGTTCTTCTGGACCCTCTGGCGCGCGACGCAGAGGCTGCAGGGACAGGCAGGGATCGGTACGCGTGCGGTGATCCTGACGGTGGTGTCTGGCGCGCTGGGAGGCGAGTACCTCTACGGGGACGCGCCGCTCTACTGCTTCATCATCGCATTGTGGCCCCTGGCGCTCCCGGCTGAGTTCGGCGCCCCCGCCGCTGATGCGCTTGGGCGCATCAGCGGGCGTCGGAAAAGGCCTGCTCAGACGCGGAGATCGGAGAGTATAAACAGCGATCGCAGCGGAATGCCTGCCTCGGCGAGCGCCTCGGAGCCGCCTTCTCCGCGGTCAACAACGCAGAGCGCTCCGAGCACCTGAAAGCCCTCGGCCTGCGCGGCGCGGACGGCATCGAGGGTCGAGCCACCTGTTGTCACGGTGTCGTCGAGTACCACAACTGCTGCGCCATCATGCAGGTCCCCGGCCCGTTCGATGCGCTTGCCTGTGCCGTGGTCCTTCGGCGCCTTGCGGACGAGAAAGCCAGCAAGCGGCCGACCTTGCGCAAAGGCAGCCATGCTGGTCGCAGTGGTGAGCGGGTCGGCACCCAGCGTTAGCCCGCCGACAGCGGCCGGCGCCCATCCTACCGCGTCGAGTTCGCTCAGCAGGAGGCGACCGATGAGGGTAGCGCCCTCGGCGGTTAGCGATGTCTTGCGGAGGTCGATATAGAAGTCGCTCCGCTTACCGCTCGCCAGCAGGAAGTCGCCGGTCCGGAACGAGTGCTCACGAATGAGCTCAAGCAATCGTGCGCGGTCTGACATCCTACTTCTCGTCGGAACGGACTCGCGCGGGGGTGCGCGAGAGCAGCGCGAGCTGCTCGGTGGAGGCGCTCGCCGCTACGGTTGCCGGCTTCTTCGGTGCAACGCGGCTCACCCGCTCCGTCGCAGGAAGGCTCTCGCTGCGGTCGGGCGCTGCGCCACGCGAGGGTCGCGCCGGCGGAAGCTGCGCAGGGTCGCTGTTGGCTTCGAACCGGCCGCGGAGGGTCGCGCCCGCCTCGATCGACAGCGAAGTCGCGGTCAGGTCGCCTTCAAGCTCTGCCGAGCGCTCGAGCAGTGCCCTGTCGTCCACCTGTACGTTGCCGGTGATCTTGCCGCCGAGCCGGATTGAGGTCGCTGCGACATCGCCCACCAACTGGGAGGTGGCCTCCAGCATCAAGGAGCCGTCGAGCTGAATGTTGCCTTCAATTGCGCCGGCAACCGTGAGGTCGCCGGAGCCTACGACGCTACCCGTGATGCGGGTGGAGGCGCCGATTCTATGGGTCGCGTTGCTCATCAATGCACCTGTCCGATCGGTTGTGCTTAGACGTCCATCTCGATGTGACCCTTAAAGGTCGCACCCTCGGCGATCTGAATGCGGGGGGCGCGGAGGTCGCCGATGACGCGAGCGTTGGTCGCGACATCGATGCGGTCGGTGGCGACGAGGTTGCCGGTCACGCTGCCGTAGACCTTGATCTCGCTCGCTTCGACATCGGCCTCGACCACGCTGCCCTTCTCGATGATGACGACATCGGTAAGCGAGATCTTGCCCTTAACGGCGCCGTAGATGGTGAGGGGCTCGTTGCCGCCAATCTCACCGTCGACCGTGAGGCCGGCTCCGATGACGGTGCCGGAGGGTTGGGGCGATGCGGTACGGGCTTGCGTCGTGATTGCCATGGGGTGTCCTTGAAGGCCTAAGAGGCCGAGCGGTTGGAAGGAGTGATGGTGAGCGTGGCGCTGAGCGTGGCGCCCGGCTGCATGTCGAAATTGTCCGCTGTGAGCTCGCCGCGGAGCGACCCGGGCGCCTCGAGACGTGCGATGTCGCCCACCAAGGCGCTGCCGGTGTAGTCGCCGCGCACGATGAACTGGTCGGTCTTGATGTCGCCCGTGAGCGCGGCGTCGGCCTCGAGCGTCACCGTGCCGTCGACCTCGACGCCGCCTTCAATACCACCGAGGATGGTCAAACCACCTGTGCCGGAGATGCTGCCGACGATGGTGGTCGACCGACCGATGGTGTTGGCGACCGTGGGTTGTGAGTTCGTGGAGCGCTGCATGGTTGCCGACCGTCGTCTGGGGGGTGAGACAACGGTCCTGCGTATCCCTGCCCCCGCGGAGTGTCAATCAGCGTCGAGCCCTGAGAGCCATGCCGGTGAAGTTGGTGGTGCGAGTTGTCGCAGGAGTCTGCCCCAGCCTCCGGCGGAGAGCAGGTCGAGCTCTGCGTTGACGGCGGCGATGCGTGCGACCTTCTCCCAGACTTGGTCGGCAGTAAGTGTTTTTGCCATCAGCTCTCCCTGCAGCGAGCGCCGTTCGACGAAGAGAACGATGGCCCTTCGCGCCAGCTCCCGCTGCCCGTCGCGACGCTTGGCTGCAGCGGCTGCAGCCTCGGCCTGCTGCCTCGTGTCATCTTCGACTCGGCCGTCGAAATCCCAGTCCAGTTTGAGTGTCAGATAGTGCACCTCTGTGCTGCTCTGGTCCTCACTCCAACGCAGGTCGACGCCCTCGGGCGCCAGGGCCTCATCGAAGGCGTCTGTGCGGCTTCGCGCTGAGTCGGCATCGCCGTCGGCACGGAAGGAGTAGGTGAGCGAGACATCGGAGGGGCTCCAGCGTGGTCCCGCGCCCGGTGCGCCCGCTTCGGCGCTCTGCGCGCCTTGTTCGATGAGTGCCACGAGTTGCGCGACAGTTGGCTCCCAACTGAGCGGCGTTGGCTCGGGCTGCGCGGCGAGGCAGAGCACCGGCAGGAGCAGGCCGGCGAGTGCTACAGCCAGCGCAGAGGCGACGCGATTGAGTAGGCGGCTCACGGCTGTGCTCCGGGGTAGATGCTGTAGGTTGTCCAGGAGAGCCCCGAACCGGCCGGATCCGCGCTGCCGTTTGGATCGAGCGACCACCCCTCCACTTCGGGCGGAACCAGAAAGGCGAGCGGAGCGTCCGACGGTCTATCGCGCCAGACTGCAACCAGCAGCGCGCTCCAGGCAGCATCGTCTTGCCGGCCAGAGCGGGCGGTTGGTGTACCGACAGCGTCGGAGCGTTCCGCTGCGAGCTCGCCCTGCGCCTGGAGCGAGAGGGCTGATGGGAGGAGCCGCGCGGAAACCGTGCGTGGCGGCAGGCAGCCGCAGAGGGTCAAGAGGAGGACAAATCGCTTCATGAAGACCTCAGAGAGAGGGGTGGTACAACCCTTCTCGTCAGTCGCGGCGATTTGTTGCGTCAGAGCTGCGTGATCGGTGAAGAAAATCGCTCGGAGAGCTTCTGCAGGATGCTGGTATGGACGCCGCCGAAGGCCGAACCGGAGAGTCCGGCGAAGAGGTCACCGGGCTGCGCGTGGGCTGCGACGTAGGTGGCGATGTCGGCAGGGTCGGCGATGAGATGGGTCTCTTTGCCGCCATCGCGGATGGTCTCTGCCAGCTTCGGGATGGAGATCTTCTCATCGTCTGTGAGGCTGTCTTTGCGCCACGGCTCGCTGAGGATCACAACATCGGCCGACGCGAAGGCAGCGGGATATTCGTCCTGGAAGACGGCGCGGCGCGAGGTGTTGCTCTTGGCCTCAAAGGCCGCCCAGATGCGGCGAGTAGGGAAGCGCATCCTGATGGCAGCGAGGGTCTCGCGGACAGCGGTCGGGTGGTGGGCGAAGTCGTCAACGACGACAATGTTGTTGACCACGCCCTTGATCTCCTGCCGCTTCTTCACGCCCTCGTAGGTGCCCGCGGCGTCGATGCACTGCTGCAGCGTGAGGCCGGCCGACAGCGCCAGTCCCGTCGCGCCGAGGAAGTTGCGCACGTTGTGGAGTCCCATGGTTGCGATGCGCCCCTCGACCGTGCCGAGGTCGCGGTGGGTCATGCGGATGTAGGTGCCCCGCTCGTCGGAGCCGGTCATCTCCGCGTGGAGCGTGTTGTCTGCGCCGAAGCCGAAGGTCTCGATGCGGGCCGAGGCGTGGGCGGCGCAGCGCTTCGCTCTGTCGTCCTCGCCGTTCACCCAGACGACGCCGGCAGGGTCTACCTGTGAGGCGAACTTGCTGAAGACCTCTTCGATGGATTCGATGTTCGGATAGATGTCGGCGTGGTCGAACTCCACGTTGTTGATGGCAGCGGCGAAGGAGGGGTAGTGCCAGAACTTGGGCACCTTATCGAAGTAGGCGGTGTCGTACTCGTCGCCCTCGACCACGAAGGGCAGCCCTTCGCCAAGGCGACGAG
>Ga0209107_10002329_pt1 | contig 10553 bp, 13 predicted proteins | sample LakErihyJuly2011_2_FD_187460 | JGI IMG/M metagenome (GOLD analysis project Ga0209107, IMG submission 187460) | Freshwater microbial communities from dead zone in Lake Erie, Canada - CCB hypolimnion July 2011 (SPAdes) (version 2) | ecosystem: Environmental > Aquatic > Freshwater > Lentic >... | reverse complement strand
CGGGGGACAAGGGCGACATCGTGGAAACCATGTGGCAGTCGGAGTTCTGCTCGCCGTGGACCTCCGTCCTGCCGCTCGATAATGCCGGCGCTTTCGAGGTCGCGCGAGCCTGATGAGCGTGACAGGTTAAACCGCGGTCTCCCGCTGCAGCCGGCGCAGCACCTCGTGCATGAGGTGCTCCGTGTTCCCATCGCGGCGCGTCTGGCTGAGTTTCGACTCCAGGCATTGAATGTGCGTCTGCATGACCTGCATGTCCTTCGTGATCCGGACCTGCTGCTCCTGCAGAACCTTCTTGACATTGTGATGCAGCAGTGGCAGGGCGGTGGGGCGCGCAATCGCCACGGACTGCGCGTTCGGATCCTCAGCCTCCTTGGCCGCCGCTCCGGCGCCCGGCATGCCAGGTTTCGCCTTGTGGGGGGGCGGCTTGGTTTTGGGCTTGGCCTTCCTGAGCTTGAATTGCGTCCCGAACGGGGGGTAGTTGATGACCGTGATGGCGGTGAGCACCTCCGCGCCGACCACGTAGGAGCTGGCCATGATGTCGCAGTCCTTCCCGGAGATGCGCGTCGCCTTGGCGGCCGGCAGGGTCCCCGACCACTGGATCGTGTCCGGATCCGGCAGGCGCTGTGGATCCATGCTGCTGAACCCCCCGGACTCCCCGGCGGCCGGCACGTATGCGCGCGAGTGGATGTAGTTCAGCTGCGCCTCGTTGTACCGGCTCTCCCTGTGCGCGCCGAGACACACGTAGGAGTCGAGCGGCAGGATCCGCCCGCCGTGCATGGGCTCGACCTTTGTCGGGTCGTCCGGCAGCCGCAGCATGCCCGACTGCTGGCCTTCTCCACCACCACCGCCGGAGTGGGGCTGGTTGTAGAGCAGGTGCGAGACGGTGCACGCCTCCGTGCCGATGAACGGCCGAAACGTGAGGACGTGCGTCTCCTTCCCGCGCAGGAGCTTGATGTGCAGCGTGTGCACGTTGGTCAGCTGGCCGTGCGGCGCGTGGTGCAGGGCGGTCTGCACGATGGACCTTCGCACCAGCGTGTTGGTGCTGGGGTTCTGCCAGAGCTCCAGCACGTTGAGATCCATGACGCCCGAGATGAGAAACGCCGTGACCTTCTCGGCCGGCTTCTTCTTCTGCGTCTTCGCGTCCTCGTACGCCTGGATCTGGGTCTCGGCGCTCAGGACCCGGACATGGTGCGACGTGAGCCCGGGAGGCTGCGCGTGCCGGGCCCCGTGCGTCGACGGGATCCCCAGGTCGGTCTGCTCGTGCAGCTCCGTGGGATACGTGGCGCGCAGGCTCTTCCGCAGCTTCTTCGCGCCGTACTGGAACGGCAGGCTCTTCAGGACGCCGGTCAGCAGGCCCTTGAGCGACTTGGCCACGGGGGGGTGGCCCGCGTCCACCGCCGAGGACGAGGACAGGCCGGTCAGAATGTGGGCCACGTGCGTCTGCGCGCCGGGCACGAACCACGCCATGGGGGACTGGATCTCCCCCACCTCCGTGAACGACTCGGGGGTCGCCCTGAGGTACCGGTTGTACGTCACGGCCACCAGGGCGCGCGGGGACTTTTTCAGGGTGTGGTGGCTGATGCAGATGTGCGAGGACGGATGCTGGATCAGGTCGTTCAGCACGTGGATCCGGTCGCGCAGGACGGTGTGCTGGTCGTGGGTCGCGGACGTGACGAGCCCCGCCTGTGCCCCCCCGCCGTGCTGCTTCGAATCGGACGCGGCGCTCAGGGCGGCAAAGCTCGCCGCGGCCTGCCTCTTGGACTGCTCCAGCTTGTCCACCTTGACGAAGAGCGCCTCCTCGAACGGCGAGTGCTGCTTGAGCCCCTCGTTGTGCGGGTTCAGGAGCGCGTTGTCCCCGAACTCGCCGTGGAACACGTCCTCGTACTTGTAATTGCGGGCCTCGGGGATGATGTCGTACTTGCGCCCCAGCCCCCCGCGGTGCTGCAGCTCGTCGTCCTGGCTGTTGCTGCTGTCGCCTGAGACACCGTTAACACTATGAAGACGCGTGGTGGGCCTGGCCGGCGGGTAGGTCAAGGTCGGTTGTTTGGAAACGCGCTTCATAGTGATTGTATGTGCTCTAACGGCGGGCGAGCGGCTGCCATGCGCCTTTATACTTGGGCTCTTATTCTATTTCAGATGGGGTGTGGAGGAGACGCCCGTTCGGCACACACGCAAGACCTTCATGAATTGTCTGCTCGAAGCGGCTGCAAGCCTCTGGCTCGGCGGGCGCCGGCGGGTCATGACCGAGCCCCCCGAGGAGGAGGTGATGACCGCCCAGGACGGCCTGGAACAGTGCAGGCGCAACATGGAGGGCAGGGAGCGCGAGCTGCAGGGCCTGGCCTCCCGGCTCGGCATCGAGGCCGTGACCAAGCGCAAGCAGGGGGACACCCTCATGGCCCGCAGCAAGATCATGGAGCGGCGCCGGGTGCTCAAGCGCCTCGAGCGGCTCCGGCAGGGGCTGGACTTGGTCGACACCCAGCTGGACGCCATCAAGTCCAGCGAGCTCGACAAGGAGATCATGCTCACCCTCAAGGCGTCCACCAACGCCATGCGCAAGGCCGGCATCAACCTCGGCGTCCAGGAGGTCGAGAGCGTCATGTCCGAGCTGGACGAGCAGATGCGGGAGGCCCACGACGTCACGTCCGTCCTGTCCACCCCCCTGCCGCTCCACCTGTCCAACGGGCAGCAGGTCGGGCCCGGCGGCCTGCAGCTCGAGGACGCCGACCTGGACGCCGAGCTCGACCTCCTGGAGTTCGACGCCGCCGCCGTCCTCCTCCCCCACGCCCCCGAAAAAGACATGACTGCTACCGGTACGCCCCGGCAGGCCGTCGCCTTGGAGGCCACGCTGCAGGCCGTGCCCGAGCACTCGAACTCCCAGCAGCACGCCGCGGTCGTCGTGGTGGGCGTGTAGCCTCTACGATTATTCCGCCGGATCCGGGAAGATCTTGAACGGCATGCACGTCGGGCTCGTCGCCATCTTCCCCACCAGGAACGACACCCGCGTCTCCATGGAATCCAGGACGTCCTCCTTGGTGTACGACCCGTCCTTGCGCATCCGGTCGACGAACGCCGAGCATTCCAGCAGGGCCTCCATGAACGTCTTGGGCTCCGCGTATAGGGTGCGCGTGGTCACACAGCCCGACATGCTTGGAAATTATATGGGGTATGCTCGCGTCGTCATCTGGCGCCACACCAGCATTCGAGCCCTCTTTTTTTTTCGCATGCATCATGGCATCCCCACGGAGATCGGGATGAGCTCGACGTACCCGTTGTCCCGGTTCCACTGCATGCTCTCGAGCGTCTTGAAGTAGGCCTCGTCGAAGCACATGTACGGGTCGCGCTTGCCCGGCGTGGAGTGCAGGCGGGTGATGGGCGGCGTGTCCTGCACCAGTATGGACTGCTGGCGCTGCACGCGGGGCGAGCTCGTGGGGAACGCACCACACTGGCGGTGATCCCCGAACATGCTGCCGTAACAGCCTCCACGAGGGGCCCCCCTGCGCGCGCGGGCGGCAAGAGTGTATTAAAGCGTGAATAAGCGCCCTGCTGCTCGCTCGCTCGTCCGTCAGCCATGCTGGTCATTATCCTGGGCGTGGGTGGCATAACCCTGGGGGTGCTCTTCCTGCTCTACGAGAACCAGATCGAGGCCTGGCTCAATCCCACAGTAGACCGGCCCGCTGTCAAAAGGCGTAAAGACCAGTAGGCGTATATAAAACGCGCCACGCCTGGATGGGGGATTAGGATTATCACAAACCATGGCGCTGGGCCTGATCGTGGGCCTGACGCTCGTCGCGGCCGGCCTGCTCCTGCTCTGCCACCTGAGTTACACCGAGCTGAGCGAGAAGCACAAGTTGCCAGCCGACCCGGAAGACCCCACAAACGGCGCCTCGGGTGGGGGGCAGGCTTGCAGCAAGGCGCAGAACGACTGCCTGCTGCCCATGTGCTTCTTCCAGTTCTCGCGGGTGCGCAACTATGAGACCTGGATCATAGCGTGCCTGCTGAGCGGGGCGGCCATCCTGATCATGAGCCTGACCTGAACAGCTAGACACCCCCCTTAGGCTCGGACGGGAAAGCCTGACCTGAACAGCCAGACGCCCTCGGACGGGTGCATGTTCGTCACCACCCCGTTGATGTGGCGCGTCGTGTCCGTGCACAGGTTGTACACGGCGATCTGCGTCTCGTCCATGCACGTGATGTCGTGCTCCACCGTGTCCGACGTGCACGTCGCGAGCATGGCGCCCTCCTCATACGCATGGATGTCCTGCGCAAGAAAAAGGGCTATTTAGCCCGTGCGCCGCAGACACGCCCCTCGAGCCAGCCAGCCCCAAAATGCTATTCCTGACCGCCCGCTATCCAGTATCCTACGACGTCCTCCTCCACAACGAGAGGGAAGAGCAGGAAGCCATGGACAGCGTGCGATCCATGCTCGCCAAGCTAGTCAACACCTTCGCGCTCGCGTGCTTCTCAGAGGAGGACCTGCAGCGCAAGATTAAATGAGCTTGCCTGCACGCACTGGGTCTTGATGCCGAACTTGTCCGCCAGCCCCTTGATCAGCCGCCGTCTCGAGCGCTGGCACGCCTTCCGCAGCCACCACGCCTCCTGCGAGTCGCACACGTCCTGCCAAAAAGCCATCGTATGGTTAGGCCTCGCTCGCACGCTGCGCCACCACCAGTATAGCGGTTGCTTGCCTGCGCGGTCCAGCTCCGGCCCACGTCGATCACCATGTTGCAGAACGCGTCGCTGGCCTTGTAGAGGCCCCCGGAGCAGACGAGGAAGAGCCGGTGCGTCCTGACATCCCGGTTGAAGCCCCGGATGTAGGCGTGGTAGATCCCGATCCGCTCGGGCACCTCGGGCGTCCAGTGCTGGCTGTCGACCGTGAGCAGCCCGCCCGCCTGGATCGTCCCGTGCTGCGTGACGACGCTGGCGTTCTCCGGCACGCAGTCCAGCGTCGCGGGGATGCACGTCTCCTCCGTCTCCCGCAGGAACTCCAGCATGGTCTCCCGGTTCTTGTCCGGCTCCGACATGAGCTGCATGATCTGCGCCTCCGACACGTTCGGGCACTCCACCAGCGTGTGCCCGTGGAACATGGTCCGCACGAGCGGCAGGATGTTCCCCGTGGAGTACAGGTTGCACGAGAACCGGAAGCCCATCATGTCCCCGAGATCGTTGATGTGGTGCGTCGGCATGAGCGTGAGCCGCGTCGTCTGGTCCTGCTGCCCCAGCATGCTCTGGCACGTCACGAGCTCGTCCTGGCTCACGGGGTGCATGGCGTAGCGCAGGTTCATGCGCGCGTCGGGCGGGCAGGGCTGGGCGAATCCCGGTGTGGTCCCGCCTTTCATAGTCGCCCTGATTCCAGCCTGTATTGCCAGTATATATTTGGGTCTTGTTAGGCGGGCGTAACACATGGCGGATGCAGATGAAGACAGTGATGCCGAGGATGACAGACGAAGAGCAGCACAGAATGACGATTTTTTTGCAGAGAGAAGGCGAGAACGCGCAGAAGCACAAGCAAGGAGGGCAGAAGAACGAGCAAGGAAAACCCCTGAAGATGCAGCTCGACGTGAAGAAGTGATGAGAGAATGGGAGAGGGGGGTGCATGAAGCGAATGCCAGAGAGGCAGAAAGAGAAGCGCGAAGGAGAGAAGCACAACCAGCAAGGGACGAAGATAAAGGTAAGGCTGATGCCATTGCACCAGCCGACGATGGTGAGGGTGAACCTGAGGCATTCTATTCCGCTGATGACAAAGGAGCAGATGGACAGGACGACGACCAAGAAGGACCAAAACAGGGTCGTGGTGAAAGGGGCGGGGATGGACAAGAAGCAAGAAGAGGCCATGACAGGGACCACGAGAACCCAAGAGCAGAGGATGACAGAGGCTGGTATGACGTTTTTGATCCATCTAGTATTGTGTTCAATGCACGTCGGAGAGTTTTGCAGAGGAAACATCACGACAGGGAGGCCGAGGGCGACGAACCCATTCCATCGGATAGGCGGGAAAGAGAATACAAGTCCCAACCCAGCGCTGTCAGACATGAGAGGAGCCACGACAAACCAAGAGCAGAGGATGAAAGAGGCTGGTATGACGTTTTTGATCCAAGCAGTATTGTGTTCAATGCACGTCGGAGGGTTTTACGTGGCGGATCTCATGAAAAAGCGCGTGAGAGACATGACAATGATTCTGAGGACAGGAAGGAAGAGGAAGGTGATGGACAAGAAGAGAGAAGTGGACATGCAAATGATATTGATCAACCAATCGAAGGCTCAGCCTTTTTTTTGAGCAGATGTGAAACATTTTGGAGAGATGAATCTCATAAATTGAAAGAGCATATACTCGACTGTAATGGATTTTTTGCACAAGCTATTGACGTTGGAAGTATCGAGAATGTCCAGATGGTTAAATTGAATAGTCTGTTTACAGCACTGAAACTGACAATAACAACCATGTTAAAAATATTCTTTGAAGGTATTGGTGAGAATTTGTCGTTGACAAGGCGTCTCATGGTTCCATTACTTGAAACAATCTTGCATCATCACCCTCTGGGGAAAGAAACTGTGGAGCATTTTGTGGATGGGATTAGGAGAAGAATTCCAGGAAGGGAGGAAGATAAACGTGGAGGCACGGTTAGGAATTTAGGAAGCAAGAGTGACAAGCAACAAGCCCAGATTTCCACAAGGATGAAATCAGGCAAAAAAGCGAGATCAAAAGGCCAGACCTCAAGACACCGCAAGACGGGCGGGAACACCAACGCAGACCCAGATGGGGCAAAAATCCTGAGTGTCGCCGCGCAAAGGAATCTGGAACGGATGGGCTATAAAGCATGGCTGCCCTGACCACCGACCGATAGGAGGAGCAGCGGGCGATCATCATCATGTCAGGCTACAATCACCACCAGAACGGGGGAGGAGGGGGCGAGCAGATGATGCGCTACCGCCAGAACAGCCGCCTGAGGGACATCGCCGAATCGCAGAACCTGCTGCTGGAGCTGGTCACGTCGGAGCCGACGATCCTGCAGTGCTTCCGCATCGTGGAGTCGACCTGCCTGTCGCAGGGCATCTTCTGTCGGATCCAGGGCAAGGAGGTGTCCGAGTCGTTCCAGCGCTTCCTGAACGACCACTACATGCCGTTCTGCCGCTCGGCCATCCGCGCGATGTTCACGTACGGGTTTGTGCCGTGGCGGGTGCGGCGGCTGTCCGAGGGCGACGAGATCCCGGAGGTCCTGCCGGCGGGGACCTTCAGCTGGCACACGGAGGTGGGGCCCGAGGAGCAGAAGAAACGCAAGCGCCATCCCAGGAGCCCCCCACGCGGCAGGCAATCCCAACAGCACCACCAGCACCAGCACCAGCACCAGTCGGCGGAGAATCCGGTCAACTCGAGCCTCGCGGACGACGAGTCCCGGCTGGTCGTGTACCGCATCACGCCGACAGCGGGGGGCCTGCGGGAGGAGGACGTGTCCATCTACATCTGCACGCCGCCCGCCCTGGACATCTCGGTGAACTCGAACCTGTACGCGACCGTGCCGTCGCCGCTCAGCTACCTCCTGACGGACTACAAGAACCTCCGCGAGGCCCAGAAGCGCCGGTCGCACGCGGACGCCTGGAACACGACTGCGCGCCTGGTGAGCACGTTCCGGCCGAACATGCGGGTCGAGGACAACCCCACGCAGTACCTGATGGACTTCATCCACGAGGACCACTACGCCGCGCCCGCCGTCGGGGAGAGCCTGTTCCCGCGGCTGATGGCGCACAACGTCTGGCAGCGCGAGCACATCATGCGCAGGCAGTTCATGGAGACCCCGTCGAACCACCACCCGGAGATCTACGCCCTCCCGAGGGACCACGACGTCGTCCCGCAGCAGCGCCTGGAGCCGTGCGAGGATCTGCAGTTCCTCCTCGAGAAGTACCGCCGGGACGTCTCGTCGCTGACCGGCGTGCCCCACGAGATGATCATCGGGCGCGACAACGGCAGCCACGAGACCGTGCGCAAGACCGTCTCGTCCGGCCGCATCTTCTCGACCAACATGCACGAGATCTGCAAGCACGTCCAGACCCTGCTGAGCCACGCCTACAGCCGCATCTACGGTGGCAGCCCCAACGACGTGGACTTCCTGCTCGTGCCCATGCCCCGGCTCGAGGTCGAGACCATCCAGGATTTCAAGGTCCTCCACGAGATCGGCGTGCTCTCCCCCGACATGAGCATCAAGCTCTCGCGCGTCCTCCTCGGCGAGGAGCCCATGACGACCAAGCGCCAGAGGCAGGAGGAGCTCAACCGCAACCGGGCCTCCTCCGCGCAGCAGGCGGCGGTCACGAATTTCGAGGCGCCCCAGCCCTCCTCCTCGGGCTTCGGCGGAGGCAAGACTGCCGGGAACAGTGGCAAGCAGCAGCCGCCAGACCCGAAGCAGCAGCAGCAGGCTGGCCCCCCCAGAATGAAAGCTTCGGCACGAAAGTGAATAAAAGCGCGTTCCCCTGGCTGCCTCCCAAGAGACACTCCAGCAAGCAAGCAAGCAAATGGCCGCGACACCCACCCGTACTAATTACGCGTCCCATGCGCCGATAGAGATGGCCGACTCGCACCGCGCGCAATCGCTGCAGGTCCCACCCATGGCGGCAAACTCCTCGGCCGCGGCACACGCGCGCAGCTCGGTCTCCTCGTTTTTCTCGCCACTGCAGGCCGCATCCCAGCAGCCGTCCCAGTGCGCCAGTCGTCTGGCGCCCATCGAGATGATGGCCCCGTCCATCCACATGGTTTTCAAGGCGGGAGTGGCGGCGGTCATGATGCCCACTACCGCCTCCTCCTCCAAGCATTCGGGTGGCCAGCCGCATCACTGCCAGCCGCCCTCTCAGAAGGCCCTCCCCGCCACGCTGGACCTTCCCAGGGCCATACCACCCCCCTTGTGGTTCATCCCCGTCGGGTACGTGCTCTGCGCCGCATGGTTCAGCACCTGCACGCTCATGGCGCCGGGGTACCTGCACGTCTGCGGGCACACGCTCTGCCCCGCCTGGACCTGCGTGCTCCTGTGCCACTCCGCGGCCTTCCTGCTGGTCTGGGGGGACAGCGCGTGGGCGTGCTACGGCCTGCTCGTGGCCTGCCTGTTCCCGTGCGTGGTCGTGCTGTCCAGCGCCGCCGTCGTGGCCCTGTACCTGCTCGTGTTCGCCGCCTTCGCGTCGGGCTGCTTCTGGAGGACGCTGCACGGGCCGGCCTTCCTCGCGGCGTGCGTGTGCTGGTTCGCGCTGCTCTCGGGATTTATACTCAGCCTCTGCGTCCGCGAGCACGTCACGGTGCAGCTCGGGGTGATGGGCCTGTTCGCGCTCACGGTCGCCTGCATCGCCAGCGCGTGCAGCCTGCGCAAGTTCTCTCTGCTGGCCACGGTCTCGCACGGGGCGTGAGGCTCATGGAATGCTCGGGCGGCGGCGTATTAAACGGGGGCGGACCCGCGAATGGGAACAGTGGTATATACAAGCGCGCGCGATGATGAACATGACCGCCTCGTGGGTCGACGTCGGCCCGCCCCTGAAGAGCGTCTGGGGGGTGCCCGACGGGTGCTGCCTCATCCCGCGATTCACACCCAACACCATGGGACCGATCGGGCCCTCCTCCGAGTTCGATTGGGAGGTGGAGGGGGGGGGCGCGGTGCTCCTGAACGTGGACGATGACACCAATAACAATAGCAATAACAACCAGATGAGCAGGGCGTGCCAGGAGACCCGTATCGTGGGGCAGGACTTCCAGTACCTGATTCAGCCGGCGCCGCCCCAGACGAGGATGGATGGCAAGGACGCCAAGGGGGAGCTGCACAAGGTGTTGAGCAGCGTGCAGGCCAGCGAGGACCTGGGCGTCTACCTGTGCGAGAGTTTCAGGGATCCCAGGCGCGAGTACATGGACGATTATCTGGCGGAGGTGGCGGACCAGGCGGTGAGCATCGACGACATGCATCGGCTCCTGGGCCGCGCGGAGGCCCCGCTATCCGACAAGGCCCGCACCCGTTTCAATCACCTCGCGCGCCTGCTCGAGCGCCTGTCCAAGCGCATCGACCGCGTGCTGCAGCAGGCTTGAGCCCCCTGCTGGCTCGACGGGACGCACCGGGCACAGAACTGAATAAAAGGGGTGCCTATTTCAGTAGGGCCATCCCACGCGTGCCACACACACCATCGTAAAAGTAATAATAATCATGGAAATTCCCCAGTGGATGTCCGTCCTGTTGGCCATCGTGCTGAGCATCCCGTCCGTGCGCGCATTCCCGTCGCCGTGCGCGCCCACCTCCGTCATCAGCAGCTTCAAGTTCGCGAATATCCCTTACAGGAACAGCGTGTGCCACATCCACACGATCGAGCACCTGGAGTCCATCTCGGCCGGCGAGTACTTCCAGATCCAGCGCGTCGGCCAGCCCGTGCGGTACGGGTCCTTCGTGACCATCTCGACCGACTGCGCCATCCAGGGCGTCAACCACACCATCTGCCAGCTGGCGCGCCCCGACCAGAGCAACGTGTGCACGTACATGTGCCTCCAGGGCTCCACCCTCCGCGCGCAGGTGCGGCTCCACGTGCAGCCGTCCAGCAAG
>Ga0209107_10002325_pt1 | contig 10559 bp, 16 predicted proteins | sample LakErihyJuly2011_2_FD_187460 | JGI IMG/M metagenome (GOLD analysis project Ga0209107, IMG submission 187460) | Freshwater microbial communities from dead zone in Lake Erie, Canada - CCB hypolimnion July 2011 (SPAdes) (version 2) | ecosystem: Environmental > Aquatic > Freshwater > Lentic >... | reverse complement strand
TTTCATTCATTTAGATCAGAACCGGCTTTTTATCATTTAGTTCATCCTCCATTTTTCTAACAATTTCAGCCGTTATTAGGATCTATTTGACTCCATTGAGATAGATCGTACTTTTCTCTTCGATCTTGATTCTCTCAGAATGAAAGAGTGTTTGTAAGTTATTTTATAGTTCTAAATAACTACTAGGTGTGATGTAAACTATCCTTCCTTCTAATTTCTCGTAATAAGCGCTCAATTTCAAACTTGAAGTATGCATATTTTTGAATATATTAGTTATCTTACGATTCAACGAACCGTCTATCTATATCGCATGAAGATTCTTAGTAGCTACAGTTGTCAGAGCCTCATCAGGCCACTAGAAGTACCATATGATCGTCGTACAATTAATAATATTTGGGTACATTCTTATCCTGTTTCTCAGGGAGGTTCCAACACAACTCAGAGCCATGACGATATGCAATTTTTATTTGACGCACTCAACAAAATAGTCGTAAAGTTAGGAGTTAGACCCGGATTCATAAAGTTGTTTCAGTCCAAATTTTTTAGCATGGGATTTCATTTTATCAATGAAAGGGGAAAATACCTCCATACTAAAGATCTGTGGGATATCCCCGGAGTTGAGCATACTATTAATATCTTCCAAGATGAAATTTTTTTGTATTTGATCATCACTTATTAAAAACACTAACTCTCTGTGTTCCGTTCCTGCTTATATCATTATCTTTTGCATATCTTCCATCCATTACTCAATTCCGTAACTCTTATTGACATCAATTTAGTAGATGGGTAAATCCCTGATGAAACTAGCAAGCATTGTAAGACTTTGCCTTCCGCTACCTCCCAGACCGATAAGCATGCCATGGCCTTGCTGAAGTTTCAAAATTCTGCCGATCTTAATAATATGATCAATAGCAAATTCAAAGAATATAAGATTCATGGGTTTCCTAGATTAAGTATTGAAATCTTCCAAAAAAATATCCAATTTCTGATAAATCTTCTCCAAGGAAGAGATCTCATCATAGTAACGATTTTTATTCTCGACTTCGCCAGCCAACTCCCCGAACCGAATGACCCGGAGAGTATCAGACTTCAATAGGTTTAATTTATAATGATCATAGTTATATTTGACTACGTTTCTGACATCATCCTTCAGATGTTGTCGCATAACCATCAAGGTGTCGTCATAGAATTTCTATTGATCTTATTCAAGAATCAAACGGTCGAAAAAAACAGACTTCATTTCATTCAACCAGATTCTCATGATTTTCATATCAATCATTTCCTCGCTTTCGTTCCTCAACAAAGAATCATTGATCAACGTCATCCCCTAGACAGCCCTACTCAAATCTCTCTAGTTGAATTGGTAGTGGGATTTAGCAGGGGTGGGCTTCAAATTTTCACTAACCAGACCAAATACATATATGGAGGCTTTTACACAGCCCTCAAATCTCGCCACACATGTTTTAGGGTAGTCATTCATCTTCATCTGCCAACTTATAATTGAGAGGAATATTCTTTCCAGCTCCGTTTCACTAGTTTCTATATTCGCGATGACATTAAAGTGCCTCAAAAATCTCGGGGTGATCAAATTCCTGCCACCTCCCGGAGGACTCATGCAACAGATCAACTGAGTGTCTACTATCTACATGAATGTTCTATCATTAGCATACCATCCTTCCTAGTCCACAAACTATCTTAGGAGCTCAATCGGTGGCTGCGCGGCATACTTATCATAAGCTGGTAAATTTAAGTCATCAACAAATATCAACTACTTGACACCTTCTTAAGGACCATAAATTCCTTTCTTCCTCCTTTCCATTCGATTCATAATGATTTCCTGAGTCTTCTCACTTGAAGTTTAAGCAGAATAATTCACAAAAATTATGTTAAAGAGACTGATATTAAGACTCTTAAGGAATTTTTTTATGTAAATCGATTTTCCTGTACCTGTAGGTCCCATCAAGAGAAAAGGATAGTCAGCGGTTATTGACTTGTTTATCATGTCATTTATCCTTAGCATTTCTACTGTCTAAATCACGATAGAGTTATATTACGTATTTTCTGGTATACTTTCTTCATTATTCTGTAAGAGATCTATACATTTCTTCCATTTATATTCAGTTTTTTCAATAATATAATCATAGATCAAAACTTTATATCCACCCTCTGGGATGATAACTATTTTGTCGAACTTGATAACACGGTCGGGCTTAGTCACACATTTCATTGGTTCTCTGATTAAAGTTTTGAAAAATCTATTGAAGCCCTACCTTCCCTTGTTGTCAACAGCTCCAGCCAAGCTCCAAATTATGCTGTATAGAAATAATATATCGACTCTTTATAAAATCACATCCATTTTTAACTTCTCCACATAGTTCTTGTCCAGCATCTGATAGTCATCCAGCATTCTTTCAAACAGTCTCATCAGACTCACTACTCGAGTGATCTCGGGGATAGATTAATACTCCGCGCATTTACTACTTATAAACTCTTGGACTACATCAACATAAGCATCGAATAATTCGTCAATGTGTACTGACATGTCTTCATCGATTTTTTAGCTTAATTTCATTAGCCAGCTCTATAGAATAGGACGCCAACCGATCTGATCATCTTACATGTAAATCATACCGCATCTTGATACAGTAGCGGGGGTAGCTTATTTTAAATCAGAAACTTCAAAGATAAGAGTCATAAAACTAGTCATACTAATAGTTTCTCCATTCATCAAACAAAGTTTTTTATTATCATCCAGTACTGTGTTTAAATTTTCGACCCACTCCGCATCAACCGGGCCATCAAAAACAATCAATTATTTCTCCTATAACTTCACAGCAGCACATTTTCTATAAATTTCACTGAGTATTCCTTCACTCCACTCTTTGGATACACTATCAGAGTACCCGTAAAGTTTATTTACACTTATTGATTTAGGATTAATTATGTAATAGTGGGATACAAACTCATTAACATCCCCTTCTCTCTTAGCATGACTCATAGCGGCTGCTAGAATTTAATAGCATGTGGTTTTCCCACTGAATGGTTAACCAATAAGCATCAATCCGTGTCTAGAGTTTATGACCTCATATAATTGGAAGATTTTTTTAGTTAAACTTGGAACATTTTATAATCTTTTTTAGTGGAAAATAGTTGAAATAGAATTAGAAAGACTTGTGTAGTTAGAAGCAGTTACTACCACACTAGGGAACAAATCTTGTATGATACCCTAAAATAACAAAATATCATTTGATAAAAACTTTGGGATATTCACATCATTGATGGATTTTAAAACTAACACGTCTTCTTTCTCAGAAGAAAATTTTCTCTTTAGTTGTGAGGCGGTGTTTAGGACTGCCTTAACGGCTCTCATACCATAGTCATAGTGGTCTTAATTAGACAATTACTCACTAGAGAGTTTATAAACCGCAACGATTTTCCTAGCTAGATCCTTAGCGTTAATGAATCCAAACGACAGTAAACTTATCTCTGCTATTAATGCGAAATCAGGTACCATCATAGCTACGGCTCTAAAAAGAGCCTTTAAATTATCAGGAAGCTCTGATCTTCCTATATAGTTAGGGTTTTGTGTTACAAAAATATTAACTGAAAACTTAATAGTTAGCTCAGTTCCTTCAAATAATATAGTTGGATTTCGGGAGGCTTTAGTCTCTTAGATTTAACCGATTTATTGGGCTATAACACTTAATACCTCTATGTCAATCTTATTAAACTCATCAAAACAGGACCAGGCCCCTGCAGATATGAATCCTTTAAAAAACTTGGCCATCGAGAATATATTAAGTCCTTCTGAACAGTTAAAAACTATGCATTAGTATGCTAGAGCCTTAGCAAGATCTTTAGTAGTCTCTGTTTTTCCGGTACCAGCAGGCCCCTCAGGTGCTCCACCTAAATTGAGCTAAATAGCGCTCATTAGAGTTCGATAACACCTATCCGTGAGAGCAGTAATGACCAAACGGGAGGAATTTCCGAGATACTCGTATCCGTAATCTTGGGAAGTCGTCATCATGGTAATCTTAATCCTCTTGGAATCCTCAATCCAATAAAATCGCATCTAAGATTACCAATCGAACGATTGAATGTCAGTAATCTTATCATCAATCATATTCTTTATGATATCCTTGTTGTGTACTTCCAAGACGATCAAGGCTGAAATCGTTAGAGTCTCTTAGACAGTCAGCACACCTCTGACCATAGCAGCTATTTTCTCCATTTAAGAATTCATCGTCTAAAAAAGAGACATAATGCCAATTGTAGTCAAGTTGTTTTATTTATTTTTGATATCGAGCTTCTCTTCGACCTTTTCAGTCCAAGTCAATTAGTTTATGGCTAACACCACCTAACCTGGCCATTTACGCATCCAATCGTGCTTCTTCTAGTTTTATTTAAGGTCTGCAAGACTGTAATCCATGACTTTAGCAATACTAAGTATCATCTATTCCTCTACTTTAAGCAGCCATCTCTCGACATTCGATTTATAGTTAGAAACTTGAATTTTATCTAAAAAATTAACTTCCTCCTTTTCGCTTGATTTCATACCAGTTATATCCAAACTATTATTAAAAATTAACTCACTGATTCCCTCAAAACATTTCTTCATGTGAGGCTACACCAAAAGCGGATCTCTCGTCTCAGCTAGAATTGTAATCAGTTCGTCATTAGATAGAAAGAAGAAACGAGGGAATTGGACTCTTTTACTCTCTAAATGTTGCTCTAACCCTTTTTAAATTTCTTCTATTAATTTTTAGCAATATTCCAATTCTTTTTTCAAATTCGGAATTTTATCTATGTGTAATACCTTTGTGTCAGCTGCAACATAATCCATGATCTGATTCCATGTATCCTAAACTATCTAAAACTTACTTGCCTCAGTAGCTAGCGTCTTAAAAATATCTTCAAACGAAAAGATAGGCTCCAAATACACAAATTATCCCTATACTTTAATCCAAATCTCTAATACTTACTGCACATAAAGTACCAATTTCTCCCATTCTATTGCCTCATCCTCCATAAACTTAATGTTTGGGTTATTTCTGATCGTCTAAGCTTTAATGACGTGATCATCTAAAATGAGCTGAATATCCTCAATACAGGCACCTTGAAGTATCTTAATATTACGATTTTTGTAGTTGAGTATCACAAATTAGAGGGTCTCCCATTCTCTCTTCATCCTCACTAAGGCATTCTTCAAAGTAAATTCCTTACTTGCATTATCGACTATTAGCTCTATCTTAGACGTGTAGGACATTAAATTATTGTCTAACAGGCGGTTTAAATTCATATCCTTTATTTAGAGCTATTATAATCCAATCGTTTCAAAAATTAACGCCCAGTGTCGATCCATTATACCTGGTCTGGAGATAAGATCAATGACAGGTAATTGTTTCGTTAATTCAACCACTTCTTCCCTTAACTTGTTGGTTATTCTAAAGGCTACAATAGTGTTATTTGTAACATTGGGCTACGGCTGAAATTGACCCACTAATCTGTTACATATCTTGGTCTATTCTTTAAGTATCTGATCGACTTCCGCACTATCCAAATCCCGTATGCTACCCTTCAGCCATCGTTTTCTATTCTCTATAAAGTTACCAACAGTCTTCCAAAGCACTGAAAAGGGTTAGAATTGTTTCTAAACCTTATTAAAGACATCAAAAGCACTAGCAAATCCGTACATTTTTTTCTCTTAGTCTGTTATTTCCATCATGACCTCGTTATCCAAAGCCAGGACCTTCTCAAATTCCTCTATCTTCACAATATAATCATTGTATAATTTATATTCAGAGAATTCTTCAAAAACTGTTAATTCTTCAGCCAATTTCTTTGAGGTTATTATAAAATCAGCCCTTTTCTCTCTGATTCTTTCTTCTAATTTAAGTCTTTCTAATTAATGCTTTTCATCGGCCAAGATTAAATCATCGTCTAACCGGTTTGGCCACTCATACACGTCCTTACACAGGGACGTAATACTATCCCCTAGATCAATATTTAACTTCATCATAAAAGAAACTTTAGAAAAGCACTGCTAGACCTAAGCCTTAATTTTTAGTTTATCAATTGCTAGAGCTTAAACATACCTTTCCATTATCTCAACATCATCAGCTGTGTTAGTCGGCTTCTGAATGAACTTTGAGATCTTGTTATATTAGTCAAGCACATTGTTCAAGTTGCTTACCAAGCATTCTTAATAAGTCATCTCGAGTTTCCTCCTGAGATCCGTGATGTGATTCCTCAGTTCTTCCTTGACTAGTGCGCAATTAATGTTGAATAAAGGCATATAGACTTAATCGGGTATCAAATGAATGAGATTGATAAATTTGATCAACGCTTCATTATAGTTTCTAAACTCATCATTTGTTAGATTGAATTTTTTGGCTATCACAACTTTCATTTCCTTCTCGGCGTTTTTGTTAATGAACCCGGCGAATTAATCGAATACTTAGAATGTCATGGCGCTTTATTCGTAGTGTTTCATAAGGTGCTGAATAATCCGATTTTCAATACTTTAGAAACATTTTTCTTGATAGTTTCCAATATTAAGCAACTTTTTAGCTGAAGCTTAATCAAGATTTTCATTGATATTTAACTTGTTTTTGTCGCTTTGTCCGTCGTCTTTACTTTGTAATTATTTCATCAGTTTGTTCTGCTCATTACTCACCATGTTGAACAGATTTTCATCATTTTTATCAAATTTTTCTTTAGTGGAAATGAAAGGAGAGAATCTCTTGTAAAAATCCTCGAACGCGTCTATGCAATTCTCGTCACCTTCCTAGATATTCATCCACGCATGCTTCTATTTAGGCATTTTTTTGATGAACTGTAACTGAGACTGGGGGTTATAAGCTTTATCGACGACTATCTTGACACTATTAGGATGTTGCATGTTACTGAAGGCCATCATCAGCTAACGTAGATAATTACGCATTTCAATCTTAAGGAATTCCATAGTTTCTTTGAATTTTAGTACATCATCTTGTATGATTATTTCCAGGTTTAAAATCGGATAGAATTTTCCTTCTATTAAGTTGAAAAAATCAGGTCTTCTGAACTCCAAGGTCTTGAGTTCTTTCAAGGCATCCTTTAAAATACTATATTTCCCGTCATCTTCCACGACTCCCTTACCCCCAGATTTTGAATTCGATATATTGACTTTCTTTTCAGCTTCTTCGATCGGTAACTACTTCCTGGCGGCTGAACCAATCTTATTTCCACTACTATTTTTTTATATATTGAGATTATTTTAGGATACATCCATTTTTGATTGGGATACCATGGATCTTTCGTGTATAGCACTAGTGTCCTTAATTATATTAAAATTTATTTCACTTTCATCCTCATCGATATTAAAAATATAGATCCCGAGGTCCGATTTAAGGATCGGAAAGGATAAAAAAAATTATTCTGCTTGAGACATCGTGTTTTCTATTATATGACGCAATTAGAGACCCATTAAGACTCCAACGTTTGTAAGAACCTTTTTTTTATACTCTTTAGTATACTATTTCCATCCGTTTTCTTCTTTCCATGTGTTTTCATCTTCATGGGATTTTGCAGCCAAATTCATGTAGGCAGGATTTTACCTGATATCAAGAAGCTAATCAAAAGTAATGTCTTCAAAAAAATCAAAGACCTGATGGTTTTCATCGTCAAATTCGTTCTCGACCAAAAATTGAAGCATTGAGGTGTACAATTGCTCAGTGGAAAGTTGCTAAATTTGTTATAGTTCTGTTTGATTCTTGATGAAGACATCTTTTTATTGCTCTTTTAGATTCAAATGCTATTACTTTAGAAACTTCAGGAACTCTGGGGTCTGGGCTAGATCTTTGTCTTTTGTGAAATTTGTCTTAGTTTGGATCCTCACCTTAGTCTTAACTTCTTTTTTTTTCCAGTCGAATTTTTTTAAGCCGCAGAAAGTCCATTTGCCCGACTATATGTTCGGTCTTCTTATATATTTAAATTTTTTAATTGTTAATAACGCCCCCCTATGCCAAACATACTTCATAAGGGCTACGACATTTTGTTTGTAGATGTTCTACAATTTAATGAATGACTGGATACTTAGACTGTAGCCTAGAGCGCTTATTTTCCTAAGTGCTTAGTACTCCATTAATCTAAATTCTTGAAAGTCATAGAACCAGTTCATAAGAGCGCTATTGATGATGTTCATTAAAACCAAATTTTGTTTGCTTTTTTCTCTTCCCGTATCAACATATTTATGCCAATCATTGAATAAATGGATGTTGAAGCCACCCTCCCTTGCTATCCGTTGTGCGCTACAAAATACAGGTCGGGGTATGAGATCAATGTTGAGTCTAGCTCTTTCCAACGGACTTCTTAGAATATAGTCTAACATCGCTTTTTTCATAGCATATTTGAAGTTCTCAAAAATCTCGTTAAAAACCATTTTATATAGTGATTCGTTTTTAAGTAATTCTGGCTCTATTTTCTCAAGAGCATTAACGACCCATTCACGTTTCAACTTTGGGATTTCATCTGCGTTTATAATATCCGAGTTCAAATAATGCATGTATCTGACCACAGAGGATGCGACTATCTTTTATATTGATTCAGGCCATACTGAAGGGTCTATATAAATGTAGTTGGATTTACCAAGATGTTCTGGATCATACACACCACCCATTTCGTCTAACATCTAAAAGAAAAACTTATCAGCTGCTTAAATTGCAGTCAAGTTCTCATTTTAGTCTTCAAAATATTCCGGGAATAATGATAAGGTCAAGGGTTCTCTGTACAAATCTCGGGCACTGAAAGTTGTTGAAATCCCCATCCTATTTCTCGACTAAAAAGGGTTAAGATCATCCAGAATAGACAGCTAAATAGGGATCTCAAACTCATTTTTCTCATCATTAGAGATGGTTTGTTGCAGTTTAATGATATTCTCAAGATGTGAAACCTTGAGTTTAGCGCTATACTGCATATAGTTCCCTATCCTTTGCACTGGGGTGTAGTAGGTTAAGTCTCCGAACTTAGCGAAAGTCGCACAGAATGTTGGTTCGTTTCTATCAAATAAATTTTCATATGGAATATCGACAGTATTGAAATTCGTGAATTTCTAGAAATTTTAAAAGAACTGTTGAGTTCCTATTGATAGACCAGAGACTGGTCTTTTCCCCAACAATTAGGATTAAGGTCGGTCTTACATCATCTTGCTCCTGTTGTCCATCTCTTCTCCGAAATCGTCCAATATACCAAGATCTTTATCTATTTTATCTAATTCGTCTAAAATTATTTTATTTTTTTTCGATTTTTTTTTTGATTCTCTTTTACCTGTCATTTATCTCGATTTCGCTGACAATTATTTAGAATTTATTTCATCTAATTTGTGAAAAGATTTTTTTTGCCTTTCGCCTTGGTTGATATCAGGGGTCCCCCCTCTTTTGGCAGCTGTTTGAATCAATCTGTCCTTATTCCTATCTTTCATACCTTCATTTTTCATGTCGGGCATCAGTTGCTAGTTCTACAACTAGCTTTATCTTAAGCGCTCTTCGTATCTATTTATCTCTTTTATACGTTCTTCGTTCATCATATCATCTATGTTTATTTTATTAATTGTTGAAACTATCTAAGGAGTTTTTTTTACTTTGTTTTGAATCATTATTTAAGGGATCATGTCTTTATCAATGTCGATTTTCTTGTAAATATCAAGAGTTTCTTTATGACTTAAAACATTAATTCTTTATGCTTGGTTTAAAACTTATGACAAGTCATACCCTTTTGGAGCTCTGAATGGCTCCATTGCTGTCTGCCTGCCCCCTACGGAAGAAAGAAAAGAGTATGGTTAGGAGTGTTGCCCTAGTACCCTATGTTTTAATAGTTTATTTTTTACCTTTGAAAAGATAATTTAGCGTTTAGATTTTAAGCAGTTTATTAAAATATTTCATCGTAACGATGATTCTCTTACTATTATTCTTCATCCCCCTCTTCATTTTATTATAACATTTCTTTAATTGATATAAAAAATAATACCATTCATAAATCTGGGCTGGGACTAAGACCGACTTACTTCTCTTATGATAAAATTATTTTAAGGGGTGCCAAAGTTCACTTAGGATTACTGCTGTCTTGCTAACGCCTTGTTGCTCTGGTTTGTTTCGTTCCAAAATTTAGTTGAAATACTAATCGCTGTATTTTTACTTGGGTGGGCAATTCTATAAGTTGGAGCATTGGATAAAATTTTGGCCAGGCTTTATTCTTGAGCTTAAAATTATTTTTTGTTTATCACTGAGCCACTCTTTAGTATTTTATCGTACATGGGTGAACTCATTTAAATAACCGAAGATTTAGTTGACTAAACTTGGGATTTTTTTTAATTTATAGCAGTAGCAGGTGATTGAAAATTTATTATATTATCATTTACTTGGCGGAAATGTTCACTACTAGATCTCAGGTTGGTATTCCCGGTATGCTTTTATCTCATAAAATATTTCAAGAATATTAAATTTTTAAAATAATTAATTACAAACTTATAATAAAAATAAAAAATTTTAATTTACTAGAAAAAATAATATAAAAAATATTTA
>Ga0209107_10002323_pt1 | contig 10560 bp, 9 predicted proteins | sample LakErihyJuly2011_2_FD_187460 | JGI IMG/M metagenome (GOLD analysis project Ga0209107, IMG submission 187460) | Freshwater microbial communities from dead zone in Lake Erie, Canada - CCB hypolimnion July 2011 (SPAdes) (version 2) | ecosystem: Environmental > Aquatic > Freshwater > Lentic >... | reverse complement strand
AAGAATTTTATAACTTTTTTAAATTTACAAAATAATGAACTTTAATAGATTAAAATTAAATTAAAAATAAAATAAACTTTAATAGATTAAAATTAAATTTAAAATAAATTTTAATAGATTAAAATAAAAATAAAATGAACTTTAATAGATTAAAATTAAATTAAAAATAAAATGAACTTTAATAGATTAAAATTAAATTAAAAATAAAATAAACTTTATGAATGTGTTTACTTAACGTATAAAAATTCAAGTTTGAATTTTTAATTTAGTTTTTTTAATTAAAGATAGAAAAGCATTAGCAATATATTTATCTTTTCCTAAAAAGCCACCACCCCCACGATGAAATTGGGATGTCATACGATTTAAATCGCCTACTAAATACCAGTCTTTATCTGATACAGCCCATTTTGAATGATCTTGTGATTCTTTGTATTGATGATCTTTGAAAAAAATAATATCAATATCTTTTAAAAGAGGAGAAGGTGATGTAATTAAATGTCCACGAATCCATGTTTCAACGTTCCACTGAGCTGGATAATTATTAACTAAATACTGACTATAAATATCAACTTCATACGAGGGAGATTTAGCTATATGTACCATATTATCATCTAATTCTAATGTAGAGATTGATTTAACAATATCAATCTCTGTATCAAATTTTTGAATACCTGTATATTGTTGAATGATAGGACAAACATCCATGATATACAATTGTTGTAAGATTGAACTGATCAAATCTTTTTTTAACAAACATTCATAATAATGAAAAGATTGTCCATAAATAAGCTCACTTTTATCTATTTCAGATATAGTTGATCCTGTAAATTCTAGAGGGAATTTAGGGACAGAATGACAAAGCCATGAAACATGTGTATTATTCCATGCAACTATTCCTTTACAGTGTCCTTTTTTAACTTTTTTAAGATGATTTTGGTCATTATAAACAATCCAATTAGTCCAAGATGAATTTTTATACAATTCAGATATCCATATTTGGATGTTACATTCTATAAATGTTTGCGTTGTTTCATCATATTTAATTCCATTTAATCCATTAGGTAATTTTAATGCTATTTTTGTTACGTATTCAATTTGGCTACATGTACATAAACATTGGCCCATTTTTTATTTTGATTTATTAAAAAATTAATAAATCAGTTTTATTTAATGACTAATAGAACGAAATTTACATTCAATACAAAAAGTGATAACACTAGTTGATTCATCACATCCTCTTAGCTGTTTACCATAAGTCATTGTACGTTTACTCTTACATCGTTTACAATCGACACTTCCTTCTTCGACATCAAATGGTTTATTCATAAACATATCTGTTTCTTCAATTTTTTTTGATACTTCTAAAAAATCAGGATGATCTAAGCCAAGTTTAGATTTTTTTAAACAATCAAAGACGTCTTTAAGATCTTTTTTCTTTTCTTTTATTTCAAATGCCATTTCATAGATTAAATCAATTGATTCATTTTTTGAATGATTTTTTAAATGTTTTAAAATTAAGTCTTTATTTTGTTTCTTATGAGAAACATGCGAAATATGTTTATAAGTGTCCATTTTACTTTTATTATTTTTCAATCATTTTTTTCAATTTTATCATAAAGAGGTATGACTGGATTTTTTAGCATACTTGGTATTATAATAATTTTATTTGTTTTTTACAGAATTATTATGGAAGTTAAAGATAATTATGAAAATCAAACACAAGATGATCATATTTTAATGCTTATAAATGATATACGAAAAATCGATAAAAATGTAAATGACGTTGTTGATAATCTTCGTTTTTTTGAAGGTGATAAAAGTTACACTTTAGATAAAAAATATGTATTTCTTTGTAAAAAAGATAAAAAAACAGGTGAACAATACCATCGAAATCAGCTTGTATTAGTATTAATACATGAAATTAGTCATGCTCTATGTGATGAAATTGGTCATACTCCAAAATTTGATATGATTTTTGAAGATTTATTAGATAAGGCAACTATTAAAGGTATATATAATCCAGATATACCTAACGCAGAAGGATACTGTGAATAATTTATTTTTTCATATTTGATTTTAATTTTTTAACAAGTTTTGAAAGAGATGTATGTCTTTTTGTTCTAAATCTTGATAATCTTATAGGTGAAAAACTGCTTGAAGATGACGAAAGACTTGAAATGAGAGGAGAATCAGGTTCTAAAGGAGGAGGTGAAGAATAATCCTTCATTTCATCCTTCATTTCATTCTTAACTTCATTTTTAACTTCATTCTTTAATTTTCTTTCTAAACTACGTGCACGTTCTTCTGTTGCATATGCTTTTGTTAAATCAATAACTGAAGCTAATTTCTTTTTAGAAATAAAATCTTTGCATTTAGAATTAATTGTCATAATTGCAGGTGTTTGTACGATTTCATTATCTTTTATTGCTTTTTTAATGCCAAATGGGTCAATTAATTCTTTATCAGGCTGTTCTAACCCTTCACAATATTCTTCTAATACGTTTTGTTGACGTTTTTCACGGTTAAATTTAATAACATCTTCAATTTTTTGAATGGATAAAATCTTTATTTGTTTTTTAATATCTTCTATAGTTTTTGAATTACATAAATTATTTTTAATAAATTTTAAATCATTTTCATCAATTTCTTTTGATTTTGAATTGAGAGATACAATTTTTGTAATCAAAATTTCAGGTGTAATAGGGTATTGCGGAATTTCAATATTTTGATGGTAATTTTCTTCATTAAATTCACAGATTGTTTTATATGATTTTTGTAATAATTCTTCAACCTTTCTTTCATCATATTTACTATAATTAGATTTCAATTCATTATAAATATTTCGTGCAATTTTATCGGTATATCTATCTTTAATAGCAAGCTCTAATTCATTTTTTACAGGTAATTGTCCTACGAAATCAGCCTCTAACTCTAGATTTTCATATGTATGGTACATATCCTCTAACTCATTAATTTGTAATTTACTCATATTTGCAAATTTTTCTTTTAATTTAATGAATTTTTCTTCAATTGTTTCTGTAACAAAATAAAATGTTGTAAAAGAAGAAGATAAAAATAAAAATACTGAAACTGACATAATAGTTAAACCTAATGAGTTTAAAGAGCTATGTATAGATCCAGTTTTATCACTATCATCACATTTTTCAGATTTTATTTTTTGGTAAAGAATAATTGAAGGAACTAGTGAAACAATTGATAGACCTAACCAACCTCCTTTTTGCATAAAAGAATAAACAGAAGAGTTTATATCTTTAACCTTCCAGAATAAAATAATACCAAAAAGTAACATTAAAGCACCAGTAATTGTAAGACACCAACATACATTTTTTAGTGTGGTAATTACATTTTCATCTATAAGACAATTTTCATTTGAAAGTAAGCCAAGAAATGTTAGACCACTCACGAGATAAAATAATCCAACTATAATTAATAAGAAAACGGATACTCTCCAATTTATGTTAGGTACAAATCGTTGTAAAGCTTCTTTAAACGAAGATGTGTTCCCCATTTTTATAATTAAATTAATTTTAAATTATAAAAATTATAAATTAAAAATTTAATTTTAAATTAAAATAAATTAATATTATTTAATGGATAAATAATATTATAAAATAAAAGATGACCTATTTAGCTTCATTTGATATTGGAAAAAAGAACTTTTCATTTTACATCGAAAAGTTTGATATGGTTGATTTTGAACAATTAAAAAATATTCCTAAAAAAGATCGATATAATCCAAATGGTACATGCAAAGAAGAATTTGAAGAACTTTTAAAAAAGGTATATTGTAACGGAGAAAAAATCTTGTTAAGAAATCTGGATATTACAGAAGGTACAAGCAAATCAAAATATTTTGATAGTGATCTTTGTCATAATCTAACAGAAGTTCTTGATACGTATCAAGAATATTGGGATAAAGTTGAATATTTTGTAGTTGAACAACAGATGTCATTTGGAGCGAAAATTAATACTATGGCATTAAAAATTGGTCAACATTGTGAGTCATATTTCATGATCAAATATGGTCGTGGTAAAAAGGTAATCGAATTTCCTAGTTATCATAAGACACAAGTTCTTGGTTCAGAAAAAATCGAAACTAAAACAAAAGCTGGGAAAGTTAGTTATAAAAATATCGATAAACCAGCAAGAAAGAAATGGTCAATTGAGACTGCATACGGTATTTTAACAGAAAGACAGGATTTTGATACGATTGAAGAGATTACAAAATCAAAAAAGAAAGATGACTTATGTGATGTAATAATTCAAGCACAAGCATTTAAATATTTAAATTTTATAGTTTGATTAAATAAATAAATATATTAATAAAATGTCTTCTAAAAGAAAATCAAATGAATCTAGATCAAGACAAGTAAAACCAAAGTCTGAAGATATATTTAAATGGGGTATTGAATTTGAAACACATTCAGTTGTATATGATGAATCTGGAAAAGTAAAAGATAAAATATCTATATGGGAAGATGGAAAATCAACTATTACAAGTGAATTTATGGATGTAAAAAAAAATTTACATCCTGAACCTTTTAACGAATGTAAAAAAAATGAAACTGATAATTCTATTACACCAACATGTTTATTTAATCTAGAAAGTCAACTAGGAATATTTAACGGGTTTTCACTAGATGAATTTAATGAAGAGTATGACAATTTTGTTAAAAATTATAAAACTTTTATAGAAAATAAAGAAATTTTTATAAATGGACTTCCTTACACAATATTTTCATTTAAAAATTTTAATATTCATACAGATGAAGCTTATATAGACGGCAAACTAGAAACTCATGGAACATATAGAAGTAATAAAGGAGATTTCATCGGTTATATAAAAGAATTAGATACTCTAGGAGTAGCTCAATTAACATGTACATTTGAATTAAAATATCTTCCTAATTTATTTAAAGTTATAGCAGAGAATATATGGAAAGATCCAGTTTATTTTTATTTTGAATATATCTATTCTATTGTGTATAATGAATCATTAGAATTTATGAAATTAATTGGAATAGATCAAACAGATCCAGATTATCTTACAACATTTGGGTTTATTATTTATATGGTATATTATTGGAAGGTTTATTTTGAAAAAATAGTTTTAACACCAATTTATTTTAAAGCTAAATTTCCAGTTAAACCTCGTACAAATCCAGCAGGATTATACCAAAATATGAATCAGAATGTGAAAGATAATCTGAAAAAATTATCAGATATTTTAGAATTAAAAGATTTTTCAGTTGACTATTTTTTAATGTATAGTTATTTATACCAATCAATTAAAGATCTAGAAAATCCTAAAAAAGTGTATTATATTAAAAATTTAAGAGATGTACCTAATAATTTTTATCTTTTAGGGAAACTTACCGAAGAAGATATTAGACGTTATGAACCAAATGTAATTATTGAGAAGGATATCCCTTATTTTAATTATAAAATTGTTAAAAACGATAAAACCTTTGAATTTGTATTTGATATAGGCAAATTAATATTAAATGATAAAATGCAGATTGTAGATACTGGTTCACCTGAAGTTTTTGAATGGACTGCATATTCTGATACTATCAGTATAGAATTTCGACTCTTCAAAGAATTAATTGTTCTATCAGAAAGAATGGCAAAAACAAAAAGAGATAAAAAAATTGCAGAAGAGTTGGTTGATGTAGATAAATTAAATGTTGATCAAGTAAAAGAAGCAATTAATTTAATTTTTTCTGTTTTTATCAAAAAGGTATTCAGTTCTATGGATCATTCTGAATATATAGAAATTCCTACTAATGTTAGCGAAGAATTTGATGAAAATTTATATGATAGAGCATATGTTGAAAAATATGGAACTCTTAAAAATATAACATCATACCGTGATTTTACTGATCAGATTAGATACCGTTTTAATGAATTTAAAACTTTTTTATATAAACCTTATATAATTGAGCTATTATTAACACCTGAAATGATTAAATTATTTAATCAAGATGAACTAGTTGAAATTATTTTAAATATTGAAAAAGGAGATTTTAAAGAAGAAGACTTACTTACTTTTCAAAATCTTTTAAAAAATACAGATTTAGATAAAGATACTTTAAAATCTTATTTGAATGTTGAATCAATTAAAAATAATTTAGAAATAAGACAAAGAATGCTTTATTTTTTCCCAACTTTTGAAAAAGAAGAAGTTATTAACCCAAGACAAGAGGACATATTTAAAGAAGTTGTGATGCTTTTACCTAAATATAAATTAAAGGAAATCGGTGAATATTTTAGACAAAATATTCCTATAGAAGAATTTTTACAAGAAATAGATAAAGGAGTAGAATCTTTAAAATTTTATATTTGGGATAAATCACAAGATATCTAACTTTAAACATTTAATAATACACATAATTCATGCATGAAATCCTGGTTATAGTTAAGATCATCAAAATTCATATTATCAATGTATACCTGTTGTGCTTTCATTGTATCATCTAATAATTTTTCACGTCTTGATCTGTCATCGGATGATAAACGATCACATTCTGTATCAATTCGATCAATCACTTTATCGTATATTTCTTTGGTAATCATCTGTGTCGGAACTTTTAGTTTTTCACATAATTGACGTGCTTCGATATCTTCTTTTAAATTTCCTCGTAAATCTAAAATCTTGAATTTCTTTCGACTCATATCTGTACAACAAATTAACATTTTATCATCCGGTGTCTTGATAACTTTTTCAAAAAAGAAATTTGCTAACCTTTTTTGTCCACCAAAAAAATCGTGTTCTGTATAATTATCACGCATGGTTTTCTCCAATTGTTTATTTTCCAATGTATAGGTTGGTGATAATTGATTACGAATAGTGTTTGTTACAGTATTATTAGTAGTAGATGTAACTTTATTACTACCTTCAAGTGCAAGTTTTTGGATAAAGGAGTCACATTGAGTAATTTTCATTTCAAGTTTAGCAATCGTTTTTTCATGTTGTTTTTCAAGCTCTTCGTGTTTAACTTCTAATTTTGTATATCTTAATAATAGATCCTTGTTTTCATCAATTAATTTTTGAAGATTATCTATTTTTTTTTCTTTAATAATAATTTTTTCATTATATTCTTTTTTTATTGATTTTATTTTACTTTCATATTCTTCTTTAATATTTTTATTTTTTTCATCATATTCTTCTTCTAGTTTTAATTTAATATATTTTTTACAAATATCCATATGAATCAACATATTTTTTTTATTTGCAAAAAATGAATCACATCCTTTACATAAAAATTCTGACTCTAGTTTTAATCCTCTTAATGTTAAACATTTTTTATTACTTGATAAATGATTTTTCAAATTATACTTTGATTTAAGATTTGTGTTACAAAATTCACATGATATAAGATCCATTTTATTATAATATATTATTTAAATTAATTTTATAGAATTTTTCTATAAAATTAAATATTCTATAAAAAAATTCTATATATTATTTAATTTTATAGAAAAATAATTAAATAAAAATATTTTTCTATAAAAGTGATTTATCCTTTTATGCTTTAAAATAATATTTTATTTCTAAAAATCTAACTTTAGAAATATTTTTTCCAACACACACAAATTTTGTGTGTTTAGGATTTTAATTTTAGTTTCTAAACTAAATTATTTTTTTAATTACATATATTACATTTTTTATTAGAAAGTAGAATTAAATATAAAGAACAAATAAAAATTATTAAAAGTAAACCAGCTACCAAGTTTAAAAAAGTTAAACCAAGACTAGCTGGTACTAATAGACAAACGGGACAAACCATCTTTTATATTAATATTTTATTATTGGTTTTGTGTAACCAATATCATATTCTTCCCATTTCTTATACCATTTATGGATGTCTTTACATGGAACATCTTCTAGTTCTTTCACCCATTTTTTGATGTACAAGCACTCTTTATCATATTTTTCAGATTGTCTATATGGATTATAAATGCGTAAAAATGGATTACGATCAGTTCCAACTTGAGCAGAGAATTGCCAGTTCAAGTTATTACTTGCAACATCATAATCGACTAGTTTTTGGGCAAAATATTTTTCACCTTTTCTCCAATCAATTTTTAGAACAAGACTTAGAAAATTACTGACAATCAATCGAACTCGATTATGCATCCATCCAGTTTCATTCAATTGTCTCATTCCTGCATCAATCAGAGGGATACCTGTTTGACCATTACACCATGCATTAAAATCTTTTGTAGAATCTCTCCATTTTAATTTTTTATGTTGAAGATTACCTCCACCAAGTGTATCTTCATGAGGTAAAAAGTACAGTAAACAAGCATAAAAATCATGCCAAATTACTTGTCGTGCTAATTCTTCATTTTTTTTAAATGTATCATAGACTTCACGTATACTTACAGTTCCAAACTTTATATATTTAGATAAATGGGTAGTTTCAATAATTGGAAAATTTCGTGTTTGAATATAATCTTTAAATTTTATTTTGGAAGAAAGAATATCTAATGCTGAAATTCTTTCATTTATATTAGATTTTAACGAACCTATAATAAATTTTGAAGTAATTTGTAGTTTATGATCAGATAAATTTACATTTATTTTATCTGGTTTAGGTATTTTTTGTTTTAAAAGATGTTCATAAAAAGGTTTAAATACTTTATAAAAAGATTCGTCTCTGTATTCATGAAGATTTAGTAATGTATAATCTTCTTTAGCAACTATATCAACATTATATTTTGTAGCTAGATCAATGACTTTTTTTGTACGTTTTTTAGCATACCATGTATAATCAAGATTAAATCCAAGATGAGTAATTTTATTTTTTTTGAAAATCGATTCAAGAACATCTTCTGTATTTCCATAAAAAAGTTGAAGATGTGGTATTCCACGTAAACAGTCGATCATAAATTGCACAGATTTTTTATTATAATATGGATTTTTAGAAGGGTCAATTTGGTCAGGATTAAAAATGAAAATTGGTATGATATTTTGAGATAATTTACTTAATGCAGTTAATGAAGTATTATCAATTGTTCGAAAATCACGATGAAAAAGGAAAATAGAACTCATTTATGATATAAAAAATCTTTTACTGTAATACTGAATTACCAAATCCTTGCTCACCACGTTTTATTATATCTAATTCATTAGTTTCTTCGACATTTACACTGACATAAGGTTTCACTACAAGTTGGGCGATACGGTCCCCTCGTTTAAACGAGAAGGTCGTATCGGATAAATTCCATAAAAGTACGCCAACATTACCTCTATAATCTTCATCAATGACTCCAGCCCCGATATGAATGCCATGTTTAAAGGCCAATTCGCTCCTTGGTAAAATATGACCGTAGGTACCTGGAGGTAATTGGACGATAATGTCCAACGGAATCAAACGACGTTGCATAGGCAATACAGTACCAGATATAGGAGATGCCAAATCAAGTCCTGCTGAATCTACAGATGCTCTAGACGGAATATGGGCATGGAGAGATAAACGTGCTACTTTTAACATTTTTATATATTTAGATTTACCTTTAATTATTAATTAATTATACTACTGGCATAACTAAACTGACACAACTAAATTTGCGCACTACTTACATAATCGAACTGGTACTCTGGTATTCTGGTATTCTGGTACACTACTGAAACAACTAAATAGGTTTACAATTTGAGATTTGAGTAAACATCATATTATAAATAAACAGGCTTTAAAAAATAAAATATATAAAATGTCAGAATTGGAAAAAGTTTTAAAGAAATATATTAAGAGTTTTAATAATGATAATAAACATAGTGAGACACATGATATTATTATTGAAGACGTTAAATATTTTATCAAAGTAGTAGGTAAAACAAAAAAAGAACATATGAAAAATGAAATTAAAAGCTTGAAAGAATTAGCCGATATTTTTCCAATGTACAAAGATTATTTTGTAGCATTTAAAGAGACAACTGATCATTGTGCAATTATGTTAAAATATATTGAGGGAGAAGATTTAAAATCTTTATTGGATAAAGATTGTACAAAAAATATGGTCATGTGTTTGTACAGAATGTTATTCACAAAAATTCAAATGTTTCATGATGAACATATTACACATGGAGATATTAAACCTCAAAATTTTTATTCATATATTGATCCTAAAGATGGTATGGTAAAACTTAAATTGATTGATACAGAGACTTGTACGTTTCATAAATTAATTAAAAATATTGATGAAATTAAACGTCTTCGTTCTTTATACTATTATTTACCTGATAACCCAAGATCATCTATTTTTTTTAAGAATAAAGAAGAGGCATTTATTTTTTTCAGATATCTTGACCATTATTCTCTTGCTTGTTTTATGTTATATTTATACAATAAAGATGTTTATAAAATGTTACGTAATAATCGTTATAAAGAAGAAGAAAAGAATCCATGGAGGTTTGGAGATGGATCTAAAAATCTTTATAGTCCGTACGATTTCGTAGATAAGGATAAAAATCAACTAGAAAAAGCATTACATTATGTATTTAAATACATTCCAAATGAAAAAACTTATAAG
>Ga0209107_10002321_pt1 | contig 10562 bp, 8 predicted proteins | sample LakErihyJuly2011_2_FD_187460 | JGI IMG/M metagenome (GOLD analysis project Ga0209107, IMG submission 187460) | Freshwater microbial communities from dead zone in Lake Erie, Canada - CCB hypolimnion July 2011 (SPAdes) (version 2) | ecosystem: Environmental > Aquatic > Freshwater > Lentic >... | reverse complement strand
GCTATTGTTTTAGAATTAAATAGTATTGCAGGATTTAGATTCCTTATGGACAAGAATTGGATGGGTATGGTTATGATGGTCGGAGTTAATCCATTTCTATGCTTACCTATGAATCACTATACAATTGAAGTAAAAACTTTAAAGGGTAGGCTAATAATTGCATCAGCGTTTTCACTTGGTTTTATTATTGCAGTGTTTACCATTAGACCATTTTTTATATGAAAATGAATAGTATTATAGAACACAGATTTGGGTATACGAACAAGATGATGTACGAGCATTGTCTTGTTCTATATAGCGTACTAAACCAATCAATGGAGGTGAAGGAGGGAAGGGGCAAGGCGACAATCACAAAAAGAAAGTTTAAGTACAGCAATTCAGAGAGCGAAAGAAAATTGATAGAGGACAGTTTAAACTATTATAAATATAAAATGGAAAATCAAAAATTAGAGTTAAGAGGTTATCAGGTAGACATAATAAAGAGAGGTACAATAAAGCTAAAGGAATTTGGCTTTTTGTACTTAGCGATGGAGGTAAGGACGGGTAAGACGCTTACGAGTCTTGGTATTGCAGATGGTATTGGATGCAAGAATGTTTTGTTCGTAACAAAGAAGAAAGCAATCGGGAGCATACAGTCTGACTACGATATGATGAGTCCATCGTTTGATATCACAATCATAAACTACGAGTCTCTTCATACGATTAAAGACTTCACATTTGATATGATAGTTTGCGATGAAGCGCATAGTATGGGGGCTTTCCCGAAGCCGAGTGAAAGGGCTAAGTTGGTTAAGGAGTTTATTGCTAAGAATAAAAACCCTTACGTTATCCTCTTGTCGGGTACGCCAACGCCTGAGTCATACAGTCAGATGTACCATCAGGTCTATGGCATCAAGGGAAACCCATTCAGTCAGCACAAAAACTTCTACAGATTCTGCGACGAGTACGTAGCGGTTAAGGAGCGAATGATTAATAGCTTGCTCATCAAGGACTATTCGGGTGGCTCTCAGAAGATACTCGACAAGATGAACCCTTACATCATAAACTACACGCAGAAGCAGGCAGGGTTTAAGGTTGAGACTAGGGAACATATTATGCACGTAAAGATGTCTGATATGACCTATAGCCTAACGGCAAAACTTAAAAGAGACCTAGTAATTCAGGGGAAGGAGGATGTAATCCTTGCAGACACACCCGTAAAACTTATGATGAAACTGCATCAGCTGTACTCAGGGACTATAAAATTTGAGTCAGGCAATTCAATGGTGATGGATTTATCTAAGGCTAAGACCATATACGATAACTTCTGCGTTGCTAAGATTGGTATATTCTACAAGTTCAAGGAGGAGCTAAATGCATTGATGCAGGTCTATGGCCCTGAGAACCTAACGACTGACCTTAGTGTCTTTGAGGACACAGACAAGTCAATTGCACTTCAGATTGTATCGGGCAGAGAGGGTATATCACTCAAGAAGGCCGAGGCATTGGTTTACTATAACATAGACTTTAGCGCCACATCGTATTGGCAGTCAAAGGATAGGATGACAACTAAGGACAGACTTGAGAACGATGTGTATTGGGTATTTGCTGAGGGTGGTATAGAGGATAGCATATATAAAGCTGTCTTGGATAAAAAAGATTATACCATAAACCATTTTAGAAAAGATTTGCTAAATTTGTAGACTATGAAAAGTAAAAGGAATACAAACGCGGGCAATCATCCATCATACGAAAAGTTAAATATGTCGGCAGAGCGCATAAAGAAAAAGAAGGAGTACGACACAGAGTACAGCGCAACCCCTGAACGTAAGAGGTACAGAGCAGAGCTTAACGCAGCTAATAAGAAAAGAGGAACTTACGGGAATGGGGATGGTATGGATATGAGCCATACTAAACGAGGAAGCTTAGTCAAGGAGATACAGTCAAAGAATAGAGCGAGGAACGGACAAAATAAAAAATCAACCAAAAAATGACAGAACAACAAATCCAATCAAAAAGAATAAAGGAGCTTGAGGCTGAGGGCTATTACGTCATAAAGCTAATCAAGACAAACAAGAATGGCATACCTGACCTATTGGCTATACCACCAAACACAAACGTGTTATTTAACGAGGTAAAGACTCAGGTAGGAAAGGTATCTGCTCTTCAGCAGTACAGAATTGACGAGTTAAACAAATTTGGATTTAAAGCTTATGTATACAGAGGAGACTAGCTTTTACATAGATTATAAATTCGATATCGAATTAAGTAAACTAAGCGAAGAGTTGGAGAATGATATAATTCGGCAAATTGGCAAATCAATAAAGACGCTGCCTAAAAGAGACTATACCACTCAGTACATCGGTGGCGTATCCTTAATCGGAGAGCCTGTGTACTTTATGATTGAGTATATAAACGAATACAATCGAGAAGCAGTACTAATGAAGCTAACAATAACAGACTCAGACACATACCTAGACCTAATCAACATATCAAAAACAATTAAAAATGATTCAAAAAATATTAAAAGAAGACGTAGAAATACAGTTAAAGTCGATAATAAAAAATAGACTACGAATAGACATCGACAAGTCAAAGAAAAAAACAAGACCTAACGTAACAGCAAAAATGATATACACAGTACTACTAAGAGATGACGGGTACACTTGGCAATCAATCGCAACGAGTATAGGAAGAGACCACTCTACTATAATGTACCAATACAAGACACTGAAGAATTTGATTAAATTTGACAAAAAATTAGAAAAAGATTATACTCAGGTAAAATATGATTTTTCGTCAGGAGAGGAATACCTTGAGGGACAAACCACTGCTGAATTAAAAAAAATAATTAATAACTTGGTAAGTGATAATAAAATTCTAACTTTGAAAATTCAAGAACTTGAAAATAAAAAATAAATAGTATGTCAATACCTTCTGCATTTGATAGAGAGAGATTGGTTCACATTAATAGCTTAATGGATGATATCCATAACTCTTCAAATGAGATATACGAATCTCTTGTTGATGGGGATATAAAGAAGCTGAACGAGGATATCGCAAAGCTTATATTTATATTAAGGGAAATCAACCCATCTGAATTAGGTGAGTAATAGCATCCCCGATACGGAGTACAGTTTATATCTATGGCTTAAGGCTTATTTTATACCTGACCTACAGCTATGCAAAAATAAGAAGTCACGGTACGATTGCTACTCAGAGAGGTTCAACATAGACATCGAACTCAAGTGCAGAAGGGTTCACTACGATAATCTTGTAATTGAAAAGTATAAGTACGATGCCCTGATTAATCGGTCAAATAAGCAGGGTACTATACCACTATACATAAACTCAACACCAAATGGAATCTACGCATTTTATCTGCAGTCTATAAATATTGATTGGGAACTAAGGCTAATGCCAAAGCAAACATTCTTTAAGGATAGGGACAACGTACTAAAGGTAGTTGGGTTTCTTAATATAGAAACATCTGTTGATTTAATTGACCTGAAGAACAAAATTAAGAGCAAATAACGTCACAATATTTCAAAAAGCCATCCCATAATTGTGACACTATCTTGTCTTCTTAGAGTCCCAATGTCCTTTAGGCACAACTCGGTCAGGAAGAGCTTCTGAGATTCTATCCCACTTCTCCTCCTGCTCGAATTTCCTCGCTATTTCAGGCTTATTCTCCATAAGCCATTTCTTTTGTGCTTTACTTTTAAAGGGCATTATCTAATTTATTTCCAAAGTTCAGGGTTGTTAGGGAATAATTCTTTTCTACTTTTCTTTGTTGATTTTTCAGGCTTTCCTTCTGCATTTTTTTTCTGATGGTATCCTGGCCTGTACGATGCAGATATTCCTAAGAAATCATAGAAAGAGCTTTCGTCTCCCTGTCCCGTTATCATCTCTCCAAATCCAATGAATGGGTCTATCTGTGCGCCAATAGACATCTCAAATATAGGCTGAATAACCTTTAATGGATTCTCCTCATTCATTGCTTTATTCATTTTTGACAGAGGAGTTGAAAGAGGATTAACAATTTCTTTTGTAGGAGTTTTATCATTCAAAGCCTTCTTTGTATACTTCTCTATCGCACTTCCGAATAATGGGAGTTGGTATATTAAACTTAGCCCTAACATTGCATCTCTCATTGCAGCGAATCCTTGTTCTTTATCCTCGTCATTGCCTCTTGTGAATTTCATAATGTTTGCCGCAAATGCGAATGCTACGTTGGCAATTGCATAACTTAAGGCGAATGCTCTTAGGTCTTTTGACTTTACCTCACTTGGCTTACCCGCCAAGATTGGCTTCATTATGCGTCCCATAGACTGAACAGCTTTATTCATCTGTAAAAACACAGTGCTACCAAACATTGTAAACGCTCTTGTGTACCAAGCCTGCTGTAACTGTAATTGGTTTTTCTCTGTTGCCCTTCTTGTTTGCTGAGTTGAGTTAAAATTATTAAATCTCTCCAATGCCTCAGCCTTGCTCATACCATTTGCAATATCTCTATTGTAGTTAGCCATATAGCCCAATACACCTAATGTGTCACCGATAACAGTTGGAGATGCTCCAAGCTTTTTAAACCCACGCAAAAATTTACCAAATCTTGTATTCTTTTCAGCTTGAGATGGGATAATATTTCTTCCTGACTCTAATCCATACACATCACCTGCTATACCTTTTTCTAAACGGTCTCTGAACGATGCTGATATATCTTGAGCTTTCTTAAGCTCTGATGGTAGATTCTTAATTACCTTGGCATAGTCAATCATAAACATAGCAAGGTCAATAGCTGTATCTAAACCACGCACACGTTTTTCTTTTGTTCTGTAGCTGTAATCCTCAAATGCAGATACAAATGATGTAGCCTGCTTTATTATTTGAACTGCCTTAAACGCTAAAGCAAAACCCGTAAACTTATTGGCTAATTTGTCTGCAATATTCTGAGCTTTTGTCGCGGATGGGCCTGCGTTTGGATTAACTGCGGCATTAATAGATAACTTATACAAATCTTTCATCCCAACCTGCTCAAGGAGTGTATTTACTGAAGGATTATCCATCAAAGCATTTAACTTCTTTACGCCATTAGCATAAGCCTTGTATCTTTCCATTGACTGAAAATGATTCTCAACAACATTAATGAATCCATAATTCAAATCAATATCGCTTGTTTTATCTGTACGTTCCTTTAATGCAGGAGCATTCTCTGAATCAAATATTCCATTAAAATTACCATTGCTCAATAGTTCTGTTGTGGCGAATGAGCTAATTGTACGAGTTGGAAAGTAGTTTGGAACATATCCCAAATTTGTATCATTTACCTGTCTATACGTATCATTAATTGTATCAAAGTAGACATTGCTAAAATAGTCAATCATCATATCTGACATCTGAACAGCTTCAGGGCCAATAAAATCTTTTATATCCTGAAGTTTCTCATCAGAGAATCCCATATTCCTTAGCTTCTCTCTTTGGATATCATTCTTAGATAGAGAATAGATACGCATAAGTTGGTCTACACCGAAAGATTGATTCCAAGTATTCCCCGTTTTGCTATCAATGATACCATCGATAGTCATTCTCTCATCAGATAAATTTTCTTTAAACCCTCTGTACCCTTTGGTATTCCCTTGGATAGAGTTAGCCATTCTGTCTAGTTGCTCTACCTGTTTGTAGTAACCTTTTAATTGATTCTCATCCATTATATTAAGAGCCTGATACACATTCTTTGTAAAGAATCCATCTGTGTTCTTATCTAACGTCATAGAGTAAGTTCCAAGATGCTGAATATTTCTTCTAAAGAAATCAGCTATACCTGTACCTGTCATAAAATCAAACTGCTCAACATATGATTTAATTGCTGACCAAACCTTTAGGTTCTGAAAATTCTGCCAAATCTTATCTCTATCTGTTCTTAATTGATTTGCATTTTTAATAGTTCCGTCAGGGTTAAACAAAAATCTAAAGTCATTTTTTATCTGTGTCTCTGCCTCGGCATTCATTGCCATATTATCAGCAGCACGCAGCGCTCTATTTGATTTCAATCTTGCGATTGATTCTGCACGAGTAACCTTTAGGTCTTCAAATACTTTCTGCACATCCTCAAGTTCCATTACATTCAAATCAGAGAATGTATCAAAGGCAAGAGCTTGGTTTAATACTCTTTGTTCTTTTACGCTTAGAGCCTCTCCAATTAATTGTTTTTGTATTGCCTCATCAACAATTAATATATTTGTTGAAGGGTTTATCTCGTTAATTGATTGCTGTATATTTGATATAGCCTGAGCATCTCCTTTAATTATAGCACTTAGGATTGGTTTTGAGGCAGCAAAAAACGATTGTCCTGAAGCGTCTAATCCTGAGCTTCTTCTTTTCCCTGTTTTTGTTATTGCAGGTTTTGATTTCTTGTCGACCAATGCGTATATGTCTTTAAGCACTTGTGTCTTCATCTTACCTCTTTGTTGCTCAACAATCTTTAGCACTTTCTCTGCGTTCCTTTCAAATTTGTCTAAATTTGTATCAGATATCAGTGACACCAATTTATTAATTTGAGCTTGGGTAAATGTATCTGACTTAGGTAGATTTGTACGAATGAAATTCTTTAATTTAATCTGAGCAGACTTTAAGTTATTAGCTCCTATTTTTCTCTGCTTTAAATCATTCCTAATATCTGCTATCTCTCTTTGTACATTAGGATTAGCCCTTATACCCAAAGACCTATCAAATGCATTTAGAATCTCTTTCTGAGTCTGTTCGGGTTGGTTTTGGAATATAGGATTAGCCTTCATTAAGTCCATACCCTTTTGACGAATGTCAGAATAGGTTTTTGTTCTCACCGTACCAACGCCACCTCTTGGCCCTGCCACAGACCATTTGTTTAATGCGTCTCTAACCTCATTGAATAATGTTCTGCCCTCTAATATACCACCCTCAAGATTACCAAATTCATTTGGCATTGATGAAAATAGGTCAATCACATACTCAGGACTCATTGCTGTATTTACATCTGTCGCAGAGAATCCACGCCCCAATAGAACCTGTTTAATTGATGCGTCAGAGAATCCATTTTGTCTTCCTTTCTGAATAACAGAATCCATAGATTGATTGGTGCTAAACGCAGCTTCAGGATTCTTAAGCTTTTGCAGTTGCTCGTCAGTCATCTTTATTTCCTGCCCATTAAATATATCCGCTAACGCAGTTCCAATGAATTGGTCAAGAGTAAGATTCTTTATATCTTTATTGGTAAGGTCTTTCGACATTTTAAATGACTCACTGATAAATTTCCACATACCAAGCAACCATTCCTCAAACTTGCTCTTTATTGAGGCATCTGAGATACTCTCACCTTTATTTCCAATTAGTACGGCCAATGTCTCGGTGGCTGCCTTTATTGAATTTCCGTTAAAGTTTTTTAACTGTCTTTGGTATTCATCCGTTTCCTTTGCAAGCTCAACTCCTTTATTAAATATCTTAGTTCCTTTTTCAGTCGTTTTAAGATAGTCAGTCCATACGTGTCCCATCTCGTGGATGGTGGTATTAAATAATGCAGACTCACTATTGTGTGTATCAGGATTTATATATATATCCCCATCAACTGTTACACCATAGATAATCTCATCTCCCTTTAGGTATACTTTAACCTTATCTGAATTAATTACATTATTAAATGTTTGTGTATCTGTATATATCTTAACACTTGGGAATGCAGTATTCAAGAAACTTCTAAGCTTTGTTGCGTTATCTATGTCTCCATTTGTCAAAGCTCCTATAAATTCAAGCCCAGGCATACCACTCTGAACAACAAGGGTGGCTGTCATTACCTTGTCGATTCCTGTTGGCTTTAATTGACCTTTGGTTAATGCATTTTTGCTTGCAGCTACCTGCTTTGCTGTGTAGGTAGCACCCAAAGACTCTTCCTTAACAAGTCCCTTAAGAACAGCGTTGTACGCTACGGGAAAAGCGTCTTGAACAGGTATTGATTTGTCAAGAATACCGATTAATCTACCCGCTACATTATAGTCATAGTTTGGATGTCTTGATTTATTTTTGCTTGGGTTTAGTACATCTACGCCCTGTATAGCAATAACACTACGCTGAGGAACATTTTTAATTGCGGGTTCTGTTATTAGGTCTGTTATGTTTGCGAGGTTAATCAGCACATTCATATTTTTTGGCTGATTCTTCATTAATACCTCAGCAACAGCAGATGTTGGTTTGCCTGCTTTTTTTGTTTGTCCTGCTTCATTAGGTTGCCCATACCCAATCGTCTTTATTAGCATTGTCCTTGTCGGTAAGGTAAAGCTCTTAAAAAAGTCAGGACTTAATAAATCGTCTATGGAAGTTGCTCCTATTACATCGATTTTATCTAAAATTTGCTGTAGTCCTTTTGCTGATTTTTCAAGTTTACTTTTAGTTGTTGCCTTTACATCTGCTTCTTTAGATTTTTCTAAATTTACTATTATTGTATCAGCCATTATTTTCTTTAAGACTCCAAGTGCTTCTTGTTTATTTTCTTCAGGAAACTTTGATAGGTTATCTTTTAGAACTCTAAATGTGGCTTCATTCGACAGGATAGAACCCTCTCCCATTTTTACGACAGCCATTGGAACAAGGCCATTATATTGAGGATTTGCTTTCCACCATTTGTCAAAAATGTCTTTATTTTCGGTATAGACATTCATAGCTTTTGCCTCAAGTACGTCCGCCTCTTTTGATGTTGTATTAGCCCAAGCCGCGTCCTCAACAAGAGAGTACCCAAGACCACCCATTAGATTATCTATGGTATTGCCTGTATTTGGGTTTACTATATCTCCTGTTCTTAATTGGTCTGATATTGTAAAGATAGTTGGTATACCATTTATTACGCTTATAGATACTGTTTTTGGTGGCTTAGTTGTTCTTGTCGCTAAATCTGCTGTATCAATCGTCACTCCTTGTGTCTTTGAAGACACAGTTGTTGATGCATTTGCTGTAGGCAAAGCATTAATAGCTCTTACCATAGCCTCTACCTCATCTGCCGCAGGGCCAACCTCGTCATCTCTTCTTAGTCTAAATTCAACTTTACCTTCAGGCTGAGACAGCATAGTCTCAAGGTCAGACACCTCGCTTAGTAAGGCTTGGCTTTCCTCTGAGGTTGCAACCTCAGTCCCTAAAGACGGTGCAACACTATCATCTTGAGAATCCCTGTAGGTCATATCGATATTGTTTTTAAATTGGCCTGTGCGCCTATCGATATTTGGATTTACCTCTTCTGTTTTTGTTTTTAGGATAGCTTCAATCTCAGCGTTTGTTTTAGTGGTTGTGCTTGGCAATACCAAAGAAACACCCATATATCCTCGTCTTCCAAATACATCTTTGTTTGGTGTCACTAACGTGAATATTTTTTTATCTCCCTTTATGGTTTCCACAAGCTCAGTTCTACCTGCCTGCCCTATTTGCCTATAGTCTTTAACCCTATACTCTTCATTGCCAGCAATTACTTGGTCTCCTCTAAAAGTTCCCTGTACCACAAACTCTCCTTCTTCTTGTGTCCTTGGAGACACAATTTCTTCTGAAGGAGCTAATAACTCTTCTATCTTAGCCACAAGCTCAGGGTTGCTGTTGTCCTGTTTTGCGTTATGGTATGCCTCTGCAACCTGCGTTGCATTTTGAGCTTCTTCTAACGGAAGATTAAAGTCAGCGTTAAACCTAAGCCCCTCTGTAACTTTAGTCTCTAATGCCTGAGTTGTGCTTGCCACATCTTTCAGTACAATATTTTCGGCAGGAGTTGTTGACTCTGCCACAGGCTCTAATACCAACTTCCCATCCTCAGATAAAGCTGTCTGTGTTTTGCTCTTCTGTTCTTGCAATGGAGCTAATTTATCAATAACAACCTGAAGCGTTTCATCGTCGTTCTCTACCTGTCCATTAAATTTCCTTAGGTCATCAATAGACATTTTATTTATGGCTTTTAAAAAGTCTTCTTTTGTTACTTTGTTTTTTCCAATCTGATACGATGGGGCTGCCTGTCTTATATCTGTGCCTGATGCCTGTTCCTCAACCCCTAAAACACCTGTTCCTGCAAGCAATGTCTGCGATTCTGCAGGTCTTACTTTTTTAGTTGTAGCAATTTCCTCTAACTCAGTATTTATCTCAGATATCTTATTTGAGAATACAGACTTTCTATTTGGCGTTGAACTAAGCTCTTCTTTTGCTGCTAATAAAGTCATAGTACGAGATTCAACATTGCCACTGTACTTACTCTTACCGCCAACACCCAAAAGATTACGAGCCTCTTCCCTTAGTCCTACGTTTAGTTGGATTCGTTGGTTTTGGTTAGCATCTATCTTTCCGAGTTGCTGCATATTATTTCCCCAATCGGAAATCTTTTTATTTGAGGATATCTCTCTTGATATAAAATCTATATTACCAAGTTTATCTGCTAATTCAACATTATTTTTTGTTCTTACAGCTCTTAATGTATTTATAGCTGCGTATGATGAGTTATTACCTATGCCACCACCTGCCTCTGCAATGATTTCTTTGTAGTCAAGTTTGTCACCTACCGTAATTTGAGCTGCTGCTTCTCCAAGAGCTTC
>Ga0209107_10002319_pt1 | contig 10566 bp, 7 predicted proteins | sample LakErihyJuly2011_2_FD_187460 | JGI IMG/M metagenome (GOLD analysis project Ga0209107, IMG submission 187460) | Freshwater microbial communities from dead zone in Lake Erie, Canada - CCB hypolimnion July 2011 (SPAdes) (version 2) | ecosystem: Environmental > Aquatic > Freshwater > Lentic >... | reverse complement strand
AATCCTCCAGAATTATTAGAGAAAATAACTGCCTGTGGTCTTACCCACTTTTTTCTGGCATTTAAATATGCACTACTAACCATTAGTATCTATTACTCCTTAAATTCCCTCTATTTTGTTGAGAAAGCTTTGCCATAACTACATTTGCAATATCATCTGGGGAAGCATTTGTTCCAGATACATTTACATTTACGTTATATGTACTATTATACATTGGTGAGGAGGTTGAAACAACATTTGTGTTAGCTACTGGAATATTAGTTACGCTTTGCCCTGGAACAGAGTAAGTTGGGGAAGAAATTCCTTTTCCTACTGCAGGGAAAACTTGACTATTTAGCTGGTTTAAGAATCCTCTGTTTTCATCTGCTACTGATTTTCTAACAACAAATTCTCCAGGGGTTAGCAGAGCAGAAACCTTGTCTGTCATACCGTTTCCAGGTACGGTACTTCCATAATTCATTTTTAGTGCAGGAGGGGATTCTGTGGATCCTTTGTAAGCTGTCCCACCATAAGCCATTCTTGCTACTGATCCACCATAATTTTTTAATTGTGGCATACCTATAAATTTTGCAAAAGTGTTATAAGAATTTTTATATTCTGCAAGTGCTGCTTGATCTTCTTTTGAAAGTGGATTCTTTTTAGTGTTTGATTTTGTTAAATCTAGAATAGCTTGTTTCTGAGCCATTAAGAACAGTCTTGTTTCTACTTCTTCACGTTTTTTTGCCACTTCTAGCTTTCTTTGTTCAAATCCTATTAAAGTATCTTGGATACCTTGAATTTCAATTCCCTTATTATAAATTCTATCTTGAATTGATTCTATTTCAAATTCAATACCTTTTCTTGTCATCAGTTTTCCATTTATAGAAACTTCTAATGATTCTAAATCTTTCTTTCTTTGATTTTCAAGTGCTGATTTAGCATCTTCAATTTGATATTGTGCAGATTGTTGTTGCATTTCACTAGATATGCTTGCTGCAGCTGCAATGTCTCCAGAGGCAAGGGCAGAGGCTAAGCTAATTCTAGACTTTTCTTGATTTCCAATTCTTGAATTTGATTCTGAAACTTTATCTAATGCTTCTACCCTTAAGTCATAAGCCTTATTAACAGCATCTTCTTTTTTAGAAAGTTCATCAAGTCCTTTTTGTCTTAAATTAACCTGCCTTTCTTCTAGCTCAATTTCTCTATTTAATTGTTTAACCCTTTCATTAAACCCTTCTGCTTGCTTGTCAATAAGCATTTCTTGAAGTTTAAATCTTTCCATAAGCATTTTTAATAGATCGTCTTGCTGCCCCTTACCACCATCTCCTCCCATTCCTGAAAAATCCTGTGGCTTATCTACTCCAGATTTTGGAGTAAGAATATTTTTAATATTTTGTCCAAGAGTGGCATCTAGTATTTTTAAGTCTCTTGCAACTTCTCCTGGATCTGTTTTTCTATCTTTTACAATTGATGCTTCATATTTTACATATGTTTCAATATTTTTTGTGACAATTGCTTGTTCTAAATCTGGAAGTGCGGCTATCATATTATAATTAATTCCAAATTGTTTAAATACTGAAGTAAACTTGTCCTCGGCAAACATTTTCTTTGTAATATCTGGATTTTTTTGAAGTTGATCGTACAAGGACATTATCTCACTAATGTCTTTACCTGTATTTACACTGTTAAAATTAAACTTTGTATCAATATCTGGAACAGTTCTTAATATATCAATTTTAGTAATTAAATCATCAAGACCTTCTGGATCAAGATTACCTTCTAGCTTTAGTCTTGTAACCATATTCACGTCTGCGGTTCTTAATTCTCCTGATATTACTTTTGCAAAAAGACCAGCTGCATCGCCTACTCTTCCATCTGCTAAACCATTTTCAACTCCAGTAATGATTGATTGTGCTGCTGCATCTTCATATCCAGAATCCTTTAAAATTGTCCTAAGTTGTTCTTTTATTTTACTTGCTGACTCTAGTGCCTTTTGTCCTGAAGCATCTTGCGATCCTTCAGTTAATATCTGGTTTCTTTGTTCTGGAGTTAAGGTTTTTCCATCTGCACCAGTATTTGTATCTATCTGTTTTTGACGATCAGACATTCTATTTGCAGCAGAGTTCATTCCTGCTACATCTGAAAATCCTAGGGCTTGAGCATTTGCATCAGCAACAGCACTTTGACTTGCCTTAGAAGCCTCTCCCAAACCAGAAACTGCTTTAATATATTGTTCTAAAGTTACCGTACCTTCTTGAACCTGTGCATTTAACATTGCTCTTGCTTCTGCTTCTTTTGCTAAAGCAGAGGCATTTTGAGAAGATATTGTTTCTATTGAAAAATTCTTTACAAATTCTTCTTTTCCACCTTTAAACATTTGACCAAATTCTTGCAATGGATTTAATTCATTGTATGCGTCTTGTGCGTCATTTTTAATTCTATTTTTATCAATTTTAGGAGTTATAGCAATTGTAATCCCAGCAGCGTCTGTTAATAATTTTTCTCCATCTGGACCAAGTAGTGAGTTAAGTTGTCCTGCAACTTTTATAGATAGCTTTTCATCTTTTAATTCTTTACCCATGTCAATAGCAATTGCTTTTGCTTCTTCTGGACTTATTACACCAGCCACTATGGATGAAACAAGTTGATTTCTTAAAGATAGTGCGACATCTTCTCCAGATTTTTTAACAAGTTCTAAGTCTTTTATCATCTGAGAAGCTGCGTCTGACTTCATAAATTCTCCTGAAGCTGCTTGTGCTTCTTCAGTTATTTTTTGACCTCCAGCTCTTTCTACGGCAAGTCTTCTAGATGCATCAGCACGGCTTTCTCTACCAAAAGCTTCACCCATAGCTTTTGTTTTTTCTGCTGATCCATACATTGCATCAGATAATTTAGCACCAGATTTTTGTGCATCATTTAAACTTTTGTTTAATTTATAAATTGCAAATCCTGCAAGAGCAAATCCTCCAGTAGTAGAAATCATTCCTAAAGATAGGGCTCTTCCTGCAATTGAAATATTTTTAAGTGCTGGACCAAGATTTTTTATTTTTCCTGATATTCCAGAAGGTCCTCCTTCTGCTCCGTCTACTCCAGCCTTCTTTCCAAGGATTGGTGCAAGTTGTTGAACAATTGCTCCAGCAATCATTAATGGCACGTTTCCCGACATCATTCCACCCATTGCTGCTAGACCTCCTGCACCTCCAACAATTCCACCAAGCGCATAACCCTTAACCTGTCCACCATTCATCATCTCAAGGATTCCTTGATTTTGACTAGCTGATTTTTTGTTTACGACAAACTCTCCAGGAGTAAGCATTGCTGGAACCTTGTCTGTATTTCCAGATCCAGGAACAGGTCCACCAGAATTTAATTGCAAAATTGCTTGTCTCTCTGCTGCATTTTGAATTCTTCCCCAAGCTTGTTCATCAATATTTCCACTATAATTTGTAAGAAATCTATTTTTTAATTCTGATGCCCTTGTTGCTGCTCTTACTATATCTTTTGCTGGAACACCTTTTTCTTTTAAAAATTCAATTAACTCTAATTCATGAAACCATTCTGCTTTTCCAAATTCTTGTGCTGGTGCTCCAGACTTACTGCCTAACTTTGTGTTAAAACTTTGTGGAATTACTGCACCAGTTGATGGTAGCATGTCTAATAGAGCATCGGATTCTGTGTCCCTTCTGCTGGTTCCAAATAAATTTCCTTGAAGTTGCGAAACATTTGCTCTTGGATAGCTTCCACGGTTTCCAGCCTGTGCACCAACACCTTGTGTTAATGACAAAAACTCTGGAGTAATTGCATGTCCAAAAACTAAAGATGAGGACCTTTGACCTTCTTGTTTTTTTAATCCTGTTGCAAGTTGACTTCTTGCAGATGCACCACCATACTCATCAAATGATGAATCAAGGATGTCTTCAATTCTTGAAGTGCTATATGGTTTATAACCTGAACCACCCGCTTTTCCAGAATATGATGTATTTGAAGATCCAGAGACTCTTCCACTTGAAGATTTTCCTCTACGATTTACTCTTCTAAATCCTCCAAGACTTCCTCTTTTACCAAGTCTTGCCATCATTATTGATGCAGCAAAATCTGAAAACATTCCACCAATTGATGAAGTTTTTTTATTAGATCTTCTTATTGTATTTGGAATATTTAAATCTGATTTATTTAAGTCTCCAAATCCTCCAGAAATATTCATGAGTTCTTTAATGGATTGTACTACTCTTTGTTGTTCATTTGTTCCAAAATATTGAACTCCTGAAATCTTTCCACCTTGATTATATCCCTTAATGCCTCCACTATTAATTTCTTTTAGTAGTCCAAGATTTTCTTTTGTTGCGTCTTTATTTATAACAAATTCACCAGGAGTCAGCATGGCTGGAACGGTATCAGTATTTCCAGATCCTGGAATACTTCCACCAGAATTTCTTCTTAGACCTCTTACTCTAACTGCACTAGTTTTTCCTTCTCTTGCAGCGGCTCCAGCAGCACTGGCAACTCCAAATCCTGGAAAGGCTCCCGCAGCAGCTTGAGTGGCAGCCATCGCAGAATATGCTCTTGTTAGATTTGCAATAGCGGTAGCAGCTGCATTTGCTGTTCCAACTTGTCTAATAAGCGTAGTGTTTAGAACTTGACTTGCTCCAGAAAGTTGTTGGGCAGCCATTGCTGCATCCATTTCAGCAAGACTTAAATATTTAGAACTTTGTGTAAGGGCTTTTACTGCTCCTACTGGACCACCTGTAAGGAATCCTTTTCCAAACAAAGCCATTCCTTGACCAATCTTTGCAAGGGTTCCAACAAGGTTTAAGAATAAGCCAGCCATCATTGTGACTGCTGGGATAACTACACCAACAATTACTGCAGCAATTGCGGTAAATCTTTTTTGACTATCAGTTAAACCATTAAATCCTTCTACAATCTTTGTTGCAAAATTAACTAATGGAATAGCTAGTTTAACAAATATTTCTCCAATAGGAGCTATTGCTAATTTAAATCTTTCTACTGCCCCTGTTAATTGCACACCAAAAGATTCTTCAATTGTTTTTAATTCTTTGTCTGCAGTTGCACCAAGTTGTTCTGTTGAATATCCCATTGTTTCAATTACTTGTTGAGCTTGAGATCCTTCTCTAGAAATATTTTCAAACAATGCTCCAAGTTTTGCATACTGGAATTTTCCAAATACTTGCTCAAGAGCCTGTTGTCTTGAGAACTGGTCAAGACCCTGCAAGGCTTCTGCAAAAGATCTAACAGTTCCCATAAGGTCTCCCCTATTTGCTTGAATAATAGAATCAAGATTTATACCCATACCACTTAACATTTCATTTGCCTGTTTTGTTGGGTTAATTAACGAAGCAAGACCAGACTTTAAAGCGTTAGCACCTTCAGCAGCATCTACACCACCTTCTTGCATTGCTGCAAGGAATACTGTAAGATCTTTTACGTCTCCACCAAGACCTTGAATAACTGGTGCAACACGAGGAATAGCAGTAGCAATATCTTGCAGAGAAACAACTGTTTGGTTTTCAACCATATTTAAAAAGTTAATAGTATCTCCAAGTTCTTTTCCTGATAATCTAAATGCAGATTGTAAAGAGATTGTTGTTTCAAGTGCTGCATTTTGATCCATTTGACCAAGTGTTGCAAGTCTTGTTGCCTGAGTTACTGCATCAGTAAGTTCTGCATCTTTTCTACCAGCAGCAGCAGCTTGAGCAGCAAGACCAATAGTATCTTTTACTGCAACTCCATATTTTGTATATTCTGCTGCAAGACCTTTTACTGCTTCTAAATTTTTATTTAATTCTGCTGGAGTTGTAAAAATATCTCCATATACCTTTTTAAATGCAACCCCTTGTTTTTCAAGTTCCATAAATGTTTTACCAGCCATCGCTCCAAATATGGTAAGAGGTACTGTAAAACCAACCATAAGCTGACGACCAGCCCACTGGACATTTTTACCAAAGTTAATTAGCTGGGTAGTACCCTGCTTAAACATGTTAGAAAGGATCTGAGTTTTTTGAGCAGCTACTGCTGCTTGTGAAGAAAATGCAGCAAGTGGTCTAACTGCTAAAGCATCTTGAAATCCATTTGCAGCACCAGAGGTTGCAATAAATTGTGTCTGAAGTCTCTTTGCTCTTTCTGCAGCAAGTGCCATAGTCTCTGCTGCAACGGCACTATTCTTATTGAACTTTGCACTAAAAAATTGCCCAAGGGAAGTTTTTCCTTTGGACAAAGTTTTATCTAATGTGGCAGCAGCAGTTTGAAGTCTTATGGTTTCAGCAGTAAATAATCCAGTTTTATTTATTGCACTTTGCAATTCTCTAGAGTATTCTGATGCAAAAGTGCCCTGTGCTTTATTACTCTTGTTAAGAGCTAAATTAAAAGCATTAATCTGGGTTTGCAAAGCTTGAAGTTGAGACGCAGCACCACCTGTATTAATCTCAATATCAATAATGCCTTTTGCAATTTCAGCCATTATGTAACCACCTCATATTCCAAGCCTTCTCCAATACCGAAACCAGCTTTTCTGGCTGCAGCACCTTGTAACGCAAGAATATCATTAGGATTTGATGTAGCACCTTTGCTATAAACTCTAGCCTTCATCTCTTCCCATTTATTTTCAGACGAAGAAGAATCTATATTAACACCTTGTAATGCTGCTAAAAATTTCTTTTCTTCATAGTCTTGACTACTTTTAGCTTCTAGTATTGCTACTAGTTCAGGCATTGATATACTTTCCTCCATTTCAGAATAATTCTTCCAGAATCCCAGAAGAAATACTCTTGATTCTAACTCAGCAAGATCTAGTTCGTCCCAACTAGAGCCGCTGCCAGTGCGTTTGGGTCATTCAACTTGATCCCTGCAGCCACTTCGATTACCTTATACACAGTTGGGAGATCCATGATTTCCTCTAACTGCTCCTTAGTTGCTAACTCTGGGCTATATTGCTTCATTGCAATAGTTGCACAGCTTAACAAAAGATCCATTGATTTGATATTATCTTCTGCAATTTTTGGATCACTAATTTTTTGAAACTCTTTCATAAAATCTCTCAATAAAGAAATTTTAAGGGGCTTCATAGAAATAGTAGAACCATCTAATAGTTCTACTTCTACAACTTCATATACGCTAGTTGCCATTTATTCCTCCTATAGAATATATTTAATTATAGCATAAAAGCCTTATTAAACAAACAATGCCCACCCTTTTTAGGAGGTGGGCAAAGTTTCTATATTTAATTTTTAGTTGCCAACGACACGATCAACGATCTTGCCGTAGTTACCATTGGATGCTGGAAGTAAACGGAATGTAACTTCATACATAGAAGGTTCGTCACGCTTTGCAGAAACAGTTACGTTCTCAATTGAGAGAACACGGTTTGCTACATAAACACGCTCTACCTTGTTTACACCAGTTGCTGCAGGATCACCAGAACCTGGACCAACAGCAATAAGGGCACGTTCCACAGGAACGTCACCTAGTTCACCAGCTGTCATTTCAAGCTCTATTTCTCCAGCAGTTAGTCTACCTGCACTATTAATAGTTGCACCAGAAGCGTCATAGTCTGCTGTTGCTGCTGCAATAGAAACAAGAAGATTCTCAAGTGTGGCTTCAGCAAATGCTGTAACCATGCTAACCTGCATACCTTGCTTGTAAAGCTTTGCAACGTCAAGAAGTTGATCTACCTGGACTTCACCGAAATCTGGTTGGAACTGTACCTCTAAACCGTTTGATGTGTAGCCTACGTTTCTCCAGTTTGCACTAACTGCTTCAAGCTTATCTGCATAAGCTCCAGAAGCACTAATTGAAGGGAATCCAGAAACACTGCCACTGCTAAATGCGTAAACATCTGTAGTAGTATTGTATTCTAGAGGACCCTGCTTCGAAACGAAGATTTGGGCTGCTCCAACAATAATTTGATTGGAATTTCCACGAGTTGCCATATTTTTTTCACCTCTTTTGTAGTCTTAAATTTTATGGGGAGATTGGCGTTTCCTAAGTTAAGTATACCTCTGGTTTTTATCATTCATTAAATTGTTTAGCATGATAGTCATATTTGACAATAAGATCTCTAGTAGGGTTGTATTCCATGAAATTAGCAACATCTTGTTGTGTATCTGTAAATCCTGACTGGTATACATTGACACAATGAAAGGAATACCTGTTTAATTCTGGATAATTGGCATCATTATAATCTGGCAAATTTTTAGTAAATTCGTTAATATCCTGAGCTGCATCATCTTCTCTATCTAGGATATTTTGAATAAGGCTTGTAAGGTTTATTGTTGTTGCATATCTATCCTGCTGGTTCCTGTTAATGTCATACAGAGAGCCACCAACGATTGTATATCTCATTTGGTCAGTCTTGATAGGGTAGAAATATTTATAGCCTGAGCGTACTCTACTAAACTTATCAAACATAATGTAAGGTAGATCATTGTCAAGTACTGCAGTTGGAAGATTGTTTGCTGGTGCAGGGAAAAATGGAACTATATCTGTTCCTCCAGATGTTGGACCATATAGGTTATAAAATGCTGGGGCATGGGTTTTAAATTGTTCCCAAACATATAGGTTAATAATATTTTCTGGTCTATAAATTACCATTGTTTCCTCCTGGAGCATTCATAATCCATGATAAGGCAGCTTTTTTACCTTTTGAAGAAGCCCCACCTTTTGTAGCAGAAGCAAAGTATTTTTCAAAAACTTTTGGATTTGCAAAGTATTGATAAAATCTAATTGCTCTTAAATGAACTTCTGTAAAGTAAGATCCATAGAATTCATCAAAAGCTTGTACGAATGATCCTCTTGTTGCTTCTCCTCCAGGATTTGCAATAACAATTGGTCCACTTCTAAAAAATTCTTCACCATCTATTTCAAAGAATAATACATCTGCTTCAACTTGATTAATTGTTACAGTTCTTCCCTCTTCCATGATTTGTGCCTTGTCGTAAAAGGGTTCTGTTGATGTTGGGGAAGGAACCATTGACTGTAAAAATTCAGCATTAATTACTGCAGAAGTTTTGTTTACAGACATTGTTAATTCAAATAGTCTTTCTGCAGGATTTCCAACATTGCCCCACTCGTAAACGTGATGAAGCATTCCTGGATGAGATCTTGCAAGACCATCAAGATACAGGTAAAAAACATCAATTGACTCTTCGCCAACTTTTCTATTTAAAATATCTTGGTTTCTTTTTAGTTCTGAAGCAAAAGCACCTGTATATTCTACAGAGTTTTTAAGCATCTTGATAACCTTATCACCTTTAATTCTAGCTGTTATCATTCTGGTATGTCCCACTTTTGATTTGCTGAACGGGTTAAGAATACTCTATACATTCCAATGTTATGGAACATATCAAAGCTTGGAATAATTGTTTTAACTTCATACTTTGTTTTTACTGTCTCAGCTTTTGTTTTAAGATTTTCAGTATTAATCCAGGCTGGGTCTCCATTTGGGTCTCTCATATTTGTAACAGCCGTTGCTGTTATTGGATAATATTTTCCAGATTCGCTTTTTCTAATATCTACATTTGTTCTAAAGAATAATGAAGAGTTATAATCAAATGACTTATCTTTTACTTTAAGTTCTCCATCTAATACCCCTGAAATTGCACTAATTGCTGAGCAGTTAACAGTTCTATCAAATTGCCAAGTTCTAGTTATATTTCCATATTCAGATTGTGTTTCAACGGCATAATATATATCTGCAGTCATTGGATAGAGAATGTTATCAAATGAGGAATTAAAAAGCATTTATAACACCCCAATACGGATATTATTCTTATACTTTGTTAAGATTCTGTCAACCACAAGGTTTCCAGTTGATGCATTAAAGTTCTTTGCAAACTTAATTTTAAAGTCATCATTATCAAATGATTCGATATACTTATTTAAATACTTCATATTATCACTTGAAATATCAGAAACTAAAAGCTCTGTTGCTTCTTTGATGTCTTGAGGAATTACTTTCCATCCAAAGTCTGCATCAACAAGGTATTCAAATCCATCTGCAAAATCAACATCTAGGTATCTATCTCTCCATACCCTGTTGTAATTAACTCTGTTGGTTTCAGTCTGAGTTAGCACAACAGATGTTTTATCTTTTGAAATTTCAAATTCTTGTTCATTTACTGCTGCTGTTGCATCATAAACAAGTTCTAGATTTTCATATAACTTATGAAGCTTATGAATCTTTTCATCAATAACAAGATAATCATGCCCCATACCAACTACTTCTTTTTCTTTTCTTACAAATTTAAATCCACCAAATGTCTCAGAATCTATAATATATCTTGCAATTCTTTCCATTTCTTTTACCTGTGTAACAGTCTTTCCTAAAGCGGTTGCAACGGAAGAAATATCACAGTATGGTCTTAAAACATCTATATTAGTAACAATTACTTCATCATCATATATGTCATAGACTGTTGCTTCTAAATTACCATCATAAGAGATATACTTGCTATTTAATACAAAGGAAATCCCTCCAGTAGCATTTGCTGTTGCACTTGCTGAAAACACTTCATCTGTCAAAAGGTCTGAATAGTCAATCGTATATTGACCATTTGGAACAAGTTCTGTAAA
>Ga0209107_10002316_pt1 | contig 10570 bp, 4 predicted proteins | sample LakErihyJuly2011_2_FD_187460 | JGI IMG/M metagenome (GOLD analysis project Ga0209107, IMG submission 187460) | Freshwater microbial communities from dead zone in Lake Erie, Canada - CCB hypolimnion July 2011 (SPAdes) (version 2) | ecosystem: Environmental > Aquatic > Freshwater > Lentic >... | reverse complement strand
CCAGCGATCGAGGTCGGTAAGCGCGGCACCGGCGAGGGGCTGCTCCGCGGGGTTGAAGTCGTGGAGGTTGCCGAGCAGGAAGCGGATGGTGTTGCGGATTTTGCGGTAGGACTCGCCCACCTGCTGGAGCAGGCCGGGCGTGAGGACGACGTCGTTGCGGTAGTCGACCGAGGCCACCCAGAGGCGGAGCACATCGGCGCCCATGACATCGAGGATGCGCTCGAGCGGCTCGAAGTTGGGGCTCGACTTGGAGTACTTGCGGCCCGACTGGTCGACCACGAAGCCGTGGGTGAGCACCGACTTGAAGGGGGCGCGATCGTCGAGCGCGACGGAGGTGAGGAGCGAGGTGTGGAACCAGCCGCGGTGCTGGTCGGAGCCCTCGAGGTAGAGGTCGGCCTGCTCGGTGATGCCCTCGCGGTCGCGCAGGACGGCGGCCCAGCTCACGCCGGAGTCGAACCAGACATCGAGGATGTCTTCGACCTTCTCGAACTGCTCCGGCGCCGCGCTGCAGTGGGGGCAGACGAAGCCGGCCGGGACCAGTTCGGCCGCCGAGCGCTCGAACCAGACATCGCAGCCGAGCGTGTCGGTCAGGTCGGCGACATGGTTGGCGACGAGGTGGCTCACAATCTCTTTGTCGCAGCCGCCGCACATGAAGGCCGGGATGGGGACGCCCCACGAACGCTGGCGCGAGATGCACCAGTCGGGGCGCGCCTCGATCATGCCGCGGATCCGGTTCTCGCCCCAGTGGGGGACCCAGGTTGTCGCGCCGATCTCGCGCAGGGCGCGGGTGCGGAGTTCACCGCGGTCCACGCCGATGAACCACTGCTCGGTGGCGCGGAAGATGAGCGGCTTCTTGGTCCGCCAGCAGTGCGGGTAGCGAGGGATGTGGTACTTCTCGCCGGCTTTGTTCAGCAGGCGGCCGGTCTCTTCGAGCCGGACCGAAATCAGCGGGTTGGCCTCGAAGACATGCTTGCCGACATAGTCGGGGACCTCGTCGGTATACTTGCCATACTTGTTGATGGGCGAGAGCGGCGGCAGGCCGAAGCGGCGGCCGGTCTGGAAGTCGTCGTCGCCGTGGCCGGGCGCAGTGTGGACGCAGCCCGTGCCCTGCTCGAGCGTGACGTAGTCAGCGGGAAGCAGCACCGAGCCGCGGTCGATGAAGGGGTGGCGCGCCTCGAGCTTCGGATGGGGGCCTTCGAGCGTTCCGACCAGTTCGGCACCCTTGAAGGTGTGGAGGCTCTCGAGCTCCGGCAGGCCACAGGCGGCGTAGACAGCCGGCTTGAGGCCCGAGGCGACGATGATGACGCTCTTGTCGTCGAGCGCGAGCAGCTCGTAATCGAGGCTCGGATGCAGGACGATGGCGAGGTTGGAGGGCAGCGTCCACGGGGTGGTCGTCCAGATGACGACGTCGATTGCGCGACCGCCGGCCTTGCTGGCAAGCCATTCCGGCGCCGCGTCGAAGGCAAAGCGGACATAGACGCTCGGCGCGTCGTAGGCCTCATACTCGACCTCGGCCTCTGCAAGCGCCGAGGCGGCCGCCCACGACCAGTGCACAGGCTTGAGACCCTTGAAGACGTAGCCCTTCTCCATGAAGCGGCCGAGCTCGCGGACAATCGAGGCCTCGTAGCCGTAGTCCATCGTCTTGTAGGGCCGCTCCCACTCGGCGAGGATGCTCAGCCGCTTGAACTGCTCCCGCTGGATGGCGATGTGCTTTTCAGCATAGGCGCGGCAGAGCTTGCGGAAGGCGACCGCGGAGAGTTCGCGCTTCTTGCCGCCGAGCTCTTCGTCCACCTTCTGCTCGATGGGCAGGCCGTGGCAGTCCCAGCCAGGCACATTGGGCGACCAGTGGCCCTGCAGGGTCTGATACTTGATGACGATGTCCTTGAGGACCTTGTTGAGGGCATGGCCGTGATGGATGCTGCCGTTGGCGTAGGGCGGGCCGTCATGCAGGACGAACTTCTTCTTGGCCGCGCGTGCCTCGAGGAGCCGATGGTAGAGCCGGTCTGTCTCCCAGCGCTTCTGAAGCTCCGGCTCGCGCTTGGCGAGGTCGGCCTTCATGGCAAAGTCGGTCTTTGGCAGAAGGATGCTGTCCTTCCAGGAGGCATTCGCGGTCATCGGAGGTCCGTCATTCAAAGAGAAACATGGAGCGGCAGTCTGCCACGAAAGTGGGCTGCCTGCAAAGGATGCGAAGGCCTGCGGGCCGAGTGAAGGCGGACCGTCAGGGGCAGCCGGCGTAGGTAGGCGCGATGCCGAAGCCAGAGAAGTCGTCGATGGCCGCGACCGCGTAGAAGTTCTCTAGCAGGAAGGTGCCTGTGCCGGTGTAGGCGGCGCTGTTGCAGCGACGGTAGGTCACGTCCTGCCACGCAGACTTCAGCGTGCCGAGCGGCTCTGACGAGACGTCGGCGGGACGCACCGCGGTCTCGCCAAAGGCGTCGAGGATTTCATCGGAGACCGAGAAGGTCCCCGTGACATCGGTATCGCGGTAAAGCAGCAGCCTGTCGTCGCCGTTGAAGTTCAGTAGACCCGTATTCGCATTGCAGAAGGCGGGAAGGCTGACCGCCGACGCGTCTGTTCGCAGTCCGCTGTTACAGATGACCGTGGTGGCACCGGCGGCGAGCGTACCCGACAGCGCGATGTTGTTGGCACAGGTCGTCCCGTAGTTGGTGATCACGCAGAGATAGAGGCCCGAAAGGCTCGCGGCCGGCGTGTCGCAATTGTGGAGTTCCACCGCCTTGTTCAGGCTGGTGCCCTCCAGATACTCCGAGATGCGCAGGCAGCCGCTGGTGGTCTGGACGCTGATGGTGACCGTGTCGGAGCTGGTCAGTCCCGCAGGGTCTCGAACGGTGAGGCGCACCACATAGCTGCCGACGACATCGGCGTAGAAGGTTGGGTAGGCAGAGGTGGTGCTGGAGAGCGAGGCGAAGCTGCCGGAGGGCAGGCTGTCGAAGCTCCAGCTGTAGGTGAGCAGGTCGCCGTTCGGGTCATAGGAGCCGGCCGCGTCGAGGTAGACGGTGGTCGAAGGGGCCGCGATCGCGGGGCCGCCAGCGACGGCGACGGGGGCGCTGTTGAAGATGGTGGTTCGGATGGTGACGAACTGTGCATCGGAGCCGCCGCGACCGTCGGTGACGGTGAGCGAGAACTGGTAACTGCCCGCCGCAGAGGGCGAGAAGCTGACGCTGGCGCCTGTGCCTGTGAGCGTGGGGAGCGGATAGCCGGTAGGGGCGGTGACGGCTGTCCAACGATAGGAAAGTGTGTCCCCATCGAGGTCGTAGGAGCCGCGGGCGTCGAGCGTTACGAGGTCGCCGACGTAGGCGTCGCGGTCGGCGCCACCCACGGCCACGGGCGGCGTGTTGACCGCCGGGCAGGCGGTGGCAACGGGCGAGATTCCGATGTTGGAGAAGTCGTTGGGTAGCGCGTTGGGTGCGAACCAGTCGGACGAGGACCAGCTGCCGTAGACGAGTGCCGGAGCCAGGTTGCAGCGCTGCAGCGAGGCCGCGGCATCGAGCGGCGGGACAAGCGGGCCGTCGAGCGGTCCGATGGCGTCGAGGAGGTTGTCTCCGATATCGATACGGCGGTCGCGCGCGGGGTCCTCGAAGACAACGAGCCGGTCGTCACCGTTGAAGTTGGTGGCGGGCGAGTAGGCGTCACAGCGAGACGAGGGAAGCACGATCGGGTCGGCGCCGGAGTTGCACACTGCGAAGACATCGCCCGCGGCGAGCGTCCCGGTGAAGGAGGCTGCTGTGCTGCAGAGGAGCGAACTGTTGGCAAAGAGGCAGACGGTGAAGTTGGCGAGGTCGAGCGCCCCGGTGCCGCAGTTGTAGAGTTCGAAGGCCTTGTTGCTCGAGACGCCGTCTACATACTCCGAGAAGAGCAGGCAGGGCGCGGAGCTGACCGTGATGGTGATGTCGTCGGTTGCTGTCAGGCCTCCCCCATCGGTCACGGTGAGCCGGAAGACGAAGGTGCCCGCGGTCGTGAAGGTGACGCCGCAATTGGCCGTGGCGCATGAGACGGAGAGGCCGGCTCCGACGGGCTGCGAGACGATGCTCCAGCGGTAGCCCAGCGCGCTGCCCTCGGGGTCAGAAGAGGCCGAGCCATCGAGGCGGAGCGCGGTGTTCAGCGTGACCGTCTGATCGGCGCCCGCCACAGCGACAGGCGGGAGGTTGACGACGGGACGAGTGACCACGATGTTGAGCGTGTCGTTGGCCGTGAGCCCTCCGCTATCCGTCACAGTGAGTCCGATGCGGTAGGTGCCCGGCTCGGAGGTGCGAAAGACGGGCCTCGGCCCCTCGGTCGGTACGATGCCGAAGGTGCCGAAGAGCGGTGCAGACACAAAGCCCCAAGCGAAGAAGAGAACGCCGCCGTCGGGATCGTAGGAGGTGGAGCCATCAAGCGGGATGTCGCGGTTCACCTCGCCGTTGATGTCGGCGCCGGCGGCCGCAATCGGAGCGACATTGTTCGGGATGCAGGCGCCGGCGATGCAGCTCTCGCCCGCCGCACAGAGCGTCTGGGTGGAGAGGTCGAGGCAGCTGTCGGTGTCGGACTGGCCGCAGACAACGACCCGGTCTCCGCTGCAGTCGAGGTTGCCGGAGGCAAGACACTCGTCGGTGCAGGTCGCGCTGCAGAAACCGGTGCTGCAGCTGGTGCCCGTCGGACAGGGCTCGGTGGGAGAGAACTCGAGGCAGCTATCGCCGTCGAAGTTGCCGCAGAGTCGAACGCCGGCTCCGTCACACTCGCCGAGCCCGCCGGTAGCGCACTCGTCGGTGCAGGCTTCGACGCAGAGGCCGGCTTCGCAGCGGGCGCCTGCAGCACAGGCCGGGTCTGCCAGCCAGACAGCGCAACCGTCGACGTCGGCAACGCAGCGCTCGACCAGCTCGGCGCCGCTGCAGCGGGTCTGGCCTGCCTCACAGGCCGGCGTGCAGCCCGTGTCGGAGGTGTCGCCCGAGCCGGCGTCTGCCGTGTCGGCGGGGTCTGTGTCGGAGGCATCAGCGCCCGAGCCCGCATCGGCGTCTGGTGCGCCGCTATCGTCGGAGCCAGCGTCGCCTCCGCTGCCCTCTGTCGAGGTGTCGAGCGGTGAGCCTGTGTCGTTGCTCCCGCCGCCAGAGCCGCCTCGACCGCCGCGCGCTGGGGCCTCGGAACAGGCAGCGACCGCGGTGAGGCAGACAACGAGCAGCGACAACGAGCAGATGCGTGAGAACATGGTTCCTCGGAGGGCGCGCAATACGGCTGCGCACCTGCCCGCCTTCTTGTGACTGCGAGGCGGCGGGTCAAGCCTGCGAAGGCAGTCTGCCCTACCCTCCGGCTGCCATATCGAACAGCCGGCCAAGCTCGCCGATCGCGCCGATTACACCGAACTGCGCTCGACCCGCCTGGTAGCGCTGCGAGACGAGGGCCTGCCGCGCCAGGCTGTCTTGCAGCTGCGCGTCGAGGAGCTCCATCAACGGCGCAGCCCCTGCAGCGTAGCGCCCCTCTGCCTGCACGAGATTGGCCGCGGCCAGCTTCGCCGTCTGCTCCGCGATGGAGAGCGACACCCGCGCCTGCTCCGCATCGAGAACGGCCGTCACAGCCTCGGTCGCAACCGCCTGACGAACCTGCTCGAGCGCCGCACCCGCAGCGCTCCGCTGCGCAATCGCAACCCGCTCCGCGGCCCCGACCGACGGATCGATCAGCGGCAGAGAGAAGACGAGCGCCGCGTTGGCTCCTGCAGAGGTCTGTGAGGATGGCGCATCGGTCGCCTGCCAGGAGGGGCCCACCGAGCCGCTCAGCAGCAGCGACGGCCGGTGATTCGCACCGGCAATGGAGACCTGAAGCTCTGCCGTCAGCAGCCGCTGCTTCGCCGACGCAACCTCAGGACGCGAGGCAGAGGCCAGCGCCGCCGCCTCGTCCGCAGTGACAGCGACCGGCTTCACCTCGATGCGCTCCAGCTCCAGTTCGGCCGTCGCGGGCAGCCCCATCGCCCCCGCCAGCTGTGCCTTGTCGCGACGGAGCGCACCCGCAGCGCGCGAAAGCTCGCCCCGCGCACTCTCCACAGCGATGCTCGCACGGACCTCCTCAATCGGAGCGGCCACCTGCGCGGCGACACGGCGCCTTGCGATGTCGTGCTGACGCGTGCGCTGCTCCAACGTCTGGGTCGCACTCGCGACCGCCTCCTGGTCGGCGAGCACGGCGAGGTAGGCGTTGGCGACAAGGAGAACTGCGCTCCGCTGCGCCGTCTGCTCGTCGGTGGAGGCAGCCTGCAGCGCAGCCGCCAGCGCCTCTTCCGAAGCAGCCGCGCGGCCGAAGTCCCACAGCAACCAGCGGGCCGTCAGCGAGGCCTCAGCGCCCGTGTTGAGTGACTCCGCATCGAGCTCGGTTGGCGCACCGGCGACGCCACCGTTATCGATGCTGCGGCTGGTCTTGTTGGCGCCCGCATTGAGGCCCGCACTGGCAGAGAGCGTGGGAAGGAGCGACACGCCGGCGTCGTCGCGGCGCGCCTTCGCTATGGCGGTCTGCGCGGCGGCAGCGAGCACCGACGGGGCCTGTGACCGTGCCCGCTCGAGCGCGCTGGCCAGCGTCAACTGGACCGACCGGGCCGGCGAGGCCACCTCTTGCGCCGATGCCGGACGAGGCGAAAACGAGCCGGCCAGCAGAAGCAGACCGAGCGAACCTGAAAGCCTTCTCATTCGTGCCTCAGCGCAACGATGGGATCAAACTGGGCCGCACGACGGGCGGGGAAGAAGCCAAAGACGATGCCGATGCCGCAACTCACGAGCAGCGAAGTCACCATGATCGAGGGATCAAAGGCGATGCTGAAGTCGGTCATCTTCCCCAACGAGTTGCTGATCAACACACCGAGCCCGATGCCCGAAGCTCCGCCGATGGCAGCCAGCACCACCGCCTCAATGAGAAACTGGGAGAGGATGTCGCGGCGGCGTGCTCCGATGGCGAGCCGGATGCCAATCTCACGCGTTCGCTCCGTGACGGAGACAAGCATGATGTTCATGACGCCGATGCCGCCGACCAGCAGCGAGATGGAGGCCGTCACCAACAGAAGCGTCGAGATGATCGCCGTCTGCGCCTTCATCGCATTCATCATTTCGGCCATGTTGCGCACACTGAAATCGGCATCCTCGCCCGGCGGCGTGCGGTGGCGCTGGTTCAGCAGCGACTCGATGGCCGCCTGCGTCCGGTTCACCAGGTTGGCGCTCTTGGCCGTCACCATTACGTTGTTCACCTGGTTGTCCGGGAGCCGGTAGATGCCGCGCCGGAAGGTGCTGATGGGCATGACGATGATGTCGTCGTTGTCTTGGCCAAAGCTCCCTTGGCCCTTCTCTTTCAAGACGCCCGTTACGCGGCATGGAAGCTTGCCAACGCGCAGGTCCCGCCCGACTGGGTTGCTCCCCGCAAAGAGGTTCTTCTCCACCGTGCGACCGATGAGACAGACGGGCGCCGCCATCGTCACATCCTCCGTCTCCCAGAGCGACCCCTTCTCGACGCCCCACGAGCGGACCTCGAAGTAGGGCACCGTCGTGCCTATCGCCCGCGAAGACCAGTTGCGGTCACCGGCCACCACCTGCACATTGGCGCTCATTGTGGGGGCCAACGCTGCGACCGTCGGGATCTCCCGTAGAATCGCCGCGCCATCCTCCTCGCTGATCGAACCGAGCGAGCCCTGCGCGTTCCGGGCGCCGCCCATCGACGAGCCGGCCGGCACAACCATCAGCAGGTTGGCGCCGAGCGTCGAGAGTGACTTCTGCATCCGGTCCTGGGCACCCGCGCCAAGCGCGCTCGTCGTGACCACCGAGGCGATGCCAATCAGAATTCCGAGCGCAGTCAGAGATGCCCGCAGCTTGGCGCGACCGAGTGCGCGCAGCGCGAGCCCGATGGCCATCCACCAGCCGCGCACCACCATCGCGAGCGAGTCGGGGGGTGGCGTCAGCCCGCCAAGCCCCGTGCGCGACGCCTCCTGCTCCGGCGTCTCATGACTGGCCGCCCGCCGCGGCTCGGCCGCCTGCTCATCCGATACAATGAGACCATCGCGCATCGTCACAAGCCGAGAGGCGCAGGCCGCCACCTCGGGCTCATGGGTGACCATGACGATCGTCAGTCCCTGGTCACGGTTGAGCCACTGCAGGAGCGCGAGAACCTCCTCGGTCGTCTTCGTGTCGAGGTTGCCCGTCGGCTCGTCTGCAAGCAGCAGCCGCGGCTGGGTTACGAGCGCACGCGCAATGGCGACCCGCTGCTGCTGGCCTCCCGAGAGCTGCGCAGAGGTGTTGTGCAGCCTGTCGCCGAGGCCGACCAGTTCAAGGGCGCGCACCGCCCGCTCTCTGCGCTCCTCCGCACTGCAGCCCAGATAGATGAGCGGCAGCTCCACGTTCTCGAGCGCGCTGGTCCGAGGGAGCAGGTTGAAGCCCTGGAAGACAAAGCCGATCAGTTCGCGGCGAACATGGGCCCGCTCGTCGTTGTCGAGGTCGGAGACATCCAGACCGTCGAGCCGGTAGTTGCCAATCGTCAGCCGATCGAGGCAGCCGATGATGTTCATCAGCGTGCTCTTTCCGGAGCCCGAAGCACCAACAATGGCCACAAACTCGCCGGTGCGGATGGAGAGGTCGACGCCGCGAAGCGCCCGATGGGTCACCTCGCCCGAAGCGTAGACCTTCTCGATCTCCGTGAGTTCGAGCAGCGGCGCCGCCGCATCAGCGCTCGCCATCAGAAGACCCTCATACGGCCGGGCCCGCCGCCGCCGCGCTTTCCGCCCGGTGGGCCGCCAGGCCGGCCGCCAGCGGCAGCGTCGGTCTCTTCCAAGATGACCTCTGCACCCTCAGACAGCCCCGAACCCTCAACCTCGGTCATCACGCCATCGGTGATGCCTACCTTCACGGAGCGCGGCGCAGGCTCACCGGCAGAGAGGAGGAACACCTTCCCCGTCGCGCCGAAGCCCTTTCCGGAGCCACCAGGCGCCGCCTTCTTGTCGCCGCCCTCGCCTTCGCCAGCGCTCGGCTTGTATCGGAGCGCGGCATTGGGGACGCGGAAGACGCCGTCGCTCATCTGGGTGGTGACGGTGACGGTCGCAGTCATGCCGGGCCGGAGCCGGCCATCGTCGTTGCTGACCTCGATGACCGACTCATAGGAGACAACGCCATTCGTCGTGATCGGCGTGATGCGGAGCGAGGTGACGGTGCCGTCGAAGGTGTCGCGCGGGTAGGCCTCGACGCGTGCGACGGCCTTCATGCTCTCCTTCAACTTGCCGATGTTGGCCTCGTCCACGTTGGCGATGATGCGCATGCGGGTGAGGTCATTGGCGATGACAAACAGCGTCGGCGTCTGGAAGCTGGCTGCGACGGTCTGGCCCGGCTCGACGCCCCGCTTCGAGACCACGCCGTCGATCGGCGCGAGAATCCGCGTGTAGGTGAGCCGGTTCTCCGCCTCCGAAAGCCCCGCGTTCGCCTGCGCAATCTGCGCCTCTGCTACCTGCACCGAGGCCCGTCCCGCATCGCGGGCGGCGACCGCCTGGTCGACCTCCGACTGGGCGTTCAACGCCGCGGCGCGGAGCTCGTTTGCACGGGCCAAATTCTTCTCGGCCAGCGTCAGATTGGCAGAGGCCTGCGCCCGCTGCGCGCGTGCAGAGAGAAGCGAAGCGCGGGCCTGCGCCAGCTGCGCCTCGTAGGGCGCCGCATCAATCTCGGCCAGCAGGTCGCCAGCCTTCACCTTGGCGTTGTAGTCCACGTGCACGGCCGAGATGCGCCCGCTGACCTGTGCGCCGACGGTGACCTCGAGCAGCGGCTGCACCGTGCCCGTAGCGCGAACCGTCTCTTCGATGGCCCCCTTGGAGACCTTGTCCGTAAGGTATTCGGGACCGGTTGGCTCCTCGGCCTTGCGACCAAACTTGTAGTAGGCTCCTCCGCCCAACGCGACCACAACCACGGCGATGAGCCACCAGCGGCGGCCAGCCCTGGGACGCTTGTATCTGTGCTGTTCGGGCGTCTCAGAAGCGGTCGTGTCGGTCATAGGAACCAGGGTGCAGATGCGACCGGCGTGGGGTCGGAGTGATTCGAGGGTGTGGCTCCGGCGGGAGCCGCAGCTACGAACAAGGCAAAGATGCTTGGTGGTCTGTTGGGGTTCAGGCCCGGGACCGACGGATCGGTACCAGGCTGCGGGCTTTTAGAAAGCCGCGGAGACGGTGACCATAGGCTGAGTGAGCATGGGATGCACATCATCGCCGTCTGCGCTTTTCGGGTGTGCACTTCTACCTAAGCCCCAGTGGACTTCGGCACGGCCCACAACCGTGTTACGGCGCGCGTTGTTCCTCATCACGCAACAGTGCGGAGGCCTGTTCGAGCCGCACCCGCGCCCGCTGCGCCTCTGCAATGCTGCGGAGGAGCGCAGCCTCGCGGCTCCGGAGCTCGATGAGCGCGCCCGATGGGCCCGGGAGCGCGCTGCCCTGAAGTTCAACGGGGCCCGCAGCACCTCGCCCCGGCGTCGTAACGGCCACGCGACCGCCCTCCCCGCCAGGCGCGCCCGTCACGGGCCCGCTCGGTGCGGGAGCTCCCGCGCCATCGGCCGCGAACCCGGTCAGCTCGGGCGCCGGCCTCTC
>Ga0209107_10002315_pt1 | contig 10573 bp, 6 predicted proteins | sample LakErihyJuly2011_2_FD_187460 | JGI IMG/M metagenome (GOLD analysis project Ga0209107, IMG submission 187460) | Freshwater microbial communities from dead zone in Lake Erie, Canada - CCB hypolimnion July 2011 (SPAdes) (version 2) | ecosystem: Environmental > Aquatic > Freshwater > Lentic >... | reverse complement strand
AAGCACAACGAATAACATAATTATTTAACTTTAGGGGGTAATTTGAAATATGCATAAAATTGAACTAGAAATTGTCGCCCTGTCGCATAGCATTACCCAATCAAACTCCTACGCAGTTGTTTTGGGTGAGGTCAATGGCTTACGACGTTTACCGATTGTTATTGGAGGATTTGAAGCACAAGCCATTGCTGTTGCATTGGAAAATATGCACCCATCAAGACCATTGACGCATGATTTGATGAAAAATTTTATGACCGCATTTGGCGTTCAATTACAAGAAGTGTACATCTGCGATTTACAAGAAGGTATTTTTTATTCCAAGTTAGTTTGCTTCACCGCTAATGATACCATTGAAATTGATAGCCGAACCAGCGATGCCATTGCATTAGCAGTGCGATTCGGTTGCCCTATTTATGTATATTCAAATATCTTGGAACAAGCAGGACTAACCAGTGAAAATGCAGATAAACCAGTTCATGCAACGCCTGTAAACGAGCCTGCAAAAATGAATGACCTTAGTTTATTTGACTTAGTTGAATTGAATAATTTATTAAAGGAAGTATTAGAACAGGAAGACTACATTCGCGCAATTGATATCAGAGATGAAATCAATAAAAGAACTGCGCAAAAGAAATCATAAATAATGATTCAATATCCCCATTGTAAAATTAATTTAGGCTTATCCATTGTCGCGAAAAGACCAGATGGCTTTCATGAATTAGAAACTGTTTTTTATCCTGTTGGCTTAAAAGATATGCTTGAAATAACGCCTGCTAAAAACAATGAGGCAACCACATTTTCAAATTCAGGATTGGCAATTCCTGGCGATACCAATAATAACTTATGCCTAAAAGCATACCATTTATTAAAAGCAGATTTCCCTTCGCTTCCTGAAATACAAATGCATTTGCATAAATCAATCCCGATGGGAGCAGGATTAGGAGGAGGCTCAAGTGATGGCACTTCCGCATTAAAAATTTTAAATTCCTTATTTCAAGTTGGTTTAAATCAGGCCCAACTTCTCAAATATGCAGAAAAATTAGGAAGTGATTGTCCATATTTTTTATATAATACCCCCTGTCATGCAACAGGAAAGGGCGAAAAACTCTCGCCAATTGAATGCAATTTATCCAATTACAGGATTATACTTTTACATCCAGGAATTCATATTGCAACCCCTTGGGCATTTCAACAAATAACGCCCTGCAAAAAGGATAAACTAATTGCGACGATCATTCAACAACCCATATCCACCTGGAAGCAGGAATTGATTAATGATTTCGAAGCCCCTGTGATTCATGCGCACCCCATCATTGGCGCATTAAAAAACGACCTTTACCATCAGGGAGCCGTTTACGCTAGCATGTCAGGATCTGGCAGTTCGATTTATGGCATTTTTGAGAAAAACAAGAATTATCAAAAATCCGACCTCACTAATGACTTCAGAATAGATACTGTATAAGTTCTAATAATTCATCATATTATTAGAAAAAATCAATTACCCATAAATGCGAACGTTCGTTATTAAAATACTTTATTAGAATTACGGGTTTTATAAATGATTATTAATGGTGCGTAAATTTCTTGCACTTCTCCTATAAAAAATCCTCATTATTTCGTAATTTTCCACGAATCGCTACCCGGTTTAATTATCCTTTAACTAATTGGTTGGAAATGACGAAAAATGAAAACTTAGGATTATACGATCCTGCTTTTGAACACGACGCTTGTGGTATAGGATTTGTTGCCCATATCAAAGGAATCAAAGCACATCAGAATGTAACTGATGCACTAACTATTTTAGAAAACATGGAACATCGCGGAGCTTGCGGATGTGAAATTAATACAGGTGATGGTGCAGGTATTATGATTCAAATTCCACATGAATTTTTCTTTGATGAATTATTAAATAAAGGCATACACTTACCCGACATTAATGAATATGGTGTTGGATTTATATTTTTCCCTGCTGAAAAAGGAATGAAGGAAGAGTGTCAAGAAATATTTGCGCGCGCTGCAGAAAAATTGGGCATCGAAGTAATTGGCTATAGAACTGTGCCAGTAAATAAAAGCACGATTGGCCCTTCTGCATTATCTGTTGAGCCGATCATGGAACAAGTTTTTTTAAAAAAACCTGATAATATTACCGACCCGGAAGATTTTGAACGCAAATTATTTGTTTTAAAAAATTACGCGTCACATACCATCAATAATTCTATTAAAAAGGAAGCGATTGGTTTTTATATGGCTTCGCTTTCGCAAAGAGTAATTATTTACAAAGGACAATTAACCAGTCATCAAGTAAGGGAATACTTTCCTGACTTAAGCAACAAACGTGTTGTATCTGCTTTTGGCTTAGTACATTCTCGTTTTGCAACAAACACTTTTCCTTCTTGGAAATTAGCACAACCTTTCCGATACATTGCACATAATGGGGAGATTAATACTTTACAAGGAAATTTAAATTGGTTACGATCTAGCGAAAACAGTTTCTTTTCACCTTATTTTAGTAAGGAGGAATTGGATATGATTTTGCCTATTGTTACTGCAGGACAATCCGATTCGGCTTGTTTGGATAATGTAATTGAACTTTTAACTTTATCTGGTCGTTCCTTGCCACATGTCATGATGATGTTGATTCCAGAAGCATGGGATGGAAATGAGTTAATGGATCCTTTTAAAAAAGCATTTTATGAATTTCATGCCGCATTTATGGAACCATGGGATGGACCTGCATCTATTTCATTCACCAATGGAAAAATAATTGGCGCAACACTTGACCGAAATGGTTTAAGACCTTCCAGATATTGTGTGACCAATGATGATCGTGTAATCATGGCATCAGAAACAGGTGCCTTACCAATTGACCCTGCTATCATTATTGAAAAGGGTCGACTACAACCTGGAAAAATGTTTGTGGTGGACATGGAAGCTGGAAAAATTATCAGCGATACTGACTTAAAACAAAATATTTGCGCACAACAACCTTATGGAGATTGGGTGAATAAATATAAAATAAGATTAGAAGAATTACCAGAACCGCGTATTCAATTTACGCATTTGGAGCATGATCAAATTTTTAAATATCAAAAAGCATTTGGTTATAGCAAGGAGGATTTGGAGAACATCATTATGCCAATGGCATTAGATGGCAAAGAACCCATCGGTTCAATGGGAACGGATACCCCATTGGCTGTTTTGAGTGATGAACCACAACATATTTCAAGTTATTTTAAACAATTATTTGCGCAAGTAACCAATCCCCCTATTGATCCAATTCGGGAAAGAATGGTGATGTCCTTGGCAAGCTTTGTTGGAAGTCAAGGAAATCTATTAACAGAGGATCCAATGGCAAGCCATTGCGTTGCATTAAAACACCCTATTTTAAATAACCACGAACTAGAAAAAATTAGAAGTATCGATACTGGTGTATTCCAGGCAAAAACTTTGCAATGTTATTTTAGAGCAGATGGAAAAGAAGGTTCTTTAAAAAGAGGCCTTGATCGTTTGTGTCGCTATGCAGTGGATGCTGTGGAAGATGGCTTTGAAGTTATTGTACTGACGGATCGTGCCATTGATTCTGAACATGCTGCAATTCCTACATTACTTGCCTGTGCAAGTGTGCACCATCATTTGATCAGAAAAGGCTTAAGAGGCAAAGTGGGGATTATTGTGGAAGCAGGTGATGTTTGGGAAGTACACCACTATGCATGCTTAATTGGCTTTGGTGCCACTGCTATTAATCCTTACATGGCTTTATCAACAATTCGAGACATGAAATTGTTTGATAAAATTAAATCTGATTATGATTCAGAAAAATTAAAGAAGAATTATATCAAGGCAGTTAATGAAGGTTTATATAAAGTGTTTTCAAAAATGGGTATCTCTACTTTACAATCCTATCAAGGCGCGCAAATTTTTGAAATCATTGGAATTAATAAAGACGTAGTTAATAAACATTTTACAGGTGCAACTTCACGTATCAACGGCATGGGCTTAGATGAAATAGCAAAAGAAATTTTAGCAAAACACGATTTGGCATTTGCAAAAAAATCATCTCCAGTGGATCGATTAGCGGAAGGTGGCGTATACCAATGGAAACGTCGTGGTGAATTTCATTTATTCAATCCACAAACAATTCATTTGTTACAGCATTCCACTAAAATGAATGACTACCCCACTTTTAAAAAATATTCCAAAACAGTGAATGATCAAACGGAAAAAGCTTGTACATTAAGAAGCTTGTTTGACTTTAAACCCACTAGACCATCCATATCCATTGATGAGGTGGAACCTGCATCAGGCATATATAAAAGATTTGCCACCGGCGCAATGTCCTTTGGTTCTATTTCATGGGAAGCACATACGACCCTTGCAATTGCAATGAATCGCTTGGGTGGCAAAAGCAATACAGGTGAAGGCGGTGAGGATGAAATAAGATATGAAAAATTACCCAATGGTGATTCTATGCGAAGCGCAATTAAACAAGTGGCAAGTGCACGTTTTGGTGTAACCAGTTATTATTTATCAGAAGCGGATGAATTACAAATAAAAATGGCGCAGGGTGCAAAACCTGGCGAAGGCGGACAATTATCAGGTGATAAGGTAGATGATTGGATTGGAAAAACTAGATATGCAACTCCGGGTGTAGGTTTAATTTCACCACCACCCCACCATGATATCTATTCCATTGAAGATTTATCGCAATTGATTTTTGATTTAAAAAATGCAAACCGTGCAGCACGTATTAATGTAAAATTAGTAAGCAAAGCCGGTGTTGGAACCATTGCAGCTGGGGTGACCAAAGCAAAAGCAGACGTGGTTTTAATTGCAGGTTTTGATGGCGGTACAGGTGCATCACCATTGAGCTCCATTAAACATGCAGGACTTCCTTGGGAATTAGGTTTGGCTGAAACACACCAAACTTTAGTAAAAAATAAATTACGTAGTCGTGTTGTAGTGCAAGCCGATGGTCAAATGAAAACTGCAAGAGATATTGCTATTGCAACATTATTAGGCGCAGAAGAATGGGGCGTTGCTACTGCAGCATTAATTGTGGAAGGTTGTATTATGATGCGTAAATGTCATATGAATACCTGTCCTGTTGGAGTTGCTACACAGGATCCTGAATTACGCAAACGCTTTAAAGGAGATCCTGATCACGTTGTTCGTTTCTTTGAATTTATAACAGAAGAACTTCGTGAAATTATGGCTGAGCTCGGATATAGAACAATTAACGAAATGGTGGGACAAGTGGATGCTTTAACCATGCGTGAAAATATAAATCATTGGAAATACAAAAACTTAGATTTAAGTGATGTTTTATATAAAGCACCTTCGGAAGACGGGGTCAGCTTATACCAAACCGAAGTACAAGATCATTTAATGTCCGATGTTTTAGATTGGAAATTATTAGCAGTTGCACAACCAGCCATTGATAAACAAACTAAAGTAAGCGCCCACTTTCCAATAAAAAATACCGATCGTACCACTGGTACTATTGTTTCTAATGAAATAACTAAAGTGTATAAAGGCATTGGCTTACCTGATGATACTATTCATTTTAAATTTCAAGGAACAGCAGGACAAAGCTTTGGCGCATTTAATACCAAAGGGGTTACACTGGAATTAGAAGGTGACGCAAACGACTATTTTGGCAAAGGCCTGAGTGGTGCGCAATTAATAGTATATCCGGATAAAAAAGCAACCTTTGTTCCTGAAGAAAATATCATCATTGGTAATGTTGCCTTATATGGTGCTACTAGTGGCATCGCCTTTATTAGAGGTAAAGCGGGGGAAAGATTTGCTGTGCGAAATTCAGGAGCGCAAGTGGTGGTCGAAGGTATAGGTGATCACGGTTGTGAATATATGACTGGCGGGACTGCGGTTATCCTTGGACCTACTGGTCGAAACTTTGCCGCAGGTATGAGTGGAGGTATTGCATATATATATAATGTTCAAAATAATTTTGCAGCGATGTGCAATGCAGAAATGGTTGATTTAGATCCTGTAACTGGCGATGATATTCCAGTTTTACAAAATTTACTCCAACAACATTTCGACAAAACTGGTAGTTCAGTAGCAAAATTTATTTTAGCTGATTTTGAAAACCAATTAAAGCAATTTATAAAAGTATTTCCGCGTGATTATAAAAAAGTATTGCAATTGCAAAAACAAAAAGCAGTCGCTTCAAAATAATCATTATCAAAAACATTCATTGACTTAATTATTGGAATAAAGCATATGGGCAAGCCAACAGGATTTAAAGAATTTACAAGGGAACTTCCTTCCAAACTGTCAGCAACAGAAAGGAAAAAGAATTATAAAGAATTCGTGGATTTATTACCCGATCAAAAACTAAATGAACAATCAGCACGTTGTATGAATTGCGGTGTGCCCTTTTGTCATAATGGGTGCCCTTTAGGAAATATTATTCCTGAATTTAATGATGCAGTGTATCATAAAGAATGGAAGGATGCATATGAAATATTAATATCAACCAATAATTTTCCAGAATTTACAGGACGTATATGCCCGGCACCATGTGAGAGTGCATGTGTTTTAGGCATTAATCAACCCGCAGTTACTATTGAAGAGATTGAAAAACACATTATTGAAATTGCATTTGAAAAAGGATTTGTAGCCCCACGTAAACCAACCCTAAGAACCGGAAAAAAAGTAGCAGTCATTGGGTCAGGACCTGCAGGGTTAGCCACTGCTGCCCAATTAAATTATGCTGGACATGAAGTCACAGTGTTTGAAAGAGATCCAAAACCAGGCGGCTTATTAAGGTTTGGCATCCCTGATTTTAAATTAGAAAAAACGGTTGTTGAAAGACGCATTGCTGTTTTAGAAGAAGAAGGAATTCAATTTATATGCAATGCCAATGTAGGTGTGAATGTAAGAGTTAATGATATCATGCGAGATTATCATGCAGTGGTATTGGCAGGCGGATCAACCATCCCAAGAGATTTAAACATCCCAGGTCGTGATTTAAAGGGTGTGCATTATGCCATGGAATTTTTAAAACAACAAAACAAAAGGGTCAGCAACATTGCCCTTGAGGAGCAAGATATTAAAGCAACTAAAAAAAATGTGGTGGTGATTGGAGGAGGTGATACCGGAAGTGATTGTGTCGGTACTTCTAATAGACATGATGCAAAATCAATTACACAATTTGAATTACTACCAAAACCGCCAGAAGCAAGAGAAGAATATATGCCATGGCCTACCTACCCTATGTTATTAAAAACGACTAGCTCGCATGAGGAAGGCGCAGATAGAATTTGGGGCGTAGCTACAAAAGCATTTATTGGTGATGAAAATGGCAATTTAAAAGGGTTACAAATAGTAGACTTAGTATGGACTAGCAGTCCGGATGGCAAGCCTTCTAAATTCACTGAAAAGGAAGGGAGCATAAGAGAAATTCCTTGTGAATTAGCTTTATTAGCCATGGGATTTATGCATGCTGATCCTGCTGGTATCATCGAAGAGCTTGATGTTGCTTTAGATGAAAGAGGTAATGTAAAGGCATCAGAACAAACCTATAAAACAAATATTGCCAAGGTTTTCACCGCGGGTGATATGCGTCGTGGACAATCATTAGTTGTTTGGGCCATTAGTGAGGGTCGTGAATGCGCTCGACAAGTGGACATATTTTTAACAGGTTCCACTCTATTGGCTTCAAAAGATGCCAGCTTATTCGTTCAATCAAGCTAATCTAATTCATATAATTTTTTTGCTTAGGGCTAAATTTTAAGGTTTGGCCCTATTTTTTTTGCAAAAAATTGCCATAACTCTAATATTATTCAACTTTTTTTCCACAATACTTTTATTATTTAAATAATGATATTTTATAATAAAGTAATACTGTATTGACTTTTAGATGAAATTTTACTATTTTACAATCATATTGTATTTAATTATATACGTGTATAGAAAAATATTTAATCCAATATTTTACTATTTTTACTCAAGAAACAACATATATAAATTTTCTTAATACTAAACCTACCACAAATGAAAAACCCAGTAGTACAAAAATTTGCTCCCTTCGTCCTATTACTGATCGTTGCAGTATTAGCTTTATTTGTCCCACAACTTCCAAGTTATGCAGGCGAATACAGCGCGGCAGATATTGCATGGATTTTAGTAGCCACTGCCCTAGTATTTATCATGACCCCAGGTCTCGCCTTTTTTTATGGCGGTATGGTGCATCGTAAAAACATTATCTCCACCATGATTAAAAGTATGGTGTCAGCAGGAGTTGTATCTGTCATTTGGATCAGCTTTGGATACAGCTTAAGTTTTGGAGAAAGTATTAATGGTATTATTGGAAATCCAATGACCCATTTATTTTTTAAAGGTGTTGTGGATGGCGCTCCCACTTTACAAGGTGGTTCCGCTATGACCATCCCATTATTGTTGTTTGCATTATTCCAATTGATGTTTGCCATCATCACTCCAGGTTTGGTGGTAGGCGCAGTTGCAGAAAGAATTAAGTTTACTGCTTACATATTATTTATTGTCTTATTCATGATACTCGTATATGCACCATTAGCGCATTGGTCATGGCATCCACAAGGATTTTTATTTAAAATGGGTGCATTGGATTTTGCAGGAGGAACAGTCGTTCACATTAGTGCGGGCTGTGCAGCATTAGCAGGTGCCATTGTATTAAAATCTCGTCGCTCTAAATTAGAACAACAAGAAATTCCCCCAGCGAATATCCCTTATGTATTAATTGGAACAGGTTTACTTTGGTTTGGTTGGTTTGGATTTAATGCAGGTTCCGCATTAGGCGCTAACGCACTTTCAGTGAATGCATTTGCCACGACCAACACTGCAGCAGCTGCAGCAGGATTAGCATGGATGTTCTTTGACGTATTAAAAGGAAAAAAACCTTCAGTTCTTGGATTTTGTATTGGCGCGGTAGTTGGACTAGTTGCCATTACACCCGCTGCTGGATTTGTCGGAATTCCTCAAAGTATTTTTATCGGTATGGTCGCTGCCATTATTTCAAATGTAGCGAGTCATGCATTTAAATTATCAAGAGTGGATGATACTTTAGATGTATTTCCTTGTCATGGTATTGGTGGAATGGTCGGAATGTTAATGACTGGCATTTTTGCATCAAAAGGCGTAAACGCAGCTGGTAACGATGGTTTATTTTATGGCAATCCTGCCTTTTTCTTAGTACAATTAAAAGCCATGCTAATTGTGGTTGCGTATAGCTTTTCTGTATCCTTTGTGATATTTAAATTCATTGCTACTATTATGCCTTTACGTGTAACTGAAGAAGATGAAGAATTAGGATTGGACGCTTCACAACACGACGAAAAATATGGCAGAAATCCATTAAAATCATAAATTAAAATAGGTACAGCGGTGATCAGCTTCTGAGAAAAGCCCATCTGCTGTACCCATCAAAAATTAAAATCTATTACAATGTTAAAAAAAATTTCATTAATCGCAATCCTATTTTCAATTTTTAATACAAGTTTTGCGCAAAAGGATTCAACTGCGTCTAAATATAGCATCACCACTAGTGGGTCTATTGACGCTTATTTCAGAAATAGTTTTTCAGCTCCTTCAGGCGTTACCAATAACTTGACAAGTTTTACCAATTCAAATAAAAAATTAGCCCTAGGTATGGCTAGCTTAAAAGTAGACCAAAGTTTGGGAAAATTCTTTGCTACTGTTGACCTTGGTGTAGGAAAAAGAGCCGAAGAATTCTCCTACAATGATAATGGCTTTTTGGCTTATTTAAAACAAGCATATGTGTCTTATACCCTAACCGATAAACTTAAAATAAGCGCAGGTAAATGGGCTACACATGTTGGCTATGAGTTACTAGATGCACCATTGAATAGAAACTATAGTATGTCCTATGGATTTTCTTACGGACCGTTTTTCCATACTGGTGTAAAAGCGGAGTATGCTTTATCAGGTAAATCAAGTTTCATGATTGGTATTGCCAATCCGACTGACTATGTTACAACAAGCTCCTCAAATAAAGTATTGATTGCACAATTTAGCACTAAGTTGTTTGAAGATAAAACGACTATTTATGCCAACTACCAAGGTGGAAATACAGGAGGAAGCACTAGCTTTTCCCAAATTGACCTTGTAATTAACAACACCCTTTCAAGTAAATTTGCACTTAATTATGACGGAGCAATTTATAGTGCCAAAGATGGTAAAAGTACCAATTGGAAAAGCAACGCCGTATATTTAAATTATGACCCAACAAGTGCAATTGGTTTTACATTAAGATCTGAACTATTTGATGATAAAAACGCTTTGTCTGCAGGTGCATTTGGCACTTCCATTGTCGCAAATACTTTATCTATGAATTATAAAATAAAAAAATTAACCATTATCCCAGAACTTAGATTGGATAATGCAAAAGATAATTTATTCTTTAATAGTGATAATATTGCTACTGGCAGTAATACCAGTTTTATTATAGCTGCAGTATATAAATTTTAGTTTTTTTGGTTTTTAAGCAAGCAATCGTACGGCCTGAATTTCTATTCGGGCCTTTTTTATTATATTAGTGGCACCAATGAAA
>Ga0209107_10002313_pt1 | contig 10575 bp, 21 predicted proteins | sample LakErihyJuly2011_2_FD_187460 | JGI IMG/M metagenome (GOLD analysis project Ga0209107, IMG submission 187460) | Freshwater microbial communities from dead zone in Lake Erie, Canada - CCB hypolimnion July 2011 (SPAdes) (version 2) | ecosystem: Environmental > Aquatic > Freshwater > Lentic >... | reverse complement strand
CAGGCTTAATATCACGAGCATGGGCGGTAAGACTGTGAGTACGAGTAACCCAACGGTTATTGATGTAATACTTAACATCGTAGATCTTTCTAACGGGCCATGTTACAAAATCCTGGATATAGCCTAGGCCTTCTTCGGCTAACCAGTAACGAAAATTGTGCTTCATCTGTGCCGCAGTTGTCCAGTCGTCCCATTCTTCAGCTGTGCCGGCGCCCAATTTCTTAGTGCCGCGAAGCCAATCAGCAAAAGGAGTACAACTCCAGTATTGTGAGTGGTGTGCCATTTTAATCTTTCTTCCCACCAAATAGTTGTAACAACATTAGGAACAAGTTGATAAAGTCGAGATACAAAGTCAATGCCCCTGCAACTTCGGCTTTACCGTCATTATCTACACTGACCAACTCTCGAATCTTCTGTGTGTCGTAAGCAGTAAGACCAAGGAACACAATAATACCTATAGCACTGATTACCATTTGAAATACAGTACTACCAATAAAAATATTAATAATACTGGCAATAACAACAGCAATTAAACCGATGAATAAGAATTGTCCAATACTGTCGAGATTCTTTTTAGTAAAGTATCCATAGCCACTCATTACAGCAAACAATACGGCTGCACCCATAAAGGCACTAACAATACTGCCTATATTGTATACTACAAAGATTGTAGCAAAACTTAGTCCCATAAGTGCCGCAAACCCATACAGGAATAGTTGCAGAGCACCTTTGCTCATTTTATCCATAGCAACAGTCATACCAATGATTGCTATTAGCGGAGCAAAGATTATAATCCATTTCATTGCTCCTGTAAAGAAAAATGCCATGAGGTCAGCGTTACTGCTAACTTGATAACTGACAAACATCGACATTAAAACAGCCAGTGCCATATGTCCGTAAACGCGGCCCATTGCGCTGTTAATTTGTGTTGCTGAACGATATGTACTCATACCGCCTGTATAATTTGTTCCAAACATAATATTTTCCTTTAAATAAATTTTGTAAGATTGGGCGGAACCCATCCTACTGGTTTTAATACTTTACCATCTTCTCGCTTACGCACTTTACCATCTTCACCTATTTTAGCAAAGTTTGTACTCATTACTTCTTTCCAAGCACCTTCAGCATCACTGCCCATGCTATGAATAGCACCAATAGTAACAACTAAAATGTCAATAAGTGCGTCAAGTGTTTCTACTTGGTCATGTGCGGCAATTGCCTCGGCAAGTTCGCCTGCTTCTTCTTCAATCAATCTAACATACAAATTAAATTGATCTTTGTCAAACTCACCACCAACTGTTTGGTCGCAGGCTCGCATAAATTTTTCTTGATCTCGAAACGGGTTCATATAATTTCCTTTTATTAAATAGTTCCATTTAATTCAACTGCGCTATTTGTATTTAATTTGTTTAAGTTGCATTTAATTGGGAGACCGTCGTGATCAAGCATAATAGTACCCCAGGTATGATTGCCATCTTTAAATTTTACAAACACTTTACCGTAAGCACAAAATGTACTAGTATGGTAACTATCATCTTCAAATACCCACTCAATAAATATTATACTAATAGCAACAATTAATAGTCTAGCGCCGACTGACATATTCCTATGCCATTCTATCTACATTTTGTCCCGGACGATTCATCCGGCGATTCATTTCAATTCTTGCTTCTTCGTTGGCTTTGATATTTGCCTTTACACGTCGTTCTTCTAAACGGAGGTCTTCGTGACGCTTGTCCAACTTTTTAATTTCTGTCTGTCGATATATTTCGGCATTTTGCTCAGCTACTCTACTAATTGCTGTCATATCTTCTCTCCTACTTCGAATCCACGGAACCGTAGGAACCTTGGAAATCGCAAACTATATGTCCCGTCTTGGTTTTGTGTGACTGCGTCTGCTCGCACTTCCACGATCTGACCAAGTAAGGAATCACGTGAACTCCAATAACTATCACGATCACTATCGCTAAAACCACTGCCAACATTGACCCGAATAGCTTTTCCGTCATCGACTCCTTGGCAGACAATCGCTCCAAGCCTGCCAACGTTTCTTCCTGTTCCTTCTTCGACATCTACTACCTCCAAAGATACTTCGATAAACGGTTTCAACTTCAACCACGCTACTGAACGTTTACACTCGTAACCGGCATCGGGATCCTTGATCATAATCCCTTCGTAACCACCTGCGACCGCTTTGGCATTGATTTCCTTAAAACGAGTCTGTCCTTCTTCGGTATCTAAATCAACTTCTTCGTTAGTAAGTGCTGTTACGTTTGGCAACATATCTTTATTTTGGTCGACCCAAAAACTTACCATTGTGCTACGCACACGTTGAGTTTTATTGTATATACCTTTTTCAAAATCTTCTAATGGTAGTACATCAAACAAGTTAAGAATAGCATCATTGGCCTTAACATCACTTTTACGATGTACTTGAGTCATTAAGTCTTGGAATGAGCTAGACATAATCTCACCGTCTAATACCAAATCCATATCTTTACTTGTAGACTTGGCTTTAACTACTCGACTAATCTGCTCTACAATGTGTGGGAAGTTAGCAAGTTCTTTACCATTGCGACTGAACATATCCACCCGACCATCACTACGTACAATAGTAATAACTCTAACTCCATCGAGTTTAACTTCGATAAGTTTTTTGCCTGATACCTTCGACTCGTGATTAGCACTATCGTGAGCAAGCTGACAACTGAATACAGGAATAGCGTAACTAGCATATTTCTTTTCCACTACTTTGTTAATTGTTTTTTCACTAGCGCCGCAACGCAAATCTTTGATCAATATGCGCCGATACCAACCATTCCACTCTGCTTTGGTAGCACTCTTCATCATAGCTTGGATTACGTCACGTGCTGTATTACCGGTGACATTGCGAGTGACAAAGCCAGTAAGAGCGAGAGTAAAACTATCCCAAGGTAGGCCAGGGCCATCTTCATCTTTTTTCTCCGGAACTTGCTTAATACCAAAAGTTATCATTGGGTCCAGAGCGAGGCGGCATCCTTCGAAAAATTCCTTATTATCTGCCTCAGCTTGGACAAGGATAATAGCTTCTTTATTCAAACGGCTTGGATGATCTTCTAACGAAGAAATAACTGTGTAGCAAGGATCGCTCATATATTAGACCTTTAGTTAACTGTTTAAGTAACTATTATACTGTCTAATTATCAATAAGTCAAGTGATTTGTTGTTTTAAATGGCTTACCTAAGTAAGCATTTTCTAGATTTCGCATGATTTTAAGTTTCATTTGACGGACTTTTACATGCTCATGATTGTATCCAAATGTCTTCATAAAACGCCCCCAACCATTTGGACGCACTCTTTTTGGTACAGGACTATCTAAATATTCTTTAACAGCTCGAGTATCAAAACCAAATTTATCAATCATGTCCTGCGCCAGGTTAAATGAGTGTGCGCCCATTTCATCGCGATGCCCGTAGTACTCTTGCCAGGCGCGATCTTTAGCATAGTAGGCAGTACTTTCGTATCCTGGAATATCTTTGAAATTTCTAGCACGATATTGACGTGTGTGAATGATTTCATGTAATACTGTATCGGCAAATAAATGACACATACGTTCCCAACGATACAAACTAGTTTTCATGCTGTCAGCTGTGGTCGGAAACGCTAGTTCAACTTCGATGAAACGTTTCTTTCCTTGCTTATCATCGTCACTATAATATGCTCCACCAATCCAAACTTCTCCAGGTTTAACTGGCTTGTGTCGATGACTACGAACTTTAATTGGAAGATGCTGTTTAATGTGTTTGCTTATAATGCTAGTAATTTCGCCAATAGGTAAGCGTCTATCTACAACCTCTGATTTAAGGCTATAGAGCATAGAGTACAGAATATCTCGATCCAATGCGGACCAATTGAATGCTGAACGGGCCATAGTACACTCCTAACATTAGTATTTATAGTGTACTATGGATTTCAGTTATATGCGTACTTTATGGGCAATTAAATGCCTCTAACCCAATATTTGTCAGGAGTCCAATCTAAACTTTTTGAATACTTGTCTTTGAGGTGTGAATGGAATACTGTATTTTTTAATAAATCTTGAGCAAAGTTTGCCCAATCTGTGTTCACTGTAATATTTAATTTTGGTGCTAGATAAGTACACGCATAATTGTAATGTGCTTCCGGAGTAGGGTGTGGGTCAACATAGTCTACTAATTCACTTGTTTCTAATGCCCACTCTTCGTTTTTACAAGTAAAAACAGGATATCCATTAAGGAAAAAATTATTTAACGATGGTGACCAATTGTCAGTAGAAAATATAGATTTATATTTTTCTAGTTTAGGAAATTGGTTAATAGGCTCAACTAAGTCATTCATAGTAAACATTTGCCATTTGCAAGGTAGTGTTTCTAATAATGCTGTGGCCATTTTAATAAAGTTAAATGTATGCATCATAAAACTTTCTTCTTGCCAATAATTCTCTACCCAGGACGTAGGATAATACTGCGGATTAAGTAACACACTTCCTCCGCAGTTCCAACCTGTTATTGGCTGATGCTTATTAGAATGAACATCGAATCGATGAAAATCAGTCCACTGTACTATAATAGTATCGTCTTGGGTAATATTATTAGTAACCACTAACTCAGTAAGTCTTTCAGCAATCGCACGGTTACCCAACCCACTGTTCCCCCAATTTTCAAAATGATCGTATTCCTTACCAAGCATATCAGCCCAAGTAGGCCAATGGTACTTGGTAAAGCTACATCCTACAACAAACAGTCGATTCATCGCTTAGTGATAATCTCGTCAATCAAACCATATTCTAGAGCCTCTTGCGCACTCATAAATTTATCACGTTCCATGTCGTTTTTAAACTGTTCAAACGTCTTGCCCTTACTATTATGATCCACGTAAATCTGAGTTAAATTCTTCTTCATTTTGAGAATTTCTTCAACTTGGATTTCCATGTCCGTAGCTTGCCCGCCAGCGCCACCGCTAGGTTGATGAATCATGTGTCGAGCATGTGGTAGCATTTTGCGCTTGCCTTTTGCGCCAGCAGTAGCTAACAAGCTACCCATAGAGCAGGCCTGCCCCATAACTACTGTAGATACATCTGGTTTGATGAACTGCATTGTATCGTAAATTGCCATACCGGCAGTAACTACACCGCCAGGGCTATTAATGAAAAAAGTAATGTCTTCGTTACCTTGACTTTCCAAAAATAATAGTTGTGCTACTAACAAGCTAGCTGAGTGTTCGTCAACTTGAGTGTCTAGCATAATAATGCGATCTTTAAGCAGACGACTGTAAATGTCGTAACTGCGTTCTCCGCGAGCTTCTTGCTCGATAACCATTGGTACTAAATTAGGCATTTGTTTCCTTTTCTTTATTTTCAGTTTCTACTTTTGGAAAGCACATCTTCTCTCCATCCCAACGCTGTCCGCACCAACACTCACCATCATCATTGATAATACAAGAGCCTGTGCCGCAACAGCGTGGATCTTCCATTTTACTTGCCGTTAGTCTGAACAGTTGGAGTAACTACACCGTTGATAACCAAAGTCTGACCTTTGAAGTTAGCAATGGCATCTGGCAATTTACGCATAGCTTCTGCTTGAGCTTCTGCCATAAGCAAGGGGATTGCCATTGGGTTAGCTTGCATACTTTCGTTACGCTTGCGAGCAGTAGCCACTTTGACTTCTTCAGTCTTGTATTCGTTCTTGGCCTTGACCAATTCGTTAGCACTCAGTACGACACTGTCTGCTGGAATAATGCTACGAATCAAAACTTGTGTAATACTAATAGTGCCATCCAACTTTTCATCTGCTAGAGTCTTAACAACAGTTTCGCGGATTTCCTGTTCCATAGCTGTACGGTTGTCACCCATGTCCAACGCTTCATACTTACGTGCGGCTTTATAGGTCGCATTACGTGCGGCATTGAAGATGTAGTTATACATCAAATATGTGTCGCCGTTATGAACAGCGTGGAAACTTTTGTTCTTGCTATTATAAATCTCAGCGACCTGTGCTTGATTGATGTTATAGATAACAGTCAAGTCAAAGTCTTTCATTGTTGAGTTGTCTTTGGCCTGGGGAGTAATGTCGTCAACTTTAACAGCAACTTCCTTGATTGGGAATGTCATGACACTGCCAATCAGCGTTTGGTTAAACGAACCAGGAAGCAACTCGCCGGTGCTAACCTGTTTGTCAAAGCCAACACGGAGGCCAACTTCGCCAGTTTCAATACGAGTACAACCGGTTGCCAAAACGGCCGCAGCCAAAATAGAGAGAGTCAAAATACGTTTCATGTGATACCTTAAAATAAAATAACGATTACAGTCATTACTAGAACAGCTAGCAATGCGACAATTATACTATACGTTATAGACTTTGTCAATGCCCAACGCTCCTTACCATCAAATTGTCTAATAGTAGTAATACTAAAATGAATAAGATAGGCAAAGATAGCAAAAACTAAAAATTGAAGAATCATTTAGATCCTAGTAAGTTCATCATAGTACGAGCATGTACACGGTCTTTTTCTTTTTCATCTTCAGGCAACTCGTCATAGGGCACATGTTGTGCCGCATTGTAGTCAGCCTTGGGATTACGTTCCATCCATCTAACATGGATGTATTCAGAGGCTTTTTCAAGATCATTAGGAAATTTCTTCACAGCATGTTCAGCGGCCTGCCCAGCGGCTAAGTTTTCTTTTTGCCAATCAGGATGAAGTTTATTAAACGGTACATTGATGTCACCTTCTGTACCATCGCTGTTTTTCTTAATGCGCGGCTTCGTTCCAGTTGGGTCAAAGTTTTGACGCCATTCTTCATGCGCGGCGCTGGCAAATTGCTGCACAGCATTTTCGGCGATCATTGCCGATTCTACAATATTCATAAATTCTTTAATCATATTAGTCCAATTCTTTAAATGCTTCTGGAGCACGTCGAGCTACTTGTTCTTGTAGACGTGCGGCTTCTTTAGCCTTCTTCAAAATATTAGCATCACCTGTAGGAAGCGCCACTAACACATACGCACGGAATTGAGTACCTTGAGAAACAATTTTCTTTTCTTGTACTTCTACACCAGTTAGGTCAACTTCTTTACAGCTAGTCCGCAGTACCATTTCACTCAACTCTGAACTAGCATCTGCTGTATCTGCTTTGTAAATTTTTGTTCGTTGACTAACAGTGCCGCCGGCGGCCATACAGATTTTTCCATAGGCGTCGGCTTTGGCTTTGATAAATGCCATTGAGTAATCACCGCTAGCACTTGTGCCTGCGGCATATACTGCTGAATTACTAACTGGACTTTGTGTCATCCATTTAGGCGCCTTGTCAATAGCACGTTCAACCATACGTTCTCGGTGTTCACGTTCGTTATTAGCACGTTTCTGATATGGGTCACTAGTACCACATGCGGCAAGTAACGCAACAACAGGTAACAACAATAAAGTCTTTTTCATTTTATTTTCCACTCATTTTATCTTTTGTCCAGTCTGCGGACGATTTAATATCTTGCCCAACACCGGCTACGGTGCTACAAGCGGCAAGTGCCATTACAACAAGTAATACTGAAAAAGTTTTCATTTTGCCATCTCCTGACTCTGTGTTTTAACTGTGTCTACACCTTTGTCAAGCATACGAGCAATGCCAGAAAATCCAACAGTTGCTAGTACCAATCCAAAGATTGTGCCTAAAATAAATGCCTTCATAAAAGCCTCTCTGTGTGTTAATATGTGTATAGTATACTTGATTGGTTAGTAGTTGTCAATACTCAATCTTACCATTTATCTACAACTAACCAATTTGTGTCACTATTATCAATTTGGCAAATCACCCCATGATAAACAACTAAGGAACCTTTAAACTCATTACGCTCTGTAAACATACGGCACCGAGCATTATTGTATGTAAAGTATTTGTCTATTTTGGATTTGCCAACTTCGGTTTCTAAAATGTGATCGCCCTTTTTGATCTTTTGGATTGTAGTCGTACCTTCTTTACAAATAGTAACAGCTTCGGTACTAAACTTTCCGCCCAAATCTAGTAGTAGATTCTTACGGGCACGTTCTCGAGCATAGTAACACAGGCTTTCTTCTTGTTCCATGCCTGTTTCAGTTTCTTGTAAACGATGGGTTACCCCGTCAACTTTAATGTTAAATGTAACTACACATTTACCATAAGTCTTAACCTTTACTAGATCAGTAATTGGGCCCACTTCTCTTTCGTTAGATAATTGACTAGCTGATCGAACTTTACATTCGTCTGAATATACCGGACTTATAATCAAAAAAGTTAACGCTAGAATTAAAATGACATGTTTCATGATTGATTACACCTGTAGGCATACCACCAAATACTTGCTTTTAATCGACTATTATAAGCACGGTCTGCTGGATTTAACTTATCAGGATCTTGATCAAAGTTTTTAATGCGCTGTATTTCTTTAAGCTCACGAAGTTGTGAATCAACCTTAGCGCATTGACTAGGATAGTTAACTAACTCGTCGTAAGTTAATACTCTTGACGAAGTTTCGTTACATCCAACTAGCAATAATGCTAGAACAACTAGAGAAGATTTCATTTATATTTGTCATCTAAATCTACATTAGTAAGACTTGCGACCGTTTGAAACTTGGCCCAAGCGGCTTTGGCAGCTGGATTCTTTTCCAGCTCACTACTTGGCAGAACTGCTTCTAACCAAATTTCTGGACGACGAGAAGGGTGTGCTCCAAACTTACGTGGCTGATGTAGTTTACCAGACTCCCAAAGTTCAATGCTGACACTGCGGAATAGATCTTCGTCGTGATAGCCTGCCCATTCTGGGTTGCTTTGAGCAAAGAATCCGCGACTGTAAGCATTATCAGTACCGCCACCATAGCCGATCCAGATGCCCTGCCATTGTTCATTATCGTGCGGATCAAAATCTGTACGAGTAATTAGTACTAGGACATCGTCAATACTTACCTTGCCATCAACGATATCTCTAACGCAACGGCTATAGCTCAATCCAATTTTCATACAATTACACTCTCATCCTTATGTGTTTTAAAAACATTCTGTCCACAGCGTCTAATAGCATCAGCTAACTCTTGTGGTTGCTCTCTAGAATATTCATTTAATTCGTCCAAACTAATTTCACTTTCAAAAGCCCAAATCTCAGGAAATCTTTGCGGGTTAGCTTGTGCTCTTAGTATAGCATGTCTGGGTATAGGGAAGTCAACCTTCTCGTCGCCTTTTAGCACGGCCCAGAACTTTTTCTTTTCATATTCGGTTACATTGAAGATCCATTCAAAACCTAGATTATCGAAATATGCCATGTAAGCGTTCATATTAGCCTCTTATGCTTGTTTTAGTTTTACTAACAGTTGGACCGTTACTGGTGAAATCCATACCAGCGGCATGTCCCTCATATAATCGTCCATTCCAATTCATTAGTACTTTGACCGATTTATTCATAACAACAGTTAAGTTACGCCCTTCGTTAAAGGCCATGACTTCTCCTACTACCTCTCTGCCGCTAGCCACTTGTTTAATTTTACAAGTATCACTGTGCCTCGTTATGGTGCTCACGTTCTTCTCCAATAGTTATCATAACACTTTTAATTGAATCCCAACGAAAACTTTTCCAAGCCTTTGATTCTAAATCGTAGACTGGCATAATATCTTCGTTGACTTTACGTTCTTTCTTAGGAGCAGGAAAGTCAACTGGATTATCTGTATTTGTCTCATGTAAGATTTGGGGAACAAGTTTTGGATTGGTTGTACATTCCATTACTCGATCTGTTCCGTCTTTCTTGGTAAAGGTTATAGTAACTGCCCCAAATCTAAGATGAGACCTTAGCCATTTTTTAAATAACTTAAAGTCAGTTTCATTTAAGGTCATCAACGTGCCTTTCGAGATCAGCTACCCGTGCTCTAAGTTTCACAACTTCAGCTTCTAACGAATCCATATGGTCTGCGACCTGTTCCATAAACTGAGCAGTGTTAGCACCAGTCATTCTAAGCATTTGCCCAACAGTAGGCTTTAAATCTTCACTCATGTTAAATCTCCAAAATTTTAGTTTCGTCCCAACCTGTATCTTCGCTGTATCCGTCATTTTCGTAACCACGTGGGTTACATACAATCCTAGTCTCACCAATCACGTAATCAAACGGATGATGGGTGTGCCCATGTGTCCACAGTTTAACCTGCGGGTGATCCAAGATAAACTCGCTCAAGTCACTGTGGTAGCCACCGTTCATTAAAGTGTCACTACCATACATTGGATGACAGCTTTGGAAACTAGGACTATGATGTCCAACTACCACACACTTCTTATTTCTATGCTCATGGACAATGTGCTCGATGTAGGCAAGAGTTTTGTCGTGCCTGATAGCAACATCCAACGCACTCATACAAGCATAGTTTCTAGCATCGTTACGAATGACACGGAAGTCGTTCATCATACCTTCGATGGCATGCATGGTCAACGGGTCACGCCGGTTCATATTAGTCCACAGTGTACCGCCAACAAACACAACATCGTCAATAATCTTCATGTCTTGCTCTAACATATACACGTTAGGGTACTTGGCACATTCTTCAC
>Ga0209107_10002309_pt1 | contig 10590 bp, 4 predicted proteins | sample LakErihyJuly2011_2_FD_187460 | JGI IMG/M metagenome (GOLD analysis project Ga0209107, IMG submission 187460) | Freshwater microbial communities from dead zone in Lake Erie, Canada - CCB hypolimnion July 2011 (SPAdes) (version 2) | ecosystem: Environmental > Aquatic > Freshwater > Lentic >... | reverse complement strand
ATCTGTCTCGTCTCTTGATGGCGTATAATTCAAGATGATCTCTACATCATCAGGACTAACGTCCGCACTTCTTATTGTTCCGTAATTACCTGTAGCCACAAGAATTTAATTTATATTTAGTTTATTTTTCCTTACTTAATAAATACTTAACTAAGGTCTTTTTTGACATTAAAAAAACCATATCCATATTTTTCTAAGTCCCCAACATTATCAACTTCACCAATCCTTTCAATGAATTCTAATGCAGAGTTTTTACCTCTCTCAATAAAAACATTGGTTTGGACCTCAGGTTGATCAATAACATTTATTAACGCTTCGTTTTTAGTTAAACCTGACATTATTATATTATCTTGAGTAAATCCTGACGAATAAACCATAAAAACGGTAAACTCCTCGTAATCAAAATAATCAATTTGATTTATAGTATATGCGGTATATAACCCATTTGGGTCAGGTCCCCATACTGTACCAACACTACCTGTGGTCCCTGTAACCTGTACTCCAATTTTAAATTTACCACCATAAAGATTACTTTTAGGTCCGTATTGTGATAAATCATTTATTGTTGATTCAGTATAACCTGAAACTAAAAATGGTATAGTTGTATAATTGTAACTGAAGAAATCATTAATGTCCGTATTTGAATCTCCACTAAAGATATAGTCGTAATTAAATGATGTTCCCGTCCAATTACCTCCAGCCGGTGTAAATGTTGCATCACCATTAGGGTTTGTAATTACCACATCATTAAATGGCGTTGTTATAGTTTTTGTTATCTTTGAAATACCCCATGGTGATGTCGCAGTCATGGTGATTTGATACTCACTATTTGATGTTGGGTAATTGTGTGATATTGGCGAAGTACTTGTAATTGTTACGTTTGGCGACCCATCACCCCAATCAACAACATAAGTCACCAACGATAAAAATTTAATGAACTCAGTATCTGATGTATTATAAAAATAATACGTGTAAGGACTACCCGTTGTTGCAGAAAATAAGAAATTATTAATTACATCTTTTTGTAATACCGCACCATCAAAAACAGAATAATACCCCATATCAACTGCGGTTTGAGTGATCATTATTGGTATCGTTAGTCCAGTTAAAAGTGAATCACCATTTGTTCCTCCTGACAACACATAAGACATACCCGTATAAACACCAATAAAGTCAACTCCCGTTACTGATGTCTCACCCGTTAATATTGGACAACAGGGGTCAGTCATATCATACATATCGGTATCACCGGTGTACTGAACCAATCTAAGATCTCCAAAAATATTTTCTGGAGATATTTTAAAGTAATATTTTTGTTCTTCCATTATGGGTTTACGTATTCATACCATTTTATTGGTGTCACATCACTCCCAACCCTTAATGTTGTAGAAGTTGATGATGACTCATATGTCTTATTATTATAATCTAAGTTTACTTTATAATAAAAATAGTCTTCAGGTAAAAAATTAAATTTATTTGGTGTTATCAATGGTTGTGGAGTGTTGGTCATTACAACATAAACACCTAATTTTGCATCAAAGAATTTACCTGACACATAGAATTCACTTATATCATAAAAACTTTTTTCTCTTAACCAATAAATAAAGAAACCTTCTTTATCTCCAATATAATCTAATTTGAATTTAGGTTTTCTAATGTCAACATTTGGTAATAACGCATTTAAACTTACACTCATAAAATCCCCCTGTTGTACAGGTAAAATTATTGTAAAATAAATCTTTTGTGTTTTTTCATCAGTCGTATCATAAAAATCTAATTTAAAGAATGACTTGGTAAAAGGTTTTGTATAATAATAAACTTCCTCATTAGTGAACCCCTCATTTAAATATGATATTCCCCAATTTGACTGAGTAACCGTATTTGCGGTAATTGGTAAAGTATTATCATAAAAATAAAATTCATAATTGATATCGGTGGTTTCATCACTGAATGAATTGTGAGCAAATTGGCTAACTTCAAAGTCATTTGGTGTTCCAACAACTTCCTTAACCATTTCTTTTTGGTAATCTAAAATACTATCTTCCTGACCACTAAAATCCCATTTCATTTCAATAGGAATATTCACATATTGATCAGTAGTTGGTCTTATTATTTTAATTTTATTCACACTCATCTATTATTGGTTCCGCAATATCGTTTATGTTTTGTACACCTATACCTTCAGGTGTTAACCTAAAAATAGTATTTACATATGGATAGTGTTTATTATTCATAAATGGGTAATTTACCCCAATACCACCACTATCTATATATCCATAAGTATATAGGTCTCTCCATCTGAAACCATTAGATAGGTTAGAATAGAACGCATAATCAGGAATATCTAATATTAAATTAGTGTCAGCTTCTTCAATGTAATCAGAATATTGTCTAATTACGATTGGGCTATGTGGGTTATAATAATACCCAAACTCATTTGCAGGATCCGCATCTGTTACAATATTAAATTTAAGATCATTATATATTATTTTATGAACGTACTTAGATATTACTCTTTCTTTTTGTTCATAGTCATTCCATTCACAATAATCACCATCAATAGTATTACCTGAAACCAAATCATTATTAAAATAAAATGGTCCAACTGGCGGAAGAGTATTTGAATTGTATTGACCTTGTGTTATGTTCGTATTTGACAAGAAATTACCTTGGTCCCACCAAGAATTTGGTAACCCACCATCTAATGGTTGATTAAAACCCCAACCTTGTTTCATACCTTTTGTCCATCCAAAATAACCTTTCCATATCGTAGTAAAATATAGTTCAGAAATTGGTCTATTTTGATTATCACGTAATGGTTTGATATCTATATCAGTATTAAAGGATAAAGTATACGATTGATTCCCTTCTCTAACTGAAGTTCTATTAATGTTATTTGGACTTAACACATCTTTCTCAAATTTTGATTTTGACTCAAAAATGTTTTGTTCAAATCCAGCCTTTATTAATAATGCAGAGTCAGAATTAGTTAATATTTTATGTACCCTAACATAATATTCAGATCTTGTTTCACCTGTATTACTTTTATTTATTATTCTTCTGAATGTACTTGAGGTTCCACTTTGGAATGTAGTTCCGGTAAACCCAACGTTATAAATGTTAAAGATGTACTCCTCACTTCCAAACCCTACATCCCCAAGACTATTAACTTGGAAAATAGTTTCCCCATTATAATTAAATGGGAATTCTACGTATTCACCCGTTAATATTCCGTGTTTCATTGGGCATTTAAATGTAATGAAGTTACCATTATTATCACTACCCGATGTTATTGTAAATGGTATTCCATCCGATGCCATCCAAAACCAAGATGCTGAGGTATCACTATCAATTGCGAATAAAGGTTTAGTATAATCATTACGATAAGCGTAACTCATATAATGCGTCCAATTATATGTCGAAGCACTTTTATTTATGAATGTAACATGATTATTTGGGGGTTGAGTATAACCTGAAATATTGTTATCAAGTCTAATGAAATCAAATTCACTATACTGAGGATAACCTTCCCAAGGTGTATTAGGATTTGTTGCGTAAGATATTGCGTTATTAATCGCATTCGTATAATACAAATTATTTCTATATGGAACATAAGTTGTTGACCCTGTATATTCGTTTTTAAATATAAAGGTGTATTTAGTTACAGGTCTAAAAATTGATGATGATTGTCTTTCATCATCAAAAACCTGTTGTAAACTTAAATCAACATTTCTATCAAATTCAATTATCTCTTTTTCTGTTTGTTCCAATGGAACATTAATAAAGAGATTGGTATCACTTGATCCTTTATATCTTAAACTTCCTAATACAATATTTGTTGAGTTATCTATCATTTTATCCTTCGGTATTTACATATAATTTAACAAACTTATCAATTGCAGTTTTACCATTATTCAACCCAAAGTAAAAATGGAATGGTGCTCCAACTATAACTTTATTTGTAACCTGTGGTGTTGGTAATGGTTGTCCACTAACATCAAAATTAGTTATCATACCTAATTTAGTTGTTGAGGATTGGAAATAGGGGTCAATATTAAAATCCAAATTTTGATATCCTTTATGAAAGAAAGGTCCAAATGTATACCAATTATTATTTTCAGAACCAAAAATGTTTGGGGATGACTCTAATTTCCATTGATAATGAGGGACATCTTGAGTTTTTGGATATCCGTAATAATCTTGTATTAATGGAGTTTCGCTATATGTTTCAAATCCAGGTGTAAATCTTCTTCTATATTTATATTCATTAGTTGGTGATTCAAATAAAATACCAAACACAGGTCTTGGTGGGAATTGGTTATCATTACCAAAATAGATTGAATTGGGATTAGGGTAATTTTCAAAAATAAACGGATTAATTTTCCATTCAGAGTTTATCGATAATGCTTGTGCAAAGTCACCATCTATTCTATCGGCCTTTCTATTACTATTAAAGAATTGTATAATACCTTTACCTTCTGTACTACCTCCACTTGTTGTAAGTGGTAGGATAGCCTGTCTAAACGTATCATTTAATAATCTCGATAAGAATCCTATTTGAATTAGATCTGACGTATCTTGGTATGAGGTTGATTTAACTTGATCAGCCATGTAACCATTAAAATTAGAATTATTACATATCTCAGTAATGAATTGGTCTCTAGGACCTAAATCTGCAATCGTTGTTGGAAATTGGATTTGTTTTTCATTATACCCTAAACCAGGATAACCATTTATTATAGATGATGGCCATAACGGATTAACCGAAGGTTTGGTTTTCCCAATAAATTCTTGAGTACTGTCTTTCCATGGTGAAGATCTATAATAAAAACCATTACTTAACTCATTAAAAACAATAACGTCATCACAATAATTATATGTTGGAGTATTAGGGTCTAATATTGTATATGTTGCGGTCTTGTTAAATGAGAACATATATAACACACCATTTATCCAATTGTTTTGGAACACTTGAGCAAATACACCACGACAAGCCGCAAACGTAATTGTAAACCTTGTCTTCCATTCTAAGAATAATTTCACATCCTCATCATATTCTGAAATGTATTTTTTATTTAATAAACAATAACACCCTTTTTTAACTCTACCCTCAGGTACAATACATTGGTCAGGAGGTATTACCGTTACGTTATTACCTGAACCTTGATAACATTGTAATGAAACCATATCGTCACAAGTTAATGTAGAGGCAATTGACGCTATTCCATCAGGTAAATCAAATTGATTACCTGACGCTAAATCAGACGCAACTCCAGTACCTGATGATGAAGAACTACCATCGGCAGTGTAGAATGTAAAATTATTATTTTGATGTAACGCATAACCCGTTTTTGTTCCGTTAGGTAAATCTTCAGTTTTTGTAGATGTTGGTAATCGGTCACTTCTCATAACCATTTTAGTTTTATTGTTAAAATTAACACCAGGTAACCCATATCGATAATAAACAGGTGAGTATAACGCATTTAATTGACCTGATGGTACATTACCAATTTGCCCTTTAGCGGCATCACCACTATTGGGTGTGTTTGCATTATATCCATCACCATTACAGGTAAGGTATGACCCATTAGTTCGTGAACCTAAGAACGTACCACCACCAATGTAGTCTGAGGTTGCTCTTGGTAATGTATAATTACTAACAGATAATATTGTTCTTTGCCCTCCTGTAGTTAAAAAATTTAATCCTTGCCAAAGACCAATAGGTGTGTAATTAGCAACACTAAGGTCATCCGTTGAAAGATAATAATAAGGATAATTTGACGTAAATGCCGTGTAGTTAGGGTTAGCCCCAACTGCAGGCCCTATATTAAAATTATATGAAGGGAAATAGAGATTAGTCGCACTATTTGTTGTGGTATTATGACTAGCAGGTTTTAATCCTGTTGGTTGTATTGGTACATTTAAATAGTAATCACCTTCAGGTGTTATAACGTCACCAAATGATTTACCAAATATTCTTGATAAATCATATTTAATTTTTTGTGGTGCGGTATGTACATCAACACCTCTAGTTAATATTATAATTTCAAAATTCTCATAATTTGTCATTTGGGTAAATGCTTCTCCCGCATTGTAAGTACTGTAATTACCTTGACAACAATATAAAAATTTTATAGTATGTCTTAAGAACGATGATGTGGGTAATGTCCCTGACGCACTCCCACTTAAAGCAAAGAAATCAGATGCCGTCATACCTGTTATCATCTGAAAATATTCAACATCAGTTGGGTACTGTAAATAACTAGTTTCACTATTCGGTGTTGATGCGGTAACATTTGTAATGATTGGTTGATTAATAATGATACTTACAGGGATAGGTGTCGTACTGTTAATGTTTGAAGAATCCGCATAATTAACAATTATTGATGTTGTTCCCGTTATTGTGGTACCCGTAATTGCGTTACCACCAAATTCATTTAAAGTACCACCCGTTATGTTAACATACCCATTAGATTTTAATGGATCATTAAAACTAATTGGTTTTCCAACTTGCATTTGATCTTTTGTACCAGGATTAGCCAAAAGAACAACAATTTGATCCTCAAAATTAGGATTACCTAAAGATTGATTAACATAAGTTTTAATTCTATTTGGGGCATTTGTCCCAAAATATTTATCTCTCGTATTAAATTCATTTAATTTTTGAGGAAAAGTTTCTTTAGTTGGGAAAGCCCAACTTCTTGGGTCATTACCTAAATTATCCCAAGCCGCCAATAAAAATGGTTGTGGAGCGTGATATAAAAGAGATTCATTAGTAAATATTGTTGTTTTACCTACATCACTAGGATTAATAGATGACGATAATATATCATAACCTGAGAACATTCTTTGATAGTCAATTATTCCTCTTGCCGCAACTTCAGGCGTTATATCTTGTTGCATTGCCGCAGTTATTAATGATGGGTAATCACAATTAGGACATGAATCTGTAGTGCCGTCAAGACAAGGACCATTCCAAAACGGACCCCTATTACGTTGCATTTGATCCTCAATGGGATTATTTTGATTATTAGGATGAATAACATTATATGATGCAGGGATATTAACAGGTGCCAAAAATCCGTTTGCCTGACCAAGGTCAATCTGAACACTATCTGACTGTTGTTCATCAATTGAGTCCTTAACTGAGTTTGCATCAATGTCATCTTCCAAAGTCGCAGGTCCACAATCACAATCACAACTTGTACACTCAGGGTAAGATATCATAGGTAACCCTATCCTTGGGAAGTTTTTTATCTTAAGTAGGAATTTTATTGTGAACGCAATGAACGCAATTGATAATGCCAATCTAAATATAAATGATAACGCTTGTGCCGCAATTCTTAATATCAAACCAAAATTAATTACAGGCCCACCTAATGGTGCAAATGCAAATACCTCGATTAACGAGTTTATCCAGTCGATCATATCCCTTATCGCATCATATGCAAAATATATCCCTAAAACGATTAATAAGTACTTTAAAACGGGCCATGCCCATGCAATAAAGTGAGCAACAAATAATAACACCAATAAAGGAAATGTTAAAACATTTATTAGTATATTGAATATGAAAAATATGAAATCAAAATTTCTAACTATGTCATTAGATGGGAATGTATTAACCGTTGATTTACAAGTTCTGTTATCAATTTCCTTTATACCTAAGTGTCTTGCCCTTGAAACCCCATTTTTGTATCTGTCAAGAAACATTGCGGTCGTATAAACTTTATTATAGTTCATTTCATAGAACGTGTCTTCACAGTTAATTGCCGATATTGGGTCAACATAATCGTCCCAATCTAAACTAAAAGTATATGACCTCAATAAATCAAAATAATTCTGAGGATAAAAAGTAAAATTAACTTCTTGTTGTTGTGTATCATCTATTGGTTCTGAAACCGCTAAAATAATATCTCCAGCATTAACGGGTATAACTGTAATATCACCATAATAAGGTTGTGGTCCACTACCACTATCAATATAAATTGTAAAGTTTTTACTATTAATTGAATCATCAAATAAAAGTCCTCCATCAGTTGCCGCAATTGTTGATCCCGTATATTGTGGAGGATTAATAGGGAATGTCGATGGCATTATAATAGAAAATGGTGTTGTCGAATTTGGATCAAATGGATCCGTACTACTTGACACCCAACCATGTTCTTTAATATTTGGTACTAAAAAATTTGCTCGTTGGAACTCATTCTGTAACCCACCTTCGTTACTCCATTTAAATTTAAACCTATATCTTCCTTTTGTTGGTATTCCTTTTGTTGGATCGTTAGAAATTACTTGTTCTCCAAATTCATTTGTAATGATGTAATCCAAGTTCATTGGTACATTTGCCAAAAATGAACCATCCCCATCTATAATCTTACCGTCTTGTTCAAACTTATGTTCTTCAAGAACAGGTAAATTATTTTTATCAGGATATATTGTTTGTCTAATAGATAATATTTGACCCGGACCTGAGATTAACTCACATAAGTTACCTGTATTATTTTTTGGTTTACAGTTTGTCTTAAGCGCATCATCGTTAGTTGTCGAAATAAGAGACCCCATGAAAATAGCATTAGGTCTAATAGTTACGTTTGCTTCATTGGTTAAATCAAAATCAACTCTCGTAATACCTATTTGACAAATGTCTTCTTGACCCCAAAGAGGTGATATATCAACATTTTTATTTAATGTTTTAATTTGTGGTAATTCACTTAAATTTGATGACTTCTTAAATGTGGACCCATTAACTTGTGTTTCAGTTGCCTGACCCGCATTAATTAAGTCCTGTGGAGTTAATGAGAAACATCCAATATCTGATAAATCAACATCCATAAAAACAGTTTGAGTTCCTGTTGGAACTCCAAATATCATATAATCACCACTATCATTTGTTTTAACAGTGTATTTGTAATATTTGTCGTAAACTTCAATATAAGTTTGGTCTAATAGAACTTCTTCCCTATTTGGGAACGTCCCTGTTGCCGCATGGACACTATATGACGGATCATGAGGTAATAGGTTATATCTATAACCACCATCATTATTGTCAGATAAAGTTTTATATGGGTATAATTCAGATATTGTTGGGTCTAACTCATCTTCTGAAGTTAATGGTATGAATATAGAAACTTTAGCGTTTGGTAACCCAAAACCACCGTTTACTATGACTCTACCAACTATAACTCCATAGTCTGAACATACCTTTGTATAAAGATCTGATTGATTAATTTTTAAAGATAGGATTTCTAAAGAATCAAAATCTTGGTCTAACTTTACGTTGATGTATTTGTCGACACCTACTTGGGTCCTTATTCTATATGATTTTGGCATTAAAGTCTTTTTTGATAAATAGTTTATTTCCTATTTTCAAAAAATAGTTCTTATTAAAAAAAAATAAATTATCAGGAGAAATTAACTGTACTTAAATTGATAACTCTAACGTTTATATCTTTGTTAGGGAATCTAATTTGATAGATTTGTGTTGGTTCTGCAAAAATTGTGTCCGCAATTAACTGTATTTGTCTTGTTGCGGGGTTCAAATATTTCTGAGATGTTTGATTTGAGGAATATTGACCCCCAACCTTATTAAAGAATTCCATATCAGAAATACTAACCACACCATTTTCCGCTTGGATCAATCTTCTTAATTCAGATACAACAACATTTTGACCTAATTGTCTTGTTGTTGGACTAAAGTATGTTGTAATGATGTCAATAATTTTAGATACAATAGCACCTTGGTTTTGACTAGCGTCCAACACAACATCCACATTAACCGCCAAGTCAATAGGGTTCGCACTTTCGATTGAGATGTAGTCATTAATCATTCTGTAGTTTGATAGGTAACTTGCAACATTACTTTTTAAAGTATTTGATATTGTATCGGTTAAATTACCACTTGTGTCGTAAGATAACATTTTTATTTTTATCATGTTATTTTCCTCAGTAATTGCAACCTTTGCCGGGGCACCAAACTGAGAAGGCATTGTTCTAATAATTGATTCGTAGTCATTTATTGTAACCGCTCTATTTTGAGCAGAGAAGTTATATGAGACCATATTTCTTACTTCTTCGAGTGTTGGTGCGTTTGCCCCTCCAATCGCTGCCGTAACGTTATTACATTTCAATGTATTAATAACAGATCTGTTAACACTTTCTGAAGGACCATTAACAAAGAATGATACCGTACCAATTTGGTTAATTACATTAATACCTAAGTTAGTCGCTTGTCCTCCACCAACTCTGTATTGTATAAACAATGTTGAGTTTGATTTAAGAGCCGCGCCTAAGGCTAAATTGTTAGAATATTTGTTTAAGTCAAATCCTTTACCTGATCTTGCAAAGTCCCTAAGTTGTTCTTCCGCAGAAACATTACCACCACCAAATGTCATTTTTAAATAACCTTCAGGTGTGTATTCTGACGTAAACTTAGTGTTAGTTAAAATATATTTACCAACCTTAATACCAGGTTGATCAGAAACTTTAGTTGGGTCTTCGATGAATACTCTGTCTTCAGCAAGTGCTTTAACTTCATACCATCTATTTTCTAAACCTAAAAATTCTTGTGGGTTTGGAATTGTATTATAT
>Ga0209107_10002308_pt1 | contig 10591 bp, 12 predicted proteins | sample LakErihyJuly2011_2_FD_187460 | JGI IMG/M metagenome (GOLD analysis project Ga0209107, IMG submission 187460) | Freshwater microbial communities from dead zone in Lake Erie, Canada - CCB hypolimnion July 2011 (SPAdes) (version 2) | ecosystem: Environmental > Aquatic > Freshwater > Lentic >... | reverse complement strand
CCTCCTTCATTTTTTTGATGAGCTGTTTTTGTTGCGCTGAAGGGAAATGGTGAAAAGCATTGAAGAGGGTATACTGTTTTCCATTTTGCGGTTGGAACTTGTTTAGGTCCAATGACTCAGGCTCGACTTCAGCCATTTTTTTTACTTCGTTTGAAACAGACTCAGGATATAAATCGCTTAAAGTATACTGAATGTGATGAGATGCGTTTTTTTGGAGATAGCATGCAGGCCAGCCGCTTCCACTGGCTAAGTCCACCCACTGATTTGAAGGGAATTTGATTATTTCTTTTAGTAAAGGACGATACAATTTTAACTGAACACTGATCCAGCCCACATACTCCAATTGCATTTTTCGCAAAGAGGAGGGAAACCACGGATAATCTTCCAGTTCTTTCAGAAACATTTGGTTAATTTACGCATAATTCTATTGCATGTCGCCATACGTTCTTTTTTCTTTTGCAGGGGCAACGATTTTGGTTGTTACATTGATGATTGAATTTGCTGTTAGGAAAAATTGGTTAGCATATTTTTTAGGAAGAAAATTGTTGCATGTAATTGCGATTGGTACAACTGCTTGGATTATCGACAAAGGTCTTGAATCCTATACGCTTGGTATGATCCTGGTTGCTTTAGGAATACTCTTGCTAGTGGTTCTTTTACAATTCAAATGGGGATTACAGCAAGAATCTTCTTATGGCATTGCTTTGTTTCCAATTTCACTGGGAGCGTTATTGATGCTTGGCGTTCCTGCAGCCTTGGTGGCAACAGCAGCTTGGGTATTGGCAGTGAGTGATGCAAGTGCTGGATGGATCGGGAGAAAATTGGGGACTCCCAAATACAATTTTTTATCAGAATCCAAATCATACCAAGGGGCTATAGCATTTTATATAACTGCACTCATTTGCATGGCTATACGCTTTCCTGATTTGCACCTGGGGTGGTGGATCTTGCTTTCATTGTTGCCTACAATAACAGAACTTTTTTCGTGGAGGGGAAGTGATAACTTCTTTCTGCCCATTTTTACGGTAGCATGGATTCAATTGGTACTGAAAACATCCTTTTTAGGTTCTTGGATCTGGGGGGTAGTCGCAGTAGTTTTTTTAATCTTTCTTGCGTGGTGGGTCATTCACAAAAAATGGTTGGACCATACAGGGTGGTGGGCTGCAGTATGGGTGGCGGCAATCTTGTGGATGAGTGGAGGATGGAAAGCCTTGTCCGCGCCCGTTTTTCTTTTGGTGTTAGGATCTGTTGCAGGTAGGTTGTTTCGCGCAAACCATTCTTCAGAAAAAAGAACAGCACAACAAGTCTTTTCAAATGGTTGGATTGGGGTGGTATTGTATATGATGTACGGATTGACCGATCAGTTTTACTGGCAACTGCTTGCCTGGTCTTCTTTTGCCATAAGTATTTGCGATACGATAAGCAGTGAGGTGGGTACTGCTATTGGCGGAAAGACATATAATATCCTCAATTTTCGCACGATGCAACCGGGTATGTCGGGAGGCATTTCTGTTGCCGGAACAAGTGCTGGCTTTATTGCATTGCTGCTTTTGGCAGGTTGTTTGTATTTTATTTTACCCGTTTCTTACATTGACTTGATGTGGGTGGTTGCCACAGGCATGATGGGTATGCTGGTAGATAGTTTTATGGGGAGCCGCTGGCAGGCCTTGTGGAAGCAGGGGGATCATTGGACTGAAGTTTCCGGAGCTCAGCCAGATGGTCAATTGGTGAAGGGATTGGCCTGGCTCGATAACCATTGGGTGAACTTTTTGAGCAATGCGATTACGATGATTTTCTCTTATTTGTTGTATGTGTATTTCTTCTTTTAATCTTATATCAATCCAACTACATTTTAGAATCGCTCTCGTTTCCAATCCACACTCACCTGCGATCCCTCTGCTAAGATGATTGAATCTGGTGTTTGGTTGTTGAGTCCAGAAAATGCATCTCCATACATTGATTTGAAATCGCAATCTATATGTCTATCCAGTATTTTGTGTGTCATCCATTTGGGGTGTCGAATTTTGTATTCTTGGGTACTTGAAGCTGATATTTTAGTAAAACCAAAGTAACGTTCAAAGATAAACTCCTCTATGGTGGATTGTTCTATTTTGTATTTATTTGTATCTGATTTTACTGTTATAGAATTCCATTTGTCATTTATATTCCACTCATATTTTATATGCTTATGTTCTGCAATTTCAATTGAGTTTTTGGTTGGAATGGATATATAATGTTCCTTGTATAATTTATTGGCCAATAGTGCTACAATTTTGAAAGGGACTGTTTCATTGATAAATACAACCCCCTTTTTAATTTTCCCATCTTCTATTTTTTTAACATAAAATCTCAGGTTGATTTCTTCAAAAGATCCAAAAAATGGGATTGGAACGCCAAATAACCTGGTTTTTTTGAACATAAATCCAACCAGACTAACATAGGTTTTATTGTTATAAAAATCCAACTCAACACCTTTGGGTAAATATGGTTCTAAAGCCGTAGGTTCCATTTCATAATTAGCCATGATTAGATTCTCCCAATTGGCCCTCAAAAAAGTATTACCCATTTTATTTAAACAACAATTTGAAGTAAAAGTTTGACCAATTGTGATCGATTTGACTGATTCGGTCTAAAAGTCAACAATCTGTTTATTTGGGATACATTTTTTATTTTCAATGCAACTTATATTCCAAAGACGCTTAACTTAGAATTTTATCATGGTAAAGTGTAAAAAAGCTGAGATGGGAAATGTGCCTATGTTGTCCAAATGCTTACTGATCATCCTGTTTTTCAATTTGGTAACTGTTGTAGTAAACGGTCAAAAACTAAAGGAATTCATTGCTGATAAAAAGGAATTCTTTTCATCAAAATTCGAAGACAGTTCGGGTAAATCGAACTTTCTTGTGTATCCGACGTTGGCGTATACCCCTGAAACGAGAACTGAAATCGGACTCGTGAATCTTTTTCTTTTTTATGCTAAAAATGACAAGAAAAACAGGCTCAGTGAGATCAATACATTCAGTTTTTATACAGCAGAAAAACAATATGGCGTTTGGCTCGATCATGCTATTTATGGGGCTGGAGAAAAATGGTTTTTTCTTGGCAAGGGTAAATTTCAGTACTTCCCCATGAAATACTATGGTATTGGAATAGGAGCGCCTGAAGAAGGATACGCCGTTGTAAACAATACCAATGTACAACTTCGCGAAAGGGTACTTAGAAAAGTCAAAAGAAATCTTTTCGTTGGAGTGGAGTTTGATTTTCAAAAGATGTACAACGTTACATTTACCAAAACAAATCCAGTTAATTATGACTATCCAACCGGTTACAAGGGCTCGAGTAACATGGGTGTAGGGATGGGCTTGGTATTTGATAACAGAAAAAATGTAATGAACGTGAGGGAAGGCTTGTTTGCAGAACTTGCTTTTCTCAACTATTCTTCATCGCTTGGCAGTACCAATTCATTCCGCAGCACACAGTTTGATGTCCGCTATTTTAGAAAAGGCATTAATCCCAAAGATGTGTTAGCATTACAAGGATCTGCACTGTTGAACAAGGGGGATGCTCCTTTCAACCAGATGGCCATGATGGGAGGCGAGAGCATGATGCGGGGGTATTACCTGGGGAGATTCAGGGATAAGAATATGCTTGCTACCCAAGCGGAATACAGGTTTCTTCCGTTTGCGTTCAGCAACAGGTGGGGAGCAGCTGCCTTTGTTTCTGGTGCTACAGTAGCGCCAACTGCATTAAATTTGTTATCATCACCATTTAAAATGGCAGGGGGTATCGGAGCCAGGTACCTCATCTTCAAATCAAAAGATATTTTTGTGCGTTTTGATGTTGCCTTTACCCGAGAGGGCAATGGATACTATTTTTTCATTGGGGAAGCTTTTTAACCTGATCAATAAAAATTATACATGTCAACACTAAAAAGGATTTTTAAGCAAAATACGCACAATGCATTATTTAAAGCCCTTGCTGGATTCGGCAGGTCATTAAACCGGTTATATGAAAATAGAAACCACGATATTTATAGCAATGGTGAAATAACAGTGTTGAAAAAAATTGCCACAATGAAGCCTACCCTTATTATTGATGGTGGTGCCAATGTTGGTGATTATTCTATATTGGCCAATCAAATCATGCCGAATTGTACAATATATGCTTTTGAACCTGTCGAAGCTACATTTCAACACTTGCAATCAAATATTCAACATTTACACAATGTAGTGCCCATTAAAAAGGGGTTATTCAAAGAAAATTGTGAATTGGAAATCAATCTATTCAATTCTAATGAACATTCTTCCATCTACGATATTGAAGGATTGCCCCAAGGCTCAAACCAGAAACAATCAATTGAGCTTGTCCGCGGTGATGATTTTATAAAGGATCATAACATTGCTTCTGTTGATTTTTTGAAACTTGATGTTGAAGGTGCAGAATATGATGCCCTGCTCGGATTTGAAAATACAATCAAGCAAGGAACGATCAAAGCAGTGCAATTTGAATATGGATATATCAATATTTCAACCAAGAAATTACTCATCGATTATTATACCTTTTTTGAAGCAAATGGGTATACCCTTGGTAAAGTTTTTCCGAAGATTGTAGAATTCAGGAAATACCAGCTTAAATATGAAGATTTTATCGGACCTAATTTTATCGCAGTCAAAAAAACAGAGACCGCACTCATTCAACTGCTAAGCAATGGTTAGATAGTATTGATCGATGCTAACACAGATACACTTACCGGTTATAAAGTTCATTCTTTATGGTATATATTTCCTATCATGATTAATCGCTTGTTTTCAGAACCCTTGTCCGCTCAAAATAGTGTTGCACTCGATCTCAGCGCCACGAATGCTGAATTGAATCCATCCATCTATGGCAATATTTCCGCTTTCTGTGATTACATAACGGAGAAATTGGCAGGAAGGATTGGTTTTGGTGGTTACCTGGAGCATCGGGTCATTTATGAGTCACACGAGAATTTTGCCACAGCCCTCGAGGATTTCAGGAATATTCATCTGGGTATGGATTTTTGGACAGCAGCCGGCACTCCGGTTTTTGCTCCATTGGCAGGTGAGGTGCATAGCTTTCAGGTCAATGAGGGTTCCGGCAATTATGGCCCAACGGTTATCTTGTTTCATCCTACCGAAAAAATATACAGTTTGTACGGGCATCTGGAAAACGCAGATTTACTTCATCTGGAAGCAGGCGCTCCCATAGCCAAGGGACAGCTGCTTTGCCACTTAGGAGAACCTCATGAAAATGGGGGATGGCCACCACACCTGCATTTTCAATTGATTCGGGATATGCAAGGGTTTAAAGGGGACTATCCGGGCGTTTGTTCTCTTCGAGATCTCAACTTTTATGCGAACAATTGCCCGGATCTTTATTTTATTTGACCTTGAAATTAATTAAATTAATATACCAGTAATATATTTGTGGTATATTTATAACAGATTTAAAATATATCTTAATGCTTAATAAATTTACTATTACCGATCTATTGATGCTGCTCTCGGCATTCCTTTCCCTTGTTTTTTCTGAAGTTCTATGGTTCAAAGGAGAAAGAGATTCAGCTCTATTTATTGGTTTATGGGTTCCCTCCATCCTTGGATTCGCCATACTCCTCAAACTCATCAATAATCAAAAAAATGATTGAAATTATTCCATATTTTGCTGGTTTAATTACCCTCTTGTTTGCGGCTGGTTTTATTTTGGCCTTGAACAAATTCAGATCGAAAAAGTAATTGTATAAACTGTAAGTTCTTGAAAGCCATTTTACAAACTACAAGCAATTACTTTGATTCTCTTTTCAACGAAAAGAATGTGCGCAGCGTAGAGCTGCTCATTCTGCGTGCAGCTATATTTGCTTTTTTATTGCACCTGATCATCATTTTCCTTGGCAACAATTTCACTTATTTTCAAAACTTTCAGCACAGTTATCTTAAGGCAATATATACCCCATTTAGTTTCATTTTATTTTATGAGGTGTTTTTGTTGGTCATCATTATTCCCAAATCCATTTCTGAATTTATTGGCAAACAATTTGAAGTAATTACACTAATAACGCTTCGAAGTTTTTTTCACGATATTGCAGATTTTGATTCGAAAAATTCAATCAGTATCAATAATCCTGAATTTATTAGTTTATTGTATGACCTCGGAGCATCACTTGTAATGTTGGGTTTAACAATATTGTACTATAAAATTTATCGAAACAACCGGAAGTCTGAATTCGTAGGTGAGCTCAATGATTTTATCAATATCAAAAAACTAATGTCCTTGAGCATGACGTTAATCTTGTTGTTGCTCAGCGTTGGCAGCTTTTTCAACTGGAGCATTGAAATGCTGGAGGCATTGAAAGTTAACCAGAACTACCCCGATCCGAATACTGTATTTTACGCTGATTTTTTCTCTGTAATGATTTTTGTTGATGTATTTCTTTTGATCATTTCTTTTATTTACCATTTCTCATTTTTTACCATCTTCAGAAACGCAAGCTTCATCATCACAACCATCTTGATAAGAATGTCCTTGACCATTGAAAAGCCTATGAACTATATCATTATTTTGATTGGTTTCTTGTTTTCCGTCTTTTCTTTTTATCTGTATAGTTTAAGAAATGGGAACGGAAAGAAAGTTGAATAAATATTTTTCCCTTTATTCAACGTTTGCGAATTTATTTCTATCATAATACATTCATCTTGGGTTAACCGCATAAAGAAAACCCACTGATATTCATCAGTGGGTTTTTTAAAAACCATATTGATTGGTTTTTAGAATTACTTAGGCAATACCACTGTATCAATTACATGGATAAGACCATTGCTAGCACCAAGATCAGTTGCAACAACTGTAGCAACACCACCTTTCTCATCTGTCAAAATTACTTTTCCAGCTTTAACTGATGCTACCAAGCTTCCACCACTTACTGTTTTCAGTGTTACTGATCCACCGCCATCTTTGATAGCCTTGAGTACTGCAGTAGCATTCAGGCTTCCTGCAACAACATGATAGGTCAAGATTTTGGCAAGGGTAGCCTTGTTTTCAGCCTTCAAAAGGGTTTCAACTGTTCCAGCAGGCAGCTTAGCAAAAGCAGCATTTGTAGGTGCAAATACGGTGAATGGACCTGCGCTTTGCAGTGTTGATACCAGGTCAGCAGCTTTAACAGCAGCTACCAAAGTAGTGTGATCTGCTGATCCAACAGCAACATCAACGATTGTTTTTTGAGCACTTGCTCCAAAGGTCATTGCAACTACTGCAATGATAGATAATGCGAGAGATTTAATTTTCATGTGTTTAATTTTTATTCATAACATTAAAAAAGGTAAATAGTTCTGAGAACACATGGTTTTGTGCATGAAGAAAACGTTAATAAGCCAGAACGATTGTATAAAATGTCGAATTAATGGGGAATAAGTTCGTTTTAGTACATAAATAATGCAATATTATCCTAATACAAAAGACCACACAAGCAATGCACTCATGTGGTCTTATCTTCAAAAGCAGTAATTTTTATCTTATTTGACCTCTTACGATTCCTGAAGCCTTCATTGTAGAATGTACATTAACATACAAACCGTCAGCTTTGATCGAATTTATCACAGCAGGTGTAGGTGTGTTGATTTTGGTCACACCAAAATCAGCAGCACTGCTACATAGTCCAATCAGCACAGCTCCGTTGGTACCCGCTGCTCCTGTATGGATGTGGGACATTGTTAATGCATCATTGGCTTCAAGATTGGTTACAGTTACTTTGCTGTAGAGTTTATTGTCAGCTGTAATCCTCAAAAGTGCAGTTCCTGTTGCAGTTGTAGTAACGGCAGGTACTTCATTGGCACCTGATAAGGCAACACTGGCTGCAAACATAACTGGATTAAACAATTGTCCCCTGACTATTCCAGATCCAACTTGGGTAGAATGTATGTTTAAGTAAATCTCTGCAGTACCTGCCTTTATGCTGTCAATAAAAGATGTTCGAACAGCAGCAAGGGTGGCTTTTACAGTACCACCTGTGAAAGTAGGTTTCAAATCCAACACAACAGGGCCATTGGTAACAGGATCGCCTGCATGAAAATGGGCCAAAGTGAGGTTGTCAGCTGCAGAAAGTCCTACAAGCGTGGCATCAACGGTAATGGAATTATCACTGAATACTTTGATAGTAGCAGAACCTGATTCTGTTCTTCCAGCAGGTTGAGGGTTTTCATTTGCAGCCGCAAGGGAAACTGTAATTTCCTTGACAACTTGCGCTTGGGCGACAGTTTCCTCTTTTTTGCAAGAGACAAGGAAAGTGGATAAACCCAGAGAGGCCAATAATAGAAATTTAGTTTTCATGAGTCAATATTTTTGTTTTCAACAAAATTTGTTTAATTAGGTTCAGTCCAATACACATAATTTTTTAATCAATTCTGTATAAAATTGATGTTATTAGAGCAATTGACGGTTTTAGCAGATATTCCTGAGTTGGATTAAAAATGTAGGGTACAAAAAAAACGCCATTTATTTGTGCCTGAACCAGCAATCGTTTCGATTGGTTTCATACTGTTTAAAAACCGTATTTACTGGTGCGCCATGGATTAGTTGCTGGTTGAACTTTGTTCTTGCTAAATAATTGAATACACCCATGTCTCCGGTATATTCGGTTTTATTATCGCGATTAGCATCTTGGTGAATTGCACAAAGCTTTTGTAAAAAATCAAAAAATACGGAAACAGAACCTCCCATAATTCCGCAATTCAGCAATGTCTCATTTCCAAAATTACTTTCATAAACCGCATAGTCTGGTATGTTTTTCCGTAAATGTTCAGCATGAGCAATCATCCAGTCGTTGTTCAATATTTTGGGTTCATCGCCACAAAAAAGGGAAGTAGGATTATCACTAAAAAGCGGATCTGTAAATGGGTTGTTAACAAGTACCACATCTGTAATATCAGTAATAAAAATTCCGTTGATGTGTTGAATATGCTGTTGTAAAAAATCCCTGTAAACAAAATAACGAAATACATTGGGATTGAATTGGGGATCATAATCAACTTTAATGATCGAAATGTTTTCACTTTCGATTGCTTTACAAGTTTGTTTGGAGAAATTATTATGAAAAATAATACCTTGTAAATTCGCTCCTATAATGGATTGCTCCCAATCTTTGACCAATTCGTATGAGTCGTTGTCAAGTGTAGTGTTGCGGTTCACATCGTAAACACCAGTAATGTGACAAGCCATTACCAAATTTGTATTTGGCAGAAAAACAAGAGATTTAACAGCCATGTTTAAGCGCTGATTAAATTAGCTTTTTTGGTTCTTGCACATATGCTACTCGGTATGTTGCGGTGATATATATAGGTGCGCAAGTCCAATTTTTTTACAGAAAACAGTTTGGTAGCTCGTTCGTAAAAATCTGCATCAGCTGCAAACCTCGTTTTAAATTCAATGCTGGTAAATACTTTCTTCCGTCCGAATAAAGTTCCAAACAAGGTAGCTTCATCTAGGTGAATGAGTTTACTTAAGTCGTTTTTATCGGGCACATAGTAATCGTTGTCATTATCAACTATTGTTTCTGAGGTTGAGCAAATCAAGTCCAAGTCATTTATTTCCATTAAGCAACTGCTCAAATGATTCTGTTTGTATTCATCGTCGCTATCAATTATTGTAATGTATTCACCCAAACTATACAAAACGCCACGGTTGATTGATTCAGATTGACCGCGATTGCTGTGTCGGATATAACTAATTTTATCCTCGTTTTTTTCTACATAATCCATTAACAATTCCCTATCATTTCCCTTGCTACCATCGTCAATGATAATTAGTTCAAAATCTTGGAAATCCTGATGTAAGACCGAGTCTATTGCTCTTTTCGTGTAAGAAAAATCCGTATTAAAAACCGTCATTAACACAGATACTTTCGTTGTATTTAACATATATTGATCAATTACTTCCAATTTTCAAGCAAAGTTAGATTATTTCTTTTTAAGTTTCTAGTTGACTAAAATTAGACCTGAATTTGTGCCCATTTACTGTAACGTGTGCATTTAATTAATGCCTTGGAGCGTTAAAAACTGTAATTTTTTTATTGGATTATTTAATTGTTATTTTTTTAAGCACAGTCATAACAGATTTAGCCGCATCGGGAACTTTTTTTCAAAAATGTATTGGTCTCTAATTAAAGATTGTCATCGTGTTGCTTACATCAGCTTCTATCGTATTTTTTGTTTATGGTTTTTTTGCAAGAAAAGATAATCTTCCCACGATAGTTCAGTAAAAACTAATTTCATCCCTCACTCATTTTTTTATTAATTTCTTTCCCGATTTCAGTGCTTCAATAGACTCATCTAAACGTTGTTGATTGATTCAAGAGGATAATTCGTGTTGGGTGCTTTTAAGAGTACAAAAACATGTACAAACAATGTATTTTTCAAATAAAAAAGGGTCATACTATCAAAGTATAACCCTTTTATTTTTATATCTGCTCCCCTTTTCGACGAAAGATGCAACTACAGTAGGATAATTGAGTATGTTACTAATAGGAAATTAAAGACTTAAACTTCGTGTCAATTTGCAGGAAGTTGGTATTCATACTTAG
>Ga0209107_10002307_pt1 | contig 10594 bp, 14 predicted proteins | sample LakErihyJuly2011_2_FD_187460 | JGI IMG/M metagenome (GOLD analysis project Ga0209107, IMG submission 187460) | Freshwater microbial communities from dead zone in Lake Erie, Canada - CCB hypolimnion July 2011 (SPAdes) (version 2) | ecosystem: Environmental > Aquatic > Freshwater > Lentic >... | reverse complement strand
GTCCGCTGAGCTTCCATTCGGCGGCTACCCAGGCATCGGCACCTACTTCACATGACCTGGAAAGATGCTGCCTTAGAACATGCGCAGGCTGAAGACCCCCGCGAGGCGTGCGGGCTGGTGGTGGTGGTCAAAGGCCGTGAACGCTACTGGCCGTGCCGCAACCTTGCGACGCAGCCCGAGCAGTTGTTTGTTTTGGATCCAGCGGATTACGCCGCCGCGGAGGATGCCGGTGAGATCACGGCAATCGTCCACAGCCATCCGATAACGCCAGCCCTACCCAGTGAGGCTGACAAGGTGGCCGCAGAGGCCTCCAAGTTGCCGTGGTACATCGTCAACCCAAAGACCAAGGCATGGGGCACCTACGTGCCATGTGGCTACCGCTCACCGCTGATCGGTCGGCAATGGGTGTGGGCCGTGCAGGATTGCTGGACCCTAGCCCGTGACTGGTACAGCAACCATGGCATCGCGCTACGCGACTGGCAGCGGCCAGTGGACCCGGCGGATTTCCTGGCGGCACCGATGTTTGAAGGTTGCTGGGCGGCGACTGGCTTCCGCGAGCTGCAAGAAGATGAGCACCTAGAAAGCGGTGATCTGCTGCTGATGTCGATCAATGCGCATGGGCTAAACCATTGCGCTGTCTACATCGGCGATGGCATGGTGCTCCACCACATACAAGGCCGACTCAGCAGCCGTGACATGTATGGAGGCTGGTTAGCTAAGATGACCGGAAGGAGGTTACGCCATGCTCCGTAAGATCAAGCTCTACGGTCAGCTCGCCAAGTTCATCGGCAGCCGTGTGCTCGAAGCGGATGTGGCTACTGCTGCTGAGGCAGTGCGGATGCTAGCGGCGAACTTCCCGGGCCTTGAGAAGCACATGGCCGACCAGCACTACCGCGTTACGGTCGGCAGCTATGACCTGACGCTAGACGAAATCCACGATCCAGCCGGCCAGCAGGACATCATGATCGTGCCGGTGATCGCAGGTGCTGGTGCAGCGGGGCGGATTATCCTTGGGGTTGCTTTGGTTGCATTCGCTATCTTGGTCCCAGGCCTTGGTGCAGCAGCAGGCGCAAAAGCAGCAGCAACAATTTTCGGCACAGGATTCAGCTCTTTAGCCTTAACTGTTGGAGTGATTGGAGCACAGCTGGTCCTCGGCGGCGTTGCCCAATTGCTGTCACCAGTACCTACCATCCCGCAAGGTGCAGGCAGCGACAATGACCCACGCAAGACATTTAACTTCTCCGGCATCCAGCAGACCAGCAGGCAAGGCGTACCAGTGCCATGCGTTTATGGCCTGACGCTAGTAGGCAGTGTGGTGATTTCCGCTGGCGTTGATACTGTGCAGGTGCAGGCATGACGATCATCGGCGCTGGTGGTGGTGATGGCGGCAAAGGTGGTGGTGGTAGTAGCCGCACGCCATCTACGGCACCAGACAGCCTTGATTCAAGGCAGTATGCCAACGTCATTGATTTGATTTCAGAAGGCGAAATTGAAGGACTAGCCGATGGGTTGAAATCTGTCTTCCTGAACAATACTGCTCTACAGAATCCAGACGGTAGTTACAACTTCCGAGATGTAACAATCTACACGCGCAATGGTACGCAGAATCAAACATACATCCCGCTTGGTGGTGGCATCGAAGATGAAAAGCCCGTAGGTATCACGGTTGCCAAGGCCGTTCCGCAGGTACGCACCGTCACCGACGTTGACGTTGATGCTGTTCGAATTACGATCTCCATCCCATCACTGCAGAAGATTGACAATACCAACGGCGACACATCAGGTTCTAGCGTCCAGTTGCAGATTGCAATTCAGTATCAAGGCGGCGGCTACACCACCAAGATTGACGACACTATCAGTGGCCGTACAGCAGACGAATACCGCAAGGACTACCTCATTCAATTAGCGCGTCCTAATCCATCTGACATTGTAGACATCAAGGTAACGCGGATCACGGATGACAGCACCGACACATTACTAGCCAATGCGTTTAGCTGGAGCAGCTACACGGAAATCATTGATGCCAAGCTGACCTATGCCAACAGCGCATTAGTTGGCCTCAGGGTGGATGCTGAGCAATTCAGTAGCATCCCATCACGCAGCTATCTGGTCAAAGGTATCAAGGTTCTAATACCGGCTGGCGTTACTGTTGATTCTGCTACTGGGCGGATCATCTACCCAGATAATTTCGTCTGGACTGGTACGTTTGCAGCGGCAACGTGGACATCATGCCCGGCTTGGATACTTTACGATTTGCTTACCAGCCCGCGCTATGGATTTGGTAATCACATCAGCGCAGCGCAACTAGATAAGTTTGCTTTCTTTATTGCCAGCAAGTATTCCAACGCATTAGTAGATGATGGCTTCGGCGGCCAAGAAGCACGGTTCAGTTGCAGCACCTCAGTTCAAACCGCAGAAGAAGCCTATAAGCTCGTTAATGACCTGCTATCAGTGATGCGGTGCCAGGCGTACTGGAGCACCGGCAGCCTCACGATCGAGCAGGATGCACCATCAGATCCCGTGTATTTGTTCAACCAGGCCAACGTAACGCCAGAAGGTTTCAGCTACAGCGGCAGCAGCCTCAAGGTACGGCCCAACGTGGCAGTGGTCAGCTACCTCGATATTAAATACGATTTTGAGAACCACACACTGAATGGTTTGCGCGACACTGCCTATGAGGTGGTAGAGGACATTGATGCGATCGCCAAGTATGGCGTCGTACGCGCTGAAGTCAGTGCCTTCGCCTGCACCAGCAGAGGACAGGCCAACCGCATCGGCAAGTGGTTGCTCTTTGCAGAACGCTACGAGAAGGAGGTGTGCACCTTTGCATCCAGCCTTGACGCAGGCCAGCAGGTACGGCCTGAGCAGATCATCCTGATTTCAGATCCAGTGCGGGCCGGATCACGCAGGGCCGGTCGCATTAGTGCCGCAACCACCACCGTGATAACGGTGGATGATTCTGCCAACACCGACCTGAGCATTGAAGGCGGTTCGCTGCTTAGCGTGGTGCTTCCTGATGGCACCGTAGAACAACGTGAAATTTCAACAGTAGTAACCAATGTAATCACCTTACAATCTGCATTAAGTGCTGCGCCTAATGTCAACAGCATCTGGATATTAGAAAGCCCAACACTTCAGGCATCCACATGGCGTGTGCTTAGCGTCAATGAATCAGATGGCATTAACTACGGCATCGTAGCGATTGCACATAATGAAAGCAAATACGCCTACATCGAAGATGGCGTGCCGCTTGAGACTAGGGATACAACCAACCTTAATGAGATTCCTGGCCAGCCAAGTGAGCTTGCAGCGATCAGTACCCAGCAGCTTGGTGGTGGCACAAGTCCAGAGGTGCAGTATGAACTGAATGGACGTATTGCCGTTAAGATTACGTTTGGCTGGTTTGCGCCAAAAGGCATCAAGAAGTTCCGCGTTAAGTGGCGCCATGAAGATGATAACTTCACTACTGTAACGGTACAAGGCACTACGTTTGACATCCTCGACGTTAAGGTTGGCAGCTATCAAATTCAAGTGAGCAGCATCAGCTCCAGCGGTATCTTGTTTAGTGAGCCTGCGCTGGCTGATTACACAGTGGCTGGCCTTGGCGCAGCGCCGTCTGATGTGCAAGATCTTAGCGCTATTGCTACTGGCGAGGACATGCTCATCCTCAGTTGGAAGCAGGCACCAGAGCTTGACGTGCAAGTAGGTGGCCGCGTCATCATCCGTCATGATCCACGGGCGCTGGCAAGTGCTGAATGGAACAGCAGCAATGATGTGGTGCAAGCTGTTGCTGGTAGCTCAACGCAAAAGCAAGTGCCACTACTGCCTGGCACCTACTTCCTGAAGTTTGAAGACTTCCTAGGCAACCGCTCAACAAATGCGACAGGCTTTGAAATAACATTGCCGCAACCTGAATCACGGATTGTTGCAAAGGAATGGGAAGAGCAAAGCCTTGGCACACCATTCAGCGGCACAAAAACAAACTGCGCATATGACGCAGGTGAAAGCGCCCTGACGCTAGAACCAGATCCGTATGTATCGCCCGGTTACTGGGAGGTGATCTATTGCGCTGGTGACTGCGGCGCAGAATACCAATTCCAAGATACCTTCGACCTTGGCGATGTATATGATTTTAGGATTCGGCGTTACATCGTAAGTTATCCACTTGTTTTTTCAACGCTGTTTGATTCAGTCAGCGGCAACTTTGACGCGCAGCCAGGGTTCTTTGATGGCACAGTTGCAGATGGGATTAATGTTGTGATGTATGTGCGCACCACGTTAGATGATCCATCGGGCTCGCCTAACTATGGGCCATGGACTGAATTTGTAAGCGGCATGATCCGTGGCCGTGGCGTTCAACTGAAGGCTGCGTTCACCACTGAAACAGAATTGATCGGTGTGGCAATAGACGAGCTTGGCGCAGAACTTGAGCTAACGCGGCGCGTTACCAGCAGCCTTGCCACTCAAGCCAGCAGCAGCAGTGCCGTCACATCAATTACATTCCCCAATGCTTACTATAAAGCTGTTACTGTTGGTGATCCGTACTACAACTTACTGCCAAGCATTGGCGTAACGCCATTATCAATTGGAGCGAACACCCATGCGCAGATCACCAACCTAACCCGTACGGGTTTTGACATTGATTTTCTGCAAGGCGGCAGCAGACAGGTGATAAACTTCACCTATAATGCAGTTGGCTACGGTCGCGCTTTCTAATGGCACAATCTGACCAGTCCGTCCAGAACGCAACTTTTCCGAGCGTACGCGCTGACATCAACGACAACCTCGCGGCACTGTTCAGCCAAAGCAGTGGCAACAGCGCACCAACAACGACTGTTGCCTTCCAGCCGTGGGTGGATACCTTCAGCAGCCCGCCCGTTTACAAGATCCGCAATGGATCCAACAGCGCATGGATCACCGTGGGCGTGCTCGACCCTGCTGGCTTTCAAGTTGGTGGCATCACACCGATCGCTAACGGCGGCACAGGTGCGATCACAGCAGCACTGGCGCTGGCGGCATTACTGCCAAGCCAAACCGGCAATGCAGGCAAGGCACTGGTTACCAGCGGTAGCGCAGCATCATGGGGCAGCGTTGCAGCAGGCGCCTCGATTCAGGTGTTCACAGCAAGCGGCACCTACACACCAACAGCAGGTAAGACAACCTTCCTAGCGTTTGTTACTGGCGGCGGCGGCGGTGGCGGCAGCGGCGGCGGCACTGGACTTAGTGGGCAGACTGGAGGGATGGGCGGCACTGGACTTAGGTTTTATACAAGTGCTGAAATGGGCAGCACTGCTGCTATTACTGTTGGCGCAGCCGGGGCGGCCGGAATCTTTTTTGCGGGAGGCGGTAATGGTGGGACATCTTCGTTAAACCCTAATGGAACGGGGTTAACACTTTCAGCATATGGCGGCAATGGTGGCAATCCCGATGGCGAACCTGCCGTTGGGGCCGTTGGCGGTGGGGCCAATAATTCTTACTTTACCATTTTAGGCGGATCCCCCGTCACTAATGCCGGACTTTCAGGCCCAGGAATTAGCGGCGAAAGAGGCGCCCCTAACAGCAGCGGCACCGCAGGCACCGCAGGCGTTGTCTTTATCCTTGAGTGGTAAAGGCTAGACTATCCACACGCATCCAACACCATGGCAAACCGCAAAATTTCAGACCTGACGGCACTGACCACACCAGCAACTGGTGACCTGTTGCCGATTGTTGACATCAGTGAAGCCGCAGCAGCGGATAAGAATAAGAAGATCACCATCGGCGAACTGTTTGCAAGCATCCCGCTTGGCACCGCAGCAGCCCCGAGCATCGCCTTCGAGGGGGACAGCGACACCGGCATCTACAGCCCAGGTGCAAACCAAGTAGCCATCTCAACTAATGGCACGGCGCGGTTGTTTGTTGATGCGAGTGGGAATTTTGGACTAGGTGTAACTCCTAGTGGAAAAGTTCACATTGGCGGGGTGGCATCCGCGATTGTATTTAACAAAAATGGTTCGGGAACCGATAACGCACTTCTTTACGACAATTCGGTTGCAACCAACGACCTCTTTCTTGCAAGAGACAGCAGCAATGTAATTATTCGGACTGGCGGCAGTGAGCGCCTTCGTGTTGACAGCTCCGGCAGGCTCTTAGTTGGCGGTAGCCCAGATAGCGGCGGCGCACTGCTTCAAGTGTTTGGCGATCGCATTAGAATTGGCACGGCAAAAACACCAGCATCAGCAACCGCCACAGGCACTACTGGCGAGATTGCATGGGATGCCAATTACATCTACGTTTGCACTGCTACAAACACATGGAAGCGCACGGCTATATCCACTTGGTAACCCACCACCACCACACCACCATGACCACCACCTACACCTGGGCCATCGCCAACCTTGAGCGCCACACGAATAACGGCAACATCTACACCGTGCACTGGACCCTTGCTGCCAGCGATGGCACATACACCAGCTCCACCTATGGCAGCATCCACCTGGCGCCACCTGCAGGGGATGCCATCCCTTACGCTGACCTGACACCAGATCTGGTGATCGGCTGGGTGCAAGCCAAGCTGGACGTGCCTGCCATCGAGGCCGCACTCCAAGCGCAACTGGATGAACAGGCCGCTCCTACTAAGGCGGCTGGTGTGCCGTGGGCCAGTTAAGCTAACAGCAAGACGCAATGCACCGCTAAGGCCGTGGTCGAGAACCTGATCGTTGGTCTTGCCTGCCTGTTGCTTGGCGGTGTTGGTGGCACTGCATCGCGGTGGGTTGCCGCCCGCGGCACCGAGGGCGAAAAGGCCAATATCGCTATCGTCAGGCTCAGTGCTGGCGTTGAGCACATCGCAACAGAACTTACAGCCATCCGTGAAGACATGCGATCTGATCGCCATGAGCTGTTTGGTCGTCTCGGGACAGCAGAGCAGCGTATTGCTAAACTAGAAGCACACCGTCAGATCTGAGATGGACGCCCAAACTGCTGCTGCAATTGCAATTGGAGTCGCCGCATCAAGTGAGCTGATTGCTCTAAGCCCCATGCGGGCCAATAGCAACATCCAACTGATCCTGCAAGTGCTGACGCTTGTATTCCCGAAGCGTCGCAAGTGACGAATACAAGCCCGATCAGCCTTGATCAGCTTTTTCGCAATAACCGCAATCTACCGCATCAGCTTGCAGCGATCGCTGAACTGGAGCAAGACATCCGGCTGAATGGCTATGACGTTGCTATGCGCCGCAACCGGCCATGGTTCAGCGTATGGAGTCAAGCGGGTAAGCAATCAAACCCGCTGCCAGTACCATACCAGTCGCAGCGGGATAATTACCGCGATGCAAACCGCACATGCTTCAGCTCCAGTTGCGCCATGCTGCTGATGACGCTGAAACCAGGCGCCATCCATTCGGATGATGACTACATCAAAACGATCTTCAGCATTGGTGATACCACCGATGCATCAGTGCAACTCAAGGCACTGGCCAAATACGGCATCAAGGCCCGCTTCGAGACTGGCGGCAACCGTGATCTTATCAAGCGGCAGATTGATGCTGGCAAGCCTGTCCCCGCTGGTTTTCTGCATCACGGACCGGTTACGGCGCCCAGTGGCGGTGGTCACTGGCTTTGCATCATCGGTTATGACGCCAAAGGTTACTGGGTGAATGATCCATGGGGTGAGATGAACCTAACCGCCGGCACCTATGGCAGTACCGTAGGCTCCAAGCTGCACTACAGTTACGCCAACTGGGAGCCACGCTGGATGGTAGATGGTCCGTCAACAGGTTGGTGCATCATCGCATGAGGCAATATGTGCTTGAGATTGAATACACGCTTGTGATTGAAAATATGGCAGATGATCCTGGCGAGGTAAGCGATGACTTTATTGCACGCCTAACGGAATTGGCAGCATCAAATGACCATATCCTTGGTCTATCAGTTGAAGTCCTGCCAATCCCGGAGCTGCGTGGATCATCAAATCGACGAAACGCAACTGATTCCGAAGCGCAGTGCGAAGAACCAGTTTAGGCAAGAGATCTTTAACGCATGGTGTTTTGCTTGCGCCTATTGCGGTAATTCCGCTGATACATTAGATCACGTCAAGCCACGCCATAAAGGTGGCACAACAACTACCTTCAACTTGATACCAGCATGTAAACGCTGCAATCGTGGTAAAGGTAGTACGCAATGGCTGGAATGGTATCTATTGCAGGAGTACCATTCAAGCCAACGACAAGAAGCAATTATTGAATGGATTAATCATCAACACGAAGCATTAAGCGAAGGCGGCTAAGACCACTTGCGTGCATTGATTGTAGTTTTGTAATGGTGTGACCAGTCTGCTCGCATAATTCACGCCATGACGTAGGTTTATCAAGCAACCTGCATTCAATAATGTAGCGCGTTGTTTTGTCAATATACTGACCATAAATCAAAAACATCTTATCAATTGAATCGTTATTTTGTATTGCGTCTAAGGAGCCGTCTTGGCTTTCATCAGTAATAAAATTAATAATTGCCGAACGATCTGAATCAATACTAGTTGCATCAAGGCTAGTTGCTGATTGGTTGCGTTGGACTGCTGTTATCATTTCATCTATTGTTATATCAAGATCATCTGCAATTTCCTGCTGGCTAGGCAATCGCCCAAGTTCCTGAGTTAACCTTGATTGCACTTTAGCAATCTTAATTATCTTCTCATGCAACGATGACGGCATTCGGATCATGTTATCATTATTTGCGATTGCACGATGTATTGCTTGCCTTATCCACCAATAGGCATAGGTTGTGAACCTGTATCCCCTGCTAGGATCAAACATATCAACCGCACGCGCTAAACCTATATTGCCTTCTTGTATCAAATCTAAAAGCATCATTGCTTTACGTTGCCTACCATCATATTTCTTGGCAATGTTAACCACTAGCTTTAGGTTTGATTTTATGAACTTATCCCTAGCGCGTTGCCCTTGCCGCTGCTCCCGATCGGTGCAGTTAGGTTGCTGCATCTTTACTACCTGCCGCCCGAGCTGTATTTCTTGCTCAGGCGACAGCAGCGGATAACGCGCAATTTCGCGCAGGTATTCCCTCAGTGATGAATTATTCTGGGCCATAGCTAGCAGTAGGGGCTAGGTCGCCGTTGTAGTGGCCAACAACCGCGTAGCTGGTTGCAGGAATGGCACTCATCCTGAAGAATACCATCTGACCGATCTTTAAGCCAGGCCATATCGGCAGCCGCTGTAGCTGCCGGCTGTTTTTAAGCTCAAGCGTTAGGGTGCTGCCATTCCAGCCGGGATCAGCGTAACCAGCATGTAGGTTTTCGTAACCCTCGCGTGCGCGGCTTGATTTAAGGAAAAACAAGCCTGCAATATCCTCCGGCATGTTGAATGATTCAATCGTATCAGCCAAGATAAATTGCCCTGGCACCAACTCATAAGGTTGATCTTTGGTGCTTTTGCTGATATCAACTGGGATCATCTCACGGCTGGCCGCTGATTCAATCATGATGATACTGCCAAGTCTTAGGTCAAGACTGGCGGGATTAATGAGTTCTGGCAGATGGTTTTCAACCATGCCATCATTAATCAACTGGGCGATCTGGAAGTCTGGGAGGATCATGGTTTGTCAAAAAGACGGTTTACATACCAACGGGCTTTAGCAAGTGAGTCCCTGCCGCCCTTGTGATTCATGCGCCAGATGTATTTAATTGCATTACCTTTGCAGTAACCAGCAAATTCCTCTGGCGTGAGCGCGGCTTCGATCGCATCAATGCACTCGATACCACCTTGGCGGTAGTGCGGTGGCTCGTTAATGAGATCAGCCATTGCCGACGGCCTGGTAGACGCTGCACTTCGCCGCAAAAGTGTAAGCCGATGTCAGGCTCTCAGGAAACCCGAAGTCGCAGACGCCGGTGTTGTCGTTCAGATGTAGGCAGCTGCGACAGGTAAGCCGCGCCACCACCACCGGGGCACCCTTTGGCCGATGGTAATCCCCGCCACCCTTGTGCACAGGCTTCGGGATGCCGCGCAGGTCTTCATCCTGCTGCGCCCATGACTTCCAATTCACGATCCTGCTGATGCAGGACACGTTCACCCCTAGGTCCCGGGCGATCTGGGACGCAGCGACACCATCACAGAGGTGCAGCAACCGGATCTCGCGCACCTGTTTAGGATCAAGGAAGGAGTTTGGGTTGGCCATCCCGTAGCTGGCCCGTGGGGTCACTTAGCGCCCCACCTCTTAATGACGGCGCGAGCAAACTGAAAAATGTTGCCATAGTGATCACCCTCTTCGTCATAATCGCCGCAACAATTCCAAAGCGCATTTAGCTCATCATCCGTCGGCGGCTCTTGCTCAACTTTGGCATGTTGCTTCAGGAATGCAAGCATCAAGCGGTGGACTTCACCGGCATCAGCAATAAACTGACCTTTGTAATGAAAACCCTCCTTATCAAGTCGGATGACTTCTTCAGTGGATAAATCATTGAATGTGATTTGGCTTGTTGTCGGCTCCGGCGGTGGGGTGGCTAGGGCGGCGCGGGCGCGAATAAGGCGATCTTCCGTTATTTTCATTGGTCGAACGCTATTTCGCATGTCAAGCAATAGCTCAACAGAACAAACTAGCTCCGCGC